>Ga0163149_10003758_pt1 | contig 17085 bp, 6 predicted proteins | sample OliLakLV19MP5G1_FD_148604 | JGI IMG/M metagenome (GOLD analysis project Ga0163149, IMG submission 148604) | Freshwater microbial mat bacterial communities from Lake Vanda, McMurdo Dry Valleys, Antarctica - Oligotrophic Lake LV.19.MP5.G1 | ecosystem: Environmental > Aquatic > Freshwater > Lake >...
AAAGCCTCGTGCTGCTTGTGTTTTACTTGATTTCATTCTGCAAATAGAAATAAAATAATTCCATAATTTAAATGCTTAGATACGATTTTATTAGATTGTTTTTAACATTCTATTTTTAGAACTCCCCACAAGACATACTATATACACCTATTTATCCATTTAATTATCAACAGTTTATGCAATTAATTATAGTATATAAAACTTTGAAAATGCAACTGCAATTTTACATTGTTGAAATAATGGCTAAAGTTATTCCTAAGAAGATTAATTTTGGGTACTAATACTTATAGAATAATATTTCCAAGTCATCCAGCCAAAAAGTAGTTTTTTCAGGGTTCCAGAAATACATTTTCAACTCCCTTGCCCCTTCAATATTGGCCGGTAAAACAAACTGACAGATCATATCCTGCCATTGATCATTTATACATATGTTGTCTCTATTGAGGGAATAATTGTCATAATATACGTTTCCATTATTTCCATCAACCGCAACTACAACAATTACGTTTTTTGCATATGGCAATTTTATTTTTGTCTTAACCAATAGCGCTTTGGCAGAACCATCAGAAAACAAATTCTGGGCCGGGACTGAATAGGTTATTCCGTACTCACGCTCCGGTTCATTCATATAACTAAATGGAGCAGAAAAATAATCTGACAGATCAAACAGTTTTTCTCCCCAGCTGCTATCAGGCATAGAGTTATCAAATAAGATTTTTTGACTGATCATTATTTTCGACTTCTCTATATCTAAAAATTCATCGATCGTATTTTTCTTTTCCTTTTTGTCACTCAATTTATAGACAGAAAATTTTCCGTTCGAAGACATAAAAGAAAGTTTTTGCAAAATATACGGCGCATACGGCAATACGTCATTTACAATAAACCTATTCGGTATAATTACGTAATCAAAGTCTTTATCTAATAACTCAGGATGCATGTCTCCATTTCTGCAAACCAACACCGTATAACCATTTCGCTTCATATAGATAAATGGTGTATTGTATGTATTTGCCTCAATGATCATGAGTTTACTTTCCTTTGCAATGCCTATTGAATCCAGGTATTCTCCGCTGCCAATAAAGCTTTGCCTCGCTTGTTCACATTCGTCATTTGTTGCATATCGCCATTGCTGCGATGCATAACATTTATACGTTGCGCCTGTCAATAACAATGCAAACAATGACATCAAGCTATAATTCACAACTTGTTTATTGAATGAAACAAATTTGAATAACAAAATGAGAATAATTATAATCGGCAACAGGAATGAATCAATAAAATAATAATCGTGATCGATATATTGTCTTCCATTTACAAAAAAATAAGCCACAGCACCCACCACAGAAAAAAGCAGCCACAGAAAAAACGAATTCATTTCCTTAATGTAAGCGACTAGGTCTTTTTTATTTGCAATCGCAGCACAAAGCGCCAATAGAGAAATTACATAATGAAACAAAGTGAAATATTCCGTGAGCCACCTTTCCTTCACTCCCTTGACTATCTCTTTTAACATTTGCCAATCGCTAATGTATAATGGATCCATCCAAAAAATAGTTCCGTATTCCTTTGCCAAATGCCTGTTATATAAATAATATAGTCCAACCCAAACAATTCCGAGAATAACAGGAATTGCCTTTTTTATTTGCAGAGACTTGTTTTTTAATCCGCTTACCACTGTCATGCCTAACAAGGCCAGAAGAAAAATGGTGAACGGAAGCCTAGTTAAAGCTGCAAGTGTAAAAAATAAAATGGATAACAAATGATTCTTTCGTGCACCGGTCAACGAATAAGCATATAAAAAATAAACTCCAATAAGCGCAGACGAAAAAGCCGGTGCCGATGGAATAAAACCTGCCTGGTAATAACAATAGAACGGGAGTGTAAAAACAAAAGCGACTGCAATTAATCCCAATAAATAATTATCAGTAATAATTTTTACGAGCTTGAACAAAAAGTACAGACCAAGCAGGCAATACAACAAAACACAAATCCTGAAAACACCCGGGTCTGTTGTTCCGAATACTTTCATCACTATTGCTACAACATATTCGTTTATCGGGAAATCAACCTGCGTAATTCCTTCTTTACCTTTCAGATTATATGTAGCAGGATGAAAAAAATCAAAACCATTGTCCAAAAATTTTAGTGCTATCGCATAACGATCCGACTGGGTCCAGGCATGGACAGCTCTGGGAAATTCTTTTATTGTGTTACTATAAAAAATAACAGAGAGAGCGGTAACAAGTATTACAAACAGGATTGTTGCAATATTTTTACTTCTGATCATTAAGACAACATATCAGAAAGCAATTTCATTTCTACAACAGGAGAGATTTTTTCATAAAGTACATTGTAGATCGCATCAATAATCGGCATATCTACCTTATATGTCTTATTAATGTCCTTTATACATTTAACCGCGTAATATCCTTCCGCAACCATATTCATCTCCATTTGTGCCGACTTCACAGAATACCCCTTCCCTATCATATTACCAAAAGTACGATTGCGGCTGAATTGCGAATATGCGGTAACCAAAAGATCTCCAAGGTAAGCTGAACTCTTTATATCCCTGTTAATCGGGTGCACTGCAGCGACAAATTTTTCTATTTCCTGTATTGCATTTGAAATAAGAACCGCTTGAAAATTATCACCGTAGCCCAATCCATGAAATACGCCGCTTGCGATGGCAATCACATTTTTTAATACGGCCGCATATTCTGTTCCATAAATATCATCGCTCACCGATGTTTTTATGTAACGGCATGCCAATAGGCTTGCCAGGGTTTCTGCTATGGCAGTATTTTGTGAAGCAATTGTTAAATAAGAAAGTTTTTCCAAAGCCACTTCTTCAGCATGACATGGACCACTGATAACACCAATGGAATTAAAATCAACTCCATACTCTGTGTTAAAAAATTCCCCCACAATGAGATTATGCTCAGGAACAATTCCCTTAATTGCAGAAAAAATAATTTTTCCAGCTAGTGCATTTTTTTCAATACCAGCAAGCGATTGCTTTAAGAATGCCGCAGGGACTGCCATGATGATGAGATCCGAGTCATTGACTACTTTTTTAAGATCATTCGTAATAATTACTTTATCCGCCTCAATATTTACCGAACTTAAATAATTAGGGTTATGATGAAACTTATTCATAAAATCGGCAGTCTCCTTATTTCTTACCCACCAGCTAATTGATGAAACATTGTTGCACAACATTTTTACAATAGCCGTTGCCCAGCTCCCGCCGCCTATAATTCCTATTTTCAGATCTTTACTCATTTAAAATTCTTTTCTTTTACCATATGCCAATGGATTACCTTTCTCCACCTTTATCTGCATATCATCAATAAATATAGTTTTTTTACCGTTGTTCCATACATATATTGACACGTTGTCTTCCGGAGAAACATCTTGTGGCAAACGTACTGACAAAAATATCCTTTTCCATTGATCTTTACCCTTAATAAAAAAAGAAAATGAATTGCCATGCCAGTCATATGAATTGCCTTCTTTATCAAAAGAAACTACCAACTGGGCATCATCATTCAACTCCGCTATTCTACCTAACAAACTAACATTCAGAATATCTGATGTCGACTTAAATATATCTTTCACTTTTGCTTTGAAGGTTGGTCCATATTCCAAAGCACTATCCATCATCATGGCATATTTACCCGTTGCAACAATAGAATCCTGAATATATTTTTCATCCACATTCCATTTTTCCACTTTCTGCTCAAAATTATTTCCGGAATAAAACATTGGTTCCACCTCATCACAAGCATAACCTTCTTTTGAAAAAAGATAATACTCAGAATTATAATACCATTGCCTCTCCAGTAAAACCGGATATTTTTCTTTGATCATTTCTATGATCTCTGGCGGGCTATAACGCGTTGACCATGCGTAAACAAAATTGGGAGTAGTGGCACTATCAATAATCGAAGCAAAATCAGATAATTCTTTACCACCATTATTCATATACGTTTCAAATAATGGTTTTTTATTTTGCTTTGAAAAATAATAGTGAATAGAGTATGGGCCAATGAGGTTTATGGTGTGTGTTACATTTTTACTGCCATACTCTTCATCGCTTCTCATTATGTCTTCAGCAACTTCCTTTAATAATCCAAATCTCTGTGTAGAATAAAAATTCTTTTCGAAAACCGTACTGTATACTATTGTTGAAGAGAATAGTGAAACTATAATAATCTGCCAAACCGGCTTAGCTACATTGAGTACAAAAGATAATAAAAACAATACCAGAAAAGGAAATGAAAATAGTAGAATGGAATTTTGCAATAGTGGATTTACATAAACAGAGTAGAAATAACCAGTAAAATAGGGAACAAAAAACCAGACAAGACAAAGCGTTTGAAATTTATTCCACTGAAAAATTTTTCTGGCAGTAATTATCCCCCACAAAAAAAACAATAAAAATAAAGCATAGATCAATTTTGAATTATTGAAACAAAATTTCAAATGTTCAATAATAAAACTTGAAGTTGGTTTGCTCAGCCAACCATCTACTCCTCCCACGCCGCCCATACTAAACTGAATTAAAAATATTTTGTAGTGTGGCAGGAACAACAACACAGCCATAAAACCTGCCGTTAAATATTGTTTATAATTGCCCTTATTAAGAAAAAACAACCCTGAAGCAGAAACCATTATAACAAATAATGCACTGAAATAATGCGTATACAGTGCGGCAGCCACCGAAAAAACAAAACCTAAAAACACCCATTTATTTTTCGATTGTTCTTCGAAAATAAATTTTGTCCAGAAGAAAACCGTAGACAGGGAAAATAATAATCCTGGAGAATAAGGTCGTGCTAATTGATTATATGCAATGGGGAATATGAGAAGCCCCAATGCTGCTGACGCGAGCAAACCCACTGTTTCATTGAACCATTTTTTACCAATGAGATAGATGAGTAATACCGATAAAATTCCCGCAAGAATGAATGGCAAACGGACCGACGCTTCGGATATACCAAAAACTTTTATCCAATAGTATAGAAAAGTTTGTACGCCAGCTGGATGAGTATCCTTGCAAACACCCAATTCTATTAAATCATTGAAGGAAGAAAATTGTGCTCTGTTGATCGCACTTACCTCATCAGCAGTAATTGAGAAAGAGGAATAATTGTATAACCGCAATACAGCGCTTGCAACAATTATGATAATAAGAAGCGACCTGTTTATTGTTGAGTTATTGAACAAAATAATTGCCTCTTTTAAAGTAAACTTATTCTGATTTTTCCACAGCCTTCGCTTCCGGTCGCATTTAGCTCACTCATTTTTTCCATTCCTTGGCGTTCGTGAATGAGGCCTCTCTCACTCAGTTTTAGCTTCTGGCCTCATTTATTCGTTTTTTCATTCCATTTTCTTGGAACTCATGAATGTGCCTCCCTACTCTCCGGCCTTCGTCTCTGGGCGCATTTGTGGGAAAAAAAGTACTTCCTGAATGGAAGAAGAATTAGTCATGATCATTGCTAAACGATCTATTCCAATACCCATGCCAGATGTAGGTGGCATACCGTATTCAAGAGCACGCAAAAAATCATTGTCAATAAACATCGCTTCATCATCACCTTTTTGTGATAGTTTTAATTGTTCTTCGAAACGCGAACGTTGATCAAGAGGATCATTCAATTCACTATAAGCATTTGCTAATTCTTTACCATTTACCATTAGCTCAAAACGTTCGACAAGTCCCTCTTTGCTGCGATGCCTTTTACACAATGGTGACATTTCAACTGGATAATCTATTATAAAAGTTGGCTGAATATAATTGCCTTCGCACTTCGCACCAAATATTTCGTCAACGAGTTTTCCTTTACCCATACTGGCTTCTGTATGAATGCCAAGATCCTTACAAACTTTTCTCAATGCTTCTTCATCCATTCCGGCTATATCCACTCCTGTATGTTCTTTAATTGCATCGTACATAGTAATACGCTTGAACGGGCGTTGAAAATCGATTACTTTATCACCCAATTTTACTTTGGTATCATTATACAGATCGAGTGCAACCTTTTCAATCATCTCTTCTGTAAACTCCATCATCCAATTATAGTCTTTGTACGCAACATATATTTCCATTACTGTGAATTCCGGATTATGCGTGCGATCCATCCCCTCATTACGAAAATCTTTTGCAAATTCATATACTCCGTCAAACCCTCCTACAATAAGGCGTTTCAAATAAAGTTCGTTGGCTATGCGCAAATACAAAGTAGTATCTAATGTATTATGATGCGTGGTAAAGGGTCTTGCAGCAGCTCCACCTGGAATGGGTTGTAAAATAGGTGTCTCCACTTCAAGGTAACCTTTTCCATTCATAAAACTGCGCATGGAACTTACAAGCTGGCTGCGTTTTGTAAATACTTCTCTTACACCCGGATTTACAATCAAATCAACATATCGCTGGCGATAACGCTGTTCAGGATCGGTAAAAGCATCATGTACATTTCCTGCCTCGTCTAATTTGGCAATAGGAATTGGCTTTAATGATTTAGATAATAATTTAATTGAAGTAGCATGAATAGAAATTTCACCCACTTTGGTTGTAAATACATATCCTTTTATCCCGACAATATCTCCTATGTCCAACAATTTTTTAAACACAGCATCGTACAAAGATTTATCTTCCCCCGGACAAATATCATCGCGGCGAATATACAATTGAATGCGCCCTGTACTATCCTGTAAACTCGCGAAACAGGCTTTTCCCATATCGCGCACAGTCATAATACGACCTGCGATACTAACATTTTTAAAATTTAATTTATCGCGCTCATAACTAGCATGAATTTCTTTTGCAGAAGTATTTACTTCATACAATTCGGCAGGATAAGGATCAATCCCCAGCTTTTTTATTTCTTCAAGTGAGTTTCTCCTTTGAATTTCCTGTTCGCTTAATGCTTCACTCATATAGTTATTATTTATACAAATATATATAAACCAAGGCCGATTACAGACGAATTCCTATCACCAAAATATCATCGATCTGTTCAACATCTCCCGTCCATGTCGTTAATGTATCCTTTATGGTCTTATATTGTTCTTTCATAGAGAGTTTACAAATGCCAATGAGCAGCTCCTGCAATCTTTTGCTGGTATATTTTTTACCTCTTTCTCCACCAAACTGATCTACATACCCGTCGGAGAAAATATAAACCGTATCTCCTTTTTCTAACTGCACTTTATGATTCGTAAAAGTTGTTTTTTCTTCGAATTGCATTCCGCCAATGCTTAACTTATCTCCTTTTATTTCCTCGAATGTTCCATTGTTTTTTATGATATACAAAGGTCGGCGCGCTCCTGCATATTGTACCACCCGATTATTTTTATCAATAGAACAAAACGCAAGATCCATTCCATCTTTTGATTCCATAGTTTCTCTGTCCTGCTTTAATGCCTTGCGAACCTCATCATTTAAGTTGCCAAGAATTAATGCAGGTTCGGTAACTTTTTGTTTGTTGATGATTTCATTCAACAATGTATTACCGATCATGCTCATGAACGCTCCGGGAACACCATGACCCGTACAATCAACGGCCGCAATATAAGTCGCTTCTTCTTTTATATTGAACCAATAAAAATCTCCGCTCACTACATCACGCGGCTTAAAAAATATAAATGAATCAGGCAATACTTTCTTCAGATCTTCATGCAATGGCAAAATTGCATCCTGTATTTGTTTGGCGTATTGAATACTGTCCTTTATATCCTGGTACGCATATGAAAGCTTATTGTGCGCAACAGTTAACTCTTTTGTTCTTTCATCTACCTTTTCTTCCAAAACCCTTTTTTCTTTTTCAAGCCTTGCAGTTCGCCAATTAATAAAACCAATTATAGATACTATTGCTAAAATGGATGCTAAACTATAAAACCACCATGTACGCCAGAATGGAGGACTAATTGTAAAACTATATGAGACCTCATCTTCACTCCAATAACCATCACTGTTAACTGCTTTCACTTTAAAAGTGTAATCGCCAGGAGGAATATTGGAGTACACTGCCTCATTGGTATTTATTTGTGGAGACCAATTCTTGTCAAAATTTTCAAGAATATATGTGTACTTAACATTGTTAGTAGTGAGTGCCTGGAAATTAAACGTAAGGTGATTGTTTTTATACGATAAATCTAAATTCAATGGCAGATGAGTTTTCGCATCAATACTATCCGAATACGTTGGCCAATCAACATCCTGATAAAAAAGTTTTATATCGGTTAAAGCCAATTTCGGCGGAATTTTATTTTCAAAATCGTATGCAGGATTATATCTAGACAGTCCATTGGCTGTAGCGATCCATAATATATTTTCATTGTCCACCATCATTCCATTATGAGCAATTTCAGTTGATCTAAAACCATCATACTCTCCATAGTATCGTATTGAATTTGGCTGGCCGCTGTTTGAAAACCCTATTCTATTTACGCCTTTATCTGTTCCAACCCATAAATTGTTTTTATCATCAACAAGCAATGCATTTATCAAGTCTGAACATAGTCCTTGCTCAACTGAAATGGATGAAAATGATTTACCATCAAAACAAACAACCCCCCCTTCTGCAGTTCCAAAAAACAAATTCCCTTTTTCGTTTTCACAAATGGCCCAAACAGTGTTGTCGGTCAGACCATCCTTCTTACTATATGTCTTTATATTTTTTCCATCGTACCTCACAAGTCCTTCTTGAAAAGTTCCAAACCAGACGTCTCCCTTACTATCAGCAAAGCTTGTTAAAAAATTATTTCCTGGCATTCCGTTACTTGAGCCAAATGCTTTTATACTATCATTAAAAAATTTAAAAACACCTCCGCCAAATGTAGAAATCCAAATTGCTCCAGTTTTATCCCCTGTAATATTGGTTATTGTTTGATTTGATATTTTTTTTATCAATTCCGAATATCCTTTACTAACCAGTGGAGGCGAATTAATATGTTTTAACACAGCCAAACCAGATGATTCTTTCCCTAACCAAATATTTTCATTTTTATCAATATATAATCCTGTTATAACACCATCAGAAAGAAGTTTATCATTTTTTAAACGATCAATTCCTTCAATATCCAATTTATTAACCCCCATTCCATTTGTTCCAATCAAATACTCTCCACTTTTTAGCTGCTTGACCAAGGTGACCTTATTGCTTGACAAACCATCTCTTTCTGTAAATGTTACAATTGCCTCATTTTTCAAAACACACAATCCAGATCCCGCAGTGCCTATCCATAGATTTCCTTCATAATCTGTACTTAATGATTGTATTATATTACTTGACAGGCCCTCATTTTCCGAATAAAAAAAGACATTAGATCGATCGTATTTTACAACTCCGTACGAGGTTCCAATCCATATATTCTCCCTGTTGTCTTCAACTATATCACCAATAAAATCTCCGGAAATTTCAGTTGAAATAAAAAAGGGTTCTATCTTGTCATTGACCATCCTATAGACTCCAATTGAAGTTGTACCCATCCAAAGGACACCCTTACCATCAAAACACAATGAAAAAACTCCAGTATTATCCAGCGCGCCTCCTCCATCATAAAAATGAAACCTCTTTCCATCAAATTTACAAACACCCTTATTTTTACTCCCAAACCATATGTTACCATTTTTATCTTCAGCAGCAGAAAGAAATTTGCTTGTTGTAAGACCATTTTGCTCATTATAATTTAAAAATCTTTTACCATCATATTTATAAATACCGTTGCCCTCCGTGGGTATCCAAATATTTCCTTTAGAATCACAAATAATTGAAAAAATATCAAGGTTATCTAAGCCATCTTTTTTATCAAATATCATAAAGTGGCTTCCATCGAATTTAACAAGCGCTGTTCCAAAAACGCTAAACCAAATGTTCCCCTGCTTATCTTCACATACTGCGGTTATATTATTGCCAGGCAAACCATTTTTTACGGTATAATTAAAAAATGTTTTTCCATTGAACTTACTCAAACCGCCTTCTGTGGCAATCCACAAAAAACCTTGCTTATCCTGAATTATATTTGGCACAATTGAATTGGACAAACCATTTTTTGTAGAAAAAACACGAATGTTGCTTTGTTGTCCGCAAAGAAACAGAGGGATAAATAAAAAAATGAAAAGCGTCTTTTGAAATTGTCTAATCATGAAAAAAATTTGTCCGGACCATACCGCCCGGACAAATTTAAAACAAATTAATGACTACTTAATTTTAATTGAGTATAAGCTTTTTCACAAGCTTATTGCCCTGATCATTGGAAATAATAACGGTATATATCCCCCTTGCAAAATTGGAAATATCCAATTGCTTGGTTTGTACATTCCCTAAACTATTTTGCCTTAAATTATCTGAAACCACCAGCTGACCCATTGAATTATATATTTCCACTGCAAATTCTCCGGCACCAGATGGATACTGTATAGAGACAATTCCTTTGGTAGGATTTGGGTAAATTTCTACAGCTTTTGCATCGAAAATATTTTTAATTCCATTCGAAACCGTAGCCATCCCTCCTTTAGCATTAGACCTTGTTGTGCTAATTGTAGCTTCTGTAGGACTGCAACTCACACCCCAATTGGTCTCCAATACATATCCCAAATTATTTGATACAGGAGGATTCAAATCTGTATATGCAATGTTTGAACCAGCGGTAGAGTCAATAAGGATAAAATTACCTGTACCAAAACTGTCCCTGTAAATTCTATAAAAATTAACAGCAGCGCCTTCATATAAATTCCAGGTAAGATTAACTTCTCCGGAAGTACCAATATTTGCCTGTAATAAAATTGTCTTGTGATAAGCACTCATGTTCCATTCGTTACCACATGTATCAATTACAGAAATTTTATACCTGTGCGATGTAACATTAGGGTTAGCTGCAGGTAGATGTGTATTATCATCATATGCACTTAAGCTATCATATGGAACCGAAGCGATATGCACAAAAGAAGAAGTTATCTCCCTGTATATTCTAAAACTGTCGATATCATTTGTAATTGGTTTTTCCCAAACTACTCTATTGAAAGTTGACGATGTATCAACAGTTACCAAACAAATTGGAATATTCGGTACGGTATAAACATTTATCGGCAGGGTTGATGTTGAACCGTTTCCACAGCCATTTACGCCTTTAACAGTTACGTTACCAGAAGAAGAGATTAGCGAATAGTCGATACTTATACTGTTGGTACTATCACCAGAAACAATGGTAACACCGGAAGGCAGTGTCCATAAATAATATGAAGCATTATTTACAAATCCTACAGAGTAACTTACTCCGGTTGGCAACGGACACAAAACAATATTTGCCTGGCCGGAAATTGCACCGGCAGCATCAGGCAATGGATTAACTGTTATACTTACTTCCGAAGAATCACCGTTACCACAAGAATTGTTTCCGTATACTTTTACTGCACCGGAGTTTGCGCCTGTAAAATCAACTGTTATTGAATTTGTTCCTGATCCGTTTGTAATAATTGCACCAGGAGGAACACTCCAAATATGAGTTACTGCATTTGCAATGGAAGTAACCGAATATGTAATGCCGGACACTCCTTCACAAACTGTGGTTGAACCAGTTATAACACCTGCTGCGCTTGGCAACGGACTAACCGTAACCGGATATGCAGTAGAAGCGGTTCCGCTTCCGCACGTATTTGTTCCTTTAACAGTAATGTTACCGGATAAAGCACCAAGACCATAGTCAACATAAATAGAATCTGTGCCGGATCCGATTCCTATGTTGGCACCAGTTGGCAAGGTCCAGGTATATGAAGTTGCATTACTAACCAGCGCCACCGTATAAAGAACACCTGTTTGTCCTTGACATACTGTTGAAAGCGCACCGGTAATACCTCCAGCCGCCGAAGGAAGCGGTAAAATATTTACGAACCCTGATTTTACTTCTGGATCCGATGCTAAAAATCCATCCACAACTGTTAATGAAACTGTTTTTAATCCCGATGTAGCATAAGTTACTGTATGTGGCCCCTGTCCTGTAGCTGTGGCAGGCGTTGCACCAGAACCAAAGTTCCAGCTCCAGCTAACTATCACCGTTCCTGAAGAAACAGATGCATCAGTATACGTAACTGAAGGACTTGCATTTATACATTGCGTTGTATTCGATGTCGTTGTAAAATCTGCTGTTAAAGGACAATTTTTTCTCCTAATTCCTAACTCACTATATGTTGAAGGACAATTCCCATTGCTGATGGTCCATCTAACGCGAGCGGTATCATTCACATTAAAACCGCTTATAGTAGAAGTGGCATTATTAAGATTAGATATTGTTATTGCTCCATTTGATCTGTATATATATGACCAAAGTCCTGTTCCAACTGTCGCAGTATTACCAGTTAAGTTTGTAAGCCCCGGGCAAATCAGCTGACTGCCTCCAACACTTGCAGCGGTAGGGGTACGATCAACAGTAATTGTAAATGTTCTAACAATTGTATTGTTATTGGAAGCCCCATCATCAATAGTAACTGTAATTACAGCCGTACCATAAGCACCGTTGACAGGTGTATAACTTAGTGTCCCTGTAGTTAACGGGCTGGTATAATTTACGGTTGGGTTTGGAATTAAATTAGTGTTATTAGAGAGTGCTGTAACAACAAGTGTCTGCGACTCGCCACCTGAACCTGAAGTTATTCCGGAAAGATTAACTGTTTGCATACTTGAATTCTGGCAGACTGATGTAGGATTTGAAATAGCCGTAAGTGTTGGCGGCATATTAAGTGTAGTCTTCGTTCCAGTGAGATAGCTGGATGTCATATAATTCAACTGACAGGCAACTGAGCCGTTGTATTCAACAACACCAAACGCGTATGTTGTGTTGGATTGTAATCCTGTTACGGTAACACTTGTTCCATTTCCATTATAAACAACATAGTTGCCACCGCCTAAATGCGTCCCGCTTCCATATATACTGTTTGCAGAATAATTAACCCCATCAAAAGGCGGCTGAGTTACAGGAGAAGAAAGGGGTTTTACTATTACTACTCTGTTGCTGCCTGCACCAATATTCCAGCTAACTGTTATTGAACCCGTGGTAACACCACTAAAGATCATATTCGTCGCAGCACTATTAGGTTCCGGAGAAAGTGGATTAATTGTATTTTGCAATACACAAACGTTTGAATTAGCTGTACCAGTTACTATGTCAGGCTTTCCATCTGAATTCAAATCGCCCCCGGATATAAAACGAGGTGTAGTATTTGAACCCATTGACAAATCGGAATATGCACTGAATGACATACTGCCGTTGTTTTTGAAAACAGAGACCGCACTTATGGAAGTGTTGTACCCCGTAACGATATCTGTCCTTGATGTACCGTCGCCGTCAACATCCACTAAAATAAGTTCTTCTGGCGATCTTCCTACCGGAACACTTAAGCTGGTAGTTGTGCTAAATGATGAAGTATTAATGGTGCCCGATGTGGAATTTTTAAACACCCTCAGCGCATTTGCTCCTGCAGATGCAACAATATCCGGCTTATTATCATTATCCAAATCACCTATGGCAATTCCCATTGAGCCGCTGACCATTGCAAAATCAATATACGTATTCATACTAATATTGCCTGTTGTGCTGGTATTTTTTAAGACAGCTATTTTTGATGCTCCATAACATGCAACCGCAATATCAACCTTACCATCAGCATCTAAATCGCTTACAGCTGTTTTCCATGGATAAACATTAGTTCCAGCCGTACCAATGATAAAACTTTTCCTTTGAGCAAAATCAATAGATCCCATAGAGCTGATATTCCTGATGATCGAGATAGAATCTCCTGAGGGATACCCAACAACAATGTCCGTCTTACCATCCTTATCTATATCCGCCGGGCTTATTGACCAGGGATAAGATTTTGATATAATATCTACTCTTGTTGCAAAAGAAACAGATCCTAACGTACTCGTGTTTCTAAAAAAAGATATGATCCCATAACCAAGGCCTGCACTTGTATAGTTTGTAACAGCTATATCCTTCTTTCCATCACCGTCAAAATCGGCCACAGCAAGGCCTATAGGCGGGGAATTGGTGGCAAAATCTGACTTGGTTGCAAAAGCGATATTGCTTGTACTTAAATTTCTGTATACACTAATTTTACTCGCAATGAAATTGGCGGTTATTACTTCCGGCTTTCCATCGCCATCAATATCACCAACAACATTTCCATAGCTTTGAACATCTCCCGCAAGTACTGTTGGTGTAGAGTAAGAAATTGTTCCGGCACAAGATGACGTAACAATAAATGGAGAAGCCGAATATGCCATCATTGAATTTACACTTACTGATATTGGTACGTAATTGGCGCCAGCCGGAGCTATAACAACCAACTGAGTAGGCGATGCACTGGAAACGCTGGCCTGGGTTGCTCCAAAATAAACGATGTTATCTGTTGTGGTACTGCTAAAATTTGTTCCGTTTATGGTAACAAGGGTACCGAGTGTTCCTGAAGTCGCAGCAAATGAAGTTATGGTTGGAATGGCTGCCGAAGAAGTCGAAAAATCATCCGTTGCATATTGATTCGTAAAATAATTTTCTGCATTTCCATATGTACCATTGTATTCGTAAACAGAAACATTATAACTTGTGTTAGGCGAAAGGCCCGTAATGTTTAATGAATTTCCGGAACCGTTATAAACAGTATAATATCCGTTTCCGATTTGAGTACCATTCTGAAAAATAGTATTGGCTGTATAAGGACTAAGATCAACAGGAGTGTTTACGCCAGACCCAGCATGTATCCATCCGCTTAAATTAGCAAATGATGTTGCTGCAGTAGTTGAAGCAAAATTAGTAAGTGTGCCATTCATTCCGGGATATAGTATAGCAGAACTAACTGCAGTGGATGATGAAGTATAACCATCATCAAACTTCCAATATCCTATCAAACTCGATTCGTTCCCGTTAAGGTTTTTATTCATGTTCGCCTGTATCTGGGGCTGAGTTAAAGCATAATTCCAGATTTGAGCATCATCAATCTTTCCATTGAAATAGCTTCCTCCTGAAACAAAACCCATCATTATGTTTTGCGTGGTGGTGCATGTTGTTGGTGTTCCCACCCATGATACTGTACTCCTTAACACGCCATCAACATATATCTTTCCACCACTGTTATCAACCACATAAGCAACATGATGCCAAAGTCCATCGTTTATCTTGCCCCCATTATTTACAGAGTTTGTCCAAACATAATTGGAGCTGTTTGCAAAATATCCTGCATGTACATTTCCATTATCAACATAAATTTCATATCCATTCCAGCTGTTCAAAACATACTTTCCAATAATACCATTCCATCCACTAGCACCTTGTAGAGTTTTAACCCATGTACAAACTGTTAAAGGCAATACATTTTGAGAACTATTATGTGGAACACTCACATAATCATTCGATCCATCGAAAGAAATAGCCGTTTGTTTTCTTCCTGGTTTAACCGCAACTACCCTGTTTGCACCAGTGCCGCTTGTCCAGCTTACAGTAAGAGAGTTAGTAGATATTCCCGAGAACTGTATAGCAGTCGATTCAAAATTTGGCTCTATTCTTTGTGTTTGTTGCGCTCCTGTTAAATAACTGCTCGTTAAATAATTATATGTTGCCACACTCGTTCCGTTATATTCATACACTGTAAATGCATACATTGTTTGTGCAGAAAGGCCGGTAACTGTTACATAATTGTCTGTTCCGTTATAAACTACATAAGCACCTGTAGCACCGATCTGTGATCCGCTTCCAAAAGTTGAACTTGCCGTGTATCCCGTAAAATCACTTGGTGTATGGGTATTTGTTGAAGCGGCTTTTGCTGTCACAATTCTTTTAACGCCATTTCCATTTTGCCAATTTACTGTTATAGAATTGTTAGTGACCTGTGTAAATGCAAGTGTTGACGCCGATACAGTGGGCTCTGCGGCTTGAGTATAAAATGAAAATGTCGCATAGCCGCTGGTTCGATAATTCTGAGCGCCAGACAATCCATTATATTCAAAAACTGCTATTGAATATTGCGTCTCCGGTGTTAAGCCAAATATCGTTAAGCCTGAACCTGTACTGGAATAGACAACATAGGCTCCTGAACCCAAATCAGTTCCAATTCCATAGGTAGAACTGCTTGAATAGGCAGTGCCATCAACAGGAAGAATAAAATTTGTTGAAGCTGCCCTAACCGAAACAATGCGTCGTGCTCCGCTACCACTTGCCCATGAAACGTATGCTGTTGTAGGCGCAATACTTGTCACTGTAAGCGTACTTGCTGAAGTTGTTGGCTCAGAATCTAATGTATATTGAAAAACGTTGGGGTATGAACTTGTTAAATACTCGTTCCTGAACTGAAATGCATCAAACTCATACTCAAATATAGTAACACGATAAGAAGTGCCAATAGCAAGCCCGGTAACGGTAACAGAGTTCAATCCTCCGTTATAAACAACATAATTAGAGCTGCCAAGATTATAGCCCGAACCATAAACAGTACTTGGGGTATAAATCGTATTGCCGTTTGCAGGAAAAGCAACTGAGTTGCCCGATGGCCTCACTACTACAATGGCGGTTGTCCCATTACCACTAGTCCAATTTACCCTGAAAGAAGTTGTTGTTAAATTCGTAAAAGTGACATTGCTTGCGGCAACCGTTGGGGTCGCATTACTTGTTGATGTAATTCCAAGTATTGTTAAAAGCAGAATTAAAGTAAAAAAATTTTTCATTCGTAAGGGTTTAAAAGCCCGCAAAGATAGGCTTTTTGGGCAATTTCTTATTAACTAATAATTAACAATAAGATCGCATAAAAACCGTTTATTTATATGTTTTGCTTACTTTTACAAAATGATGAATGAATTGATAGCTGGTTTTTCGAAACAACTTGCAGAAGCAATACAAATTGGAGAAAAAAGCCATCTCAAAAAACATGATTCCGTTATTCAAAATGTACTGATCTCCGGACTTGGAGGCTCTGGCATCGGAGGAACTATCGTTTCACAAATCACGGCGAAAGAAGCAACATTACCAATCTCAGTTTCAAAAGGATATTTTTTGCCAGCACACGTAAACAACAATACGCTTGTAATTATC
>Ga0163149_10003759_pt1 | contig 17081 bp, 23 predicted proteins | sample OliLakLV19MP5G1_FD_148604 | JGI IMG/M metagenome (GOLD analysis project Ga0163149, IMG submission 148604) | Freshwater microbial mat bacterial communities from Lake Vanda, McMurdo Dry Valleys, Antarctica - Oligotrophic Lake LV.19.MP5.G1 | ecosystem: Environmental > Aquatic > Freshwater > Lake >...
GTGTGCGCTCGTGCCGCCTTGGCGACGCGCCACAGGGGATCGGCGAGGTTGACGGCGACCACGATGGCTCGGGCGTCGGCCGGGTCGGGCGCAGGGGACGCGCCTTTGCCGGTACTGCGGACCTCCCACTCACCGACGAGCGCCACGGAGGCGGTCGTGCCCTTACCGGAGATGCCGTATCCGATGGCCTTCCACGGTCCTGGTGTCCTCGCGGCCAGCGCGGCGGCTACTTCGTCGGGGGTCACTTGGTCTCCTCTCGGGTGGCGGCTAGGGCGGCGAGGGCTTCGCGGAGGGCGGCCTCGGTCGTCACGAGGGCGCAGTCATCGTCGTGCGTCCAGTTGACCGCGAGACAAGAGCACTCGGCGTCGGTGTGCGCCCGTGCCGCCTCGGAGACGCGCCACAGGTCATCGGCGAGGTTGACGGCGATGGCGATGGCGCGGGCGTTTTCCCAAGGCTCGCCGCCGAGTGCCAGATTGCCGTTCGTCGTCGCGACGACATCCCCATCGGGACCGGCGACCCATCCTAGTTCGGTTCTGCCTTGTGTCCACCACGGTCCTGGTGTCCTCGCGGCCAGCGCGGCGGCTACTTCGTCGGGGGTCATGGTCGCTTGGCTCCTTCGGCTAGATCGTCCAGGTGGCTGTCGCGCCAGGGCTCGTACACGTCGTCTCGGCGGCGGAAGAGGCGACGGAGGAAGGCGCGGAGGCGGTTCATGCCAGCGCCTTCGCGAGCTGGATGCCGATCCACTCGGCGACGTTGCTCACGACGCCGTTTCCGCAGCATCGGTAGCGGTGGCTGTCCAGCCCGAGCGGGAGTCCGTCGTCCGTAGCGGCAGCCCCACCGACGACGAGCTCGTTGCCCTCGGCGTGGCGGAGATCCCAGCCGTTGACGTTGTTGGCGAGCTCGGCCTCGTTCCACTGCTCGGCTTCTTCTGACGAATGCGGGCGGGAGCCTCTGGCGTAGACAGTCACGAGATGTCCCGCTTGGGCTTCGTTGCCGTCGGCTCCGCCTTGGTGCGAGTCGAGCGCGCTTGCCACCCCGTCACGATGGTGTGCCCGTCCGGCCAGCCCATCAGGCGCTCCGTCTCGATCGGGGTCAATCGGCGGACGCTCGGCGATGAGGTGGTTGGGTGACTTGTAGTCGCGTCGGCTGAGGGTTCCGGCCTGTGTGCCTGGCTCCCACTGGCCGAAGGCAGCGGTGGCGTTGTAGAGGCGAGACTCGTCAGCGCGCTCATCAGCGCCGGCGGCAGCTCCCTCCCCCGTTTCGTGGCCCGTCGCAGGATGCCGGCCGCAGCGCGTGCCGACAGAAAGAACCTCGGCGGCACGCTGTCCTGAAGGATCGATGCGAGCGTGGATACCGAGGATGAACACCCTTCGTCGTCGCTGCGGCACTCCGAAGTGGCGAGCGTCGAGAACCCGGTAGGCCCACCCATACCCGAGTTGCCCCAGCGTACCGACGAGCGACCCAAGGTCGCGGCCGCCATGACTGGAGAGGAGTCCCGGTACGTTTTCGAGGAGGACGATGGGAGGTCGGTGGCGCTCCACAAGGTCGAGGAAGGCGTAGGCGAGGCCGGATCGGCTGCCTTCGACCATGCCTCGTCGCTTGCCGGCGACGCTGAGATCCTGGCAGGGGAAGCCGCCGGACCAGAGGGCGGCGGCACGAGTATCGCTAGGGAGCCCCGATGCCCTCCCGTCGCGTTCTCGCCGGTCGTCAAGCTCGGCACTGTCGGGCCGGTCGCGACTCTCGCCGACATTGGTAAGCTCCGTGATGCTCCCGAGGTTGGGGACTCCGGGCCATCGCTGGGCGAGGACCGCCGAGGCGTACGGGTCGATCTCGGAGAAGCTGACGGTGCGCCATCCGGCTCGTTCGAGCCCCATATCGAGGCCGCCGACTCCTGAGAAGAACGAGGCATGGGTCAGTCCGTCCATGATGGGTCTGTGTCCGTGGCCGGCAGCGGGATGTCGGCTAGGTACTCGACTGTGACTTCGGCAAGGCCAGCCGACGCGGGTAGGCCCGACACGAGCTCGAAGTCCCAGGCGTTGAGGTCAGCGATCCTGCCGAGCCGCTGCATCGCGAGGTCAGGGCCGGCGTCGGTCGAGCGGCGCACGATACAGGCGGCGGCGCCACAGATGCGGACCAGCAGCCCAGGCTGGCCCCAGCGGTGCTCCGGGAGGGCGAGGTAGTCCGGGCCGTACTGCGTCCCGACGTGTGAGGCGGTGCCACCGAGCAGCGGGGTACCGATGGCGCCGTTGGCGAGCGCGAGGGCGAGGATGAGGCCGGTCATCGGTTGGCCAGGATCTCGACGATCGAGTCGATGTCGGACGGTCGCCACACGTAGACCCGGGTCGTCGCCCACTCCCCGTTGTTGCCGTGGACCTCGAGCCCACGAAGGACGGCCAGGACCGCCTCCTGGTCGGGGTCGACCTTGCCAAGCTCCTTCTTGAACTCGACGAACAACGTCCTTGGGAACTCACCGCCCTTGACGTAGATCGTGTCCGGCCAGCCCTTGCCCAGCGGGCCCCGGGTAGCCGTTCTCCAGCCGTGGGATGTGCGGAGCGGCCCGACGGTCATCCACTTCCAGCCGTAGATCGCGGCGAGGTCGTCGACTTGGCCCCGGAACTCGTCCTCGGACAGGGCCCGGTCGCGGCGTTGCTGGTCGGTCAGGCGGGCGCTCATCGCGCCGATCCGCCCATGAACGCCGGCTTGCCGACTCGGCGCTGGAAGTCGGAGTCCGTCTCTCCGTCGCGCTTGCGCGCGTCCCTACCGTTCCCTACCCTACCTTTCCCTACCCTACCGGGGCTATCGGTAGCCAGAGTTGGCTCACTGGGGTCATCAGGGGGGTCGATAGCCACAAGTGGCTCACGTCGGCTCACTATGGCTCGACACATATCGCGATGCTTCTCGCCGACCACGAAGGTCTGCTTTCCGGCGATCCGCTGGTGCCCGGGCATCTTCGGGACGCGAGCGTGGCCGCATGTCCAGACGATCAGGTGCGGACTGTCTGGGTCGAGCGTCTCGAGCATCGACGCCCACTTCTCGACGTTCCGTTCGCGCGCGGCGATCCCGTCGAACGCGTAGAGCTCGGCGCCGATGCGCTCGACATCCCAGATGAGGAAGCCAGCGTCGTCCGCGAGCATCCAGAGCCCGACGTAGAACTCGCGCGCGTCGGCCGTCGTGCCGCGGCGCAGCTGCTTATCGAGGAACCAGGACGGCTTGATCTGCCGGATGCGGCTCACGACGCCCGCTCGCAGGTGCATCGGACCGCCCGTCTCCCGCACCCACGGCAGAACAGGGCGCGCGGGAACAAGCGCGACAGGTAGATGCCAACGGCCTCGTCGAGCGGCGACCCACAGCGCGTGCAGCGGTGCGTCATCGTCGGGGCCTGCCGTCAACCAGGTAGTCGCTCAGGTAGCGCCACACCGTCCGCGTGGAAACGCCGACGATCTCGGCGATTTGGGGCGCGGTTCGACCCCCGGAGCGAAGGGCATGGATGCGCCGGATGTCGCGCGCGATCAGGCTCGGGTATGGGCCCGTCCTATTGTCCACGCCGATCACGTCAGTCCTCCAGACTCGTGAGGTGCCACAGGCCGCAGTCCGGGCAGTGGTAGGCCCGCATCCGGACCGTGGGATCCTTCGCGGAGAGGAAGCGCGCGCGCTCCTCGGCCCGCGTCTTTGTCTCGAACGGCTTTTTGTGTCCGCACATGACCTCGTGGCGCTCGCAGCCCTTCGCGTGCGGCTGTCGCGGACTGGTGCCGCAGCACTCCCGGGGCTGGACGGGGTAGACCTTCCCTTGGCTGCGGTACAGCCGCTTCTCGTTCCCTCGTCGGCGCCATGTCTTGCTCACCCCCCACGAAGCCGTGCCTGGCGGTCGATCCACTCGAGGATGCGCGGCCGCCACGTCCGACCCTCGCGCGTCTTGAGCTCGTGGTGCCGGGCGCACAGGAGGGCGCCGTTGTCGACGGTCGACGGTGACTTCACCCCGAGGCCCCCGGATGCGCGGACGTGGTCCTTCTGCGGGGCGCCGAGGCAGACCTCGGGCATCCCGATCCGGGGGCCGAGGCAGCGTCCCTCGTCGCGCCGGTTGATCTCGGCTGTGACCTCGGGCGGCCACGCCGACTTCGTCGAGCGGCGTCGGCGGAGCGGCGTCCGGCGGAGGAGGGGAGTGCGCTTCACGCGACCTTCACCGTCCAGCCGTACCGCCGAGCGACACGGAGGATGCGCTGGTGCGCCTTGCGGACCCGGGTCGTGCGCGGTCGTCGACTGGCGACAGGCTCGGCACGGCGGAGCGCGCGCGGCGGCCAGCGGAAGTGCGGGTCCGTGACCTGGCTCGGCACCCACTCCCGGTAGTCCATGTCGACGTACATGGCGCGGCCGCGGTCGTCACGGCCGACGAACTGGCCCTTCACGCGGCCGGCCATCGCTTCCCGCTGGCAGACCTGTGGCTCTCGCCCGTGTGGTCGGGCGGGAGCACGCACGACTCGACTGGCCCTTCGACCGGCACGAGCCGCTCCCCGCACTCGGCGTCGCGAACCTCGCCCTCCGTGGGCGTCTGCTGGTCAGCGGACACCGCGGGCGCGGGCTCAGGCGCCACGGGAACGGCCTCCGGTGCGCCTGGGGCATCCGTGGCGGGCTTGCGACGCCTGGCAGCGGGCGCGCGGGACAGGAGATCGTCCCGAACCTGTGCGGTCCGGCTCCGGCGCTCACTCGGCTCGCTGTCGCCGTCGTTGAGGTCGCGCTCGGTGTCGCGCTCGATGGCAGCCCGGGCGGACGGCTTGAGCGGCAGCCACGCCGAGATCCGCTTCAAGACGGTCTTTCGCGCCTGCGGTCCCCAATCCGTGACCCACGGGCCGTTGTTGGGGGACTTCGAGCGTGCCCGGACGGCTTCGACCTGGGCGCGCGTCATCACCTCGAACTTGGTCGGGTGGTCCTCGGGCACGGCGTAGACGTACGTGACCTTCGTCGGACTGTCGTCGACGAACTTGCGGGTGTGGACGATCCGCGGCCGCTCCGTGCCCTCGTAGACCCGGAAGATGTCGCCCTCGTACACGAGGACCGTCTTGACCTCCCCGCCACCGCCCTCACGGATGAGGTACTGGATCCCGCGGTAGTCGTAGATCAGCTGGGCGCGCTTGACGCCATCCTTGCGGAACGGGACGAGGTGCGCGCCTCCGATGCCGCCGGTCGGCTCGAGCCCGATCTCCGCTGCCTCGAGGATGGCCAGCACGATCGACGTGGGGTCGCACTCGAGGAGCCCCGGGTGCTTGCTGACGGCCATGAGGCTGACGCTGGTGAAACGCCGCGCGTCCATGGTCGGCGGGAGGAGCTCGTCGATCTTGTCCATCCGGAGCTCGAGCTGCTCCCGGACGCGCTCGATCGCGCGTGGCTCCTGGACCGTGAGGGCTGACTGGTCGGTCATCGTGTCTCCACAGGTGGGCGCCACTCGTACAGGGCGCGGGTGGCGGCAGGCTGCTCCCACGAGGGGATCGTCGCGACCTCGGCCGTCCGGAAGGCCCGGATGGACCGGACCTCGCTGTCGATGAGGGGGAGGAACCACTGGCTACGGCGCCGGCGGGCGTAGCGCGCATCGCGCTCGTCCCAACGCGCTTGGAGCGACTTGGCCATCGCTGTCATGCCTCGATGCCTTTCAGCGACACCCGAAGCTGGCGGGTCGGCGCGCGATGCTTGGTATGGGCCTCGATGACGGAGGGCGGCACCTTGACCGCTGCCACGATGGCCGGCCAGTCGATGACACGCGCCCCGGCGACCTCGGAGTGCGTGACCTTCACGCCCGCCCCGACCGCGAACCGGGCGTCGCCCATGAGCTCGCGGATCTGGTTGCGGACGAGGTCGCGCTCCTTGGCCTGCTGGTCGAGCGCGAGCCGGAGGTTCTCGTCGCGCATCGCGAGCGCCATGAGGTCGTCGTCCATCTCGCGCTCGGCCCCGCTGTCGCGGTAGGTCAGGCGCAGGTACGCGGCCGAGGCGTCGGTGTCATCGACCTCCGGCGGTGTGCCGGCCTGGGTGTCCTCCCAGAACGCCGCGCAGATCGTGAGCATCTTGGTGATGAGCGCGTCGTCGCGCTTGATCGGGTAGATCCCGAAGTCGTTACCCCCGACGAGGACGGCCATGTCCGCCTCGTCCTTGCCGGTGACGAATAGGTACCACATGACCTGGAGGAGATAGTCGGGCGGCACCTGGTCGGTGCCCTTCTCACCGAAGTCCGAGCGGCTGAACACGTCGGCCGTCTTGACCTCGAGCACGCGTCGGGGCGTGCCCTTGAGGTCGGACCACCGGTCGATGTTCGCGAAGGCCCACGGGTAATCTGGGTGGCGGATGAATGCTGCTGCACGGCGGACCTTCCGCCCGGACTGCACCTCGTACTCCCGCGCGACCGGCTCCTCGAGTATCTTCCCCCACCGCATTCGGCTCGTCTCGATGAGCGGCGCCACCTGCCGGCGCTTCTCGAGGTAGACCCGCATGGCCGAGCCGAAGCGGGAGACGCCCAGGATCATCGCGACATCCGAGCCACCGATACCGGTGGCCCGAGCGTCGGGGTCCGAGGGCAGGAGCGCGGTCACGGGATGAGTCCGTCGGTGACGCCACCGGGGATGATTTCGAGCATGTCGATCGTCCTGCGGACGACCCTATCGACTGTCTCGCGACTGACGAGGACCGTGAACCGGCCGCCGTCCATCTCGGGGAGCTCCCAACTGAACTCCCACTCCCCGTCCGGCAGAACGTCGATCTCGGGGTCGGTCGTCAGACGAACTGTCTGGTCGAGCCACGCCATGAGCTCCTCCTCGAGCTACGTGCTCTCCGATGGCAGCCAGCGCGCGAGCGAGCGCCGGCTGTGCCGAGACGAAGTCGCGTCCGGTCAAGGGAGCGACTCCAGGGACGCGATGATCACGAGATGCGAGACAGGCGTCCCGAGCGCGCGAGCGATCGCAACCATCTGGCTGTAGGACGGCTCGGAGCGGTTCCGCTCGGTCCGGTGGATCGTCATCCAGTGGACCCCGGCCGCATCGGCGAGTTGCCGCTGCGTCATGTCCAACTGGCGGCGGCGCTTCCGCATGGGGTCGAAGTCCAGGCGGAAGCGATTGAACGGTGTCGGCTGGAGCTTGGTACGTGCCATCGCCCCGTAGGGTGGGGCAACGGTCGCGTTTTGTCAACTAGCCAGCGGACACCTGTCAGCGAACGGGCGAGAAGGCATTGCACCTATGTTGTATGATGTCGGCCCTAGAGAGCCCACCAAAGGGGGACATGCGATGCTCACGCTCGGCCCAGCCAAGGAACTCGGGCGCGCGCTCCGGTTCATACGTCAGGCGCGAAGCCTGACCCTCCGGGATGTCGCCCGATCAGCGCAACTGTCGGCCCAATACGTCCAGAACATCGAGCGCGCCCAACGGCTGACGGTGAGCGAGGATGCGTACCTGCGCCTCGCCGGCCCGCTCGGCATCCCAGAGTCCGTGGTCCGCGACCTTCTCCTGCGAGCGCGCGTTCAGTCGGCCCTGGACCTACGAGGGCTCACCCCCGAGCAGCAGGCGTTCGTGTGGCGCGGGGTCGAGCAGCGACTAAGCGAGGTCGGCGTCGATCTCCGGACCGACCTGAGCAAGGTCGTGGTGGACATTCTCGGGTGACGACCTCCACGTACCGCAACGCTTCGACCGCCGACAGTCCTACGGAGGGTCCACGGTGACAACGCGCAACGGCTCCTCGAGTCGACATCTTCGCGCCGAGAACCTCGCCGGGCGCCGCTGGCGAGGATTGGTCCGCGAGTCAACCGAGCAGCAGGCAGACAAGTGGTCGCCCGAGCGCCAGCGCGACGACCTCCGCCGCTCTGCGATCGAGCTCGGCATGATCCCGGTCGAGCCGCTGTTCTACGAGCGGGTCGGGTCAGGCGAGGCCGAGGACGTTCCGGAGCTCGCCCACGCGCTCGCGGACGGGAAGGCCGGCCAGTACGACGTGCTCGTGGTCCTGGCGACGAGCCGATTCGCGCGCAACCGGGCCGAGGCCGTCCGGATGAAGGCCGAGTTCCGCCGCGCCGGCATCGTGATCTACTTCGTGGCCCAGCGGCTCATCAGCGGCACGTACGCCGGGGGACTGACCGAAGGCATCCACGAGGTCATCGACGAGCAGGAGAACGAGACGCGGCGGTTCTGGATCGCCGGCGGGCAGCGGCAGCGCCAGATGGCGGGACGGTGGACGGGCGTGGTGCCCTTCGGCTACCGCAAGCGCATGGTCGACCGGCCGGATGGGTCGCGCGGCTGGGACGGCGTCATCGAGCCCAACCCCGCCGAGGCGCCCACGGTGCGTCTGATGTTCGACCGGGCCGTCCAGGGCGTCGGGACCAAGGGCATCGCCGTCGAGTGCAACGCGCGCGGCCTCCGCACCGCCAAGGGCAACCTGTGGCGTGAGTCGCGCGTCCGGGAGCTCCTGACCAACCCGGCCTACGCTGGCCGCCTGGTCCGCTACCGCTTCCGCATCGGCCGCCACTACTACGATCACGACGCCGACGACGGGCACGCCGACCTTGGCCAGCACTTCGACCCGGTCGTGGAGCCCCGGCTGTTCGACGACGCCCAGCTGGCGCTCGAGCAGCGGCGGACGACGATGCTCCACGGAGAGGCCCGGACATACCCGCTGTCGAAGATGCTCCGCTGCAAGGCGTGTGGCCACCCGATGACCGGGTGTTTCCGACGCCGGCGCTACTACCGGTGCATCGGCCGGACCGTGTACGCGACATGCGAGGCGCCAGGGATCCGCGCCGACGACGCCGAGGATGCGTTCGCAGCATGGCTCGGCGCCCACGAGCTCCCCGAGGACTGGCGCGAGGAGATCGCGCGATCGACGGCCGTCGTCAGCCGGACAGGGGAGCGCGACCGCCGTGTGACCATCGAGGCGCGGCTCAAGCGCCTGCGCGACCTCTACTCGTGGGGCGACATCCCGGAGGCGGAGTACCGGGCCCAGGCCGAGGAGCTCCGCTCGCAGATGGGCGTCATCGCCCTCCCGTCGATCGGGTCGCTCGAGGCGGTCGCCGCGGCCCTGGCGAACCTCGGGTCAGCGTGGCGCTCCGCCCCGGCGGAGATGCAGGCGGCCATCCCGCCGCTCGTGCTCCGCTCGGCCGAGGTCGTCGACGGCCGCGTGACGACGTGGGTGGTGCGAGGGGAACTCAAGCCGCTCCTGGACCTGTGCCGCCCGAAGGCCGCCGTGCAGGAGCGCATCCGGTTCAGCGCATGAGGCGTACTGGCGGCCGGCAGGCTCTAGGCTTCGCGTCGTCAGTACGCCACGAGGAGGTCTGACGCCTCCTACCGGCGTGGAATGGCTGCGACGGCGGCGGCCGCCGCTACGAGCCCAGCGTTGAACGCGACCCCGTCCGGTCGCGGGGTGAACGTCACGTCCTCCTCGCGGACGTGCGAGTAGCCGCCGGCGAGATCGACGAGGTAGCCGTTCTGCTCTCCGGCGATGTCCTCGAGCTCGTACAGCCCGACGGCCTCGCGGCCGTTTGCGGTCTGCGGCAGGATCACCCGGGCGCGAGTCGCGACGTTGATCGCGGTGGCGCCTCGGCGAACGGTGGCGGTGCCGACCTGGAGCGGGCGGACGGGTTGGAGATTGAGTCCTGGCATGTCTGCCTCCTTGAACGCGCCGTGACCGATCCGCTCCCACAGCGCCTTCATCGGCGGCGCGGTGCCCGGGCAGCCCTTGGTATCGGTCTGGTCGGCGTGCCCGAAGGCGCCGACCATGGTCGGGAACCGGCGCCGCCCGTCTGCGACGAGCTCCGCGACGGTGTCCTCCTGAGCGGCAGTGGGCCCGTTCCTGCGGAAGCCGCACATCTCGATCGAGAGGGTGTGGCCGTTGGGGTCCGCCCATCGGTCGCCGAGGACCGCGAGGAGGAAACGCCTGCCGTAGAACGCCTTGTCGGTCGAGCGGTCGTCGGGGTTCAGGTTGCCAGCGGCCCGGTTCCAGCCGACCATTTGGACGGCCTCGCCGTCAGTCAGGACGACGAAGTGGGCGGACACGCCGCGGATCCGCTGGCGCCACGCCGCGTCCGTCTCCCCGGAGCGCCTGGCCAGCCAGCCCACGGTGCCGTTGCCGCCCTCGGCCATGTGGATGTTCCAGCCGAGCGTGCCCTTGCGTGGGCCGTAGTCGATGCCCGGAACGAACCGATATGTCACAGACTGTCGGACCCGTCCTCTGACGCGGTCCCGCGGCCGGGCGACGCGGTCCGGATGTCCGCGGCGTCGAGGCGAGCGTGGATGCCTCCGACGGCCTTCGTCAGCGCGTCGACCTTCTCGCCGTTGACCTGGCGGTTGGCTCGGCCCGTGAAGTAGACCGCCACGACGGCCGTCGCCATGCCGAGGAGGCCCGACTCGATCATGCCCGTGGTGATGGACTGGTATACCGCCCCGCCCACCAGGACCATCCCGAGTGATCCGGTGATGAGGCCGTTGACGATCTTGTCGTAATCCATGTCGCTCCCTGTGTGGGTGTCGGGCGCTATTGTCCGCTGGCCAGCGGACGGATGCAACCCCACCGAGGCGCTCATGTCGCGATGTAGCGGAAGCGCACGGTGACGGCTTGGGTGAGATTGCCCGGCGTGCCGATCATCAGGTAGCGACCACGCGGTACCTGACCTTACCCGACACGTACGTCGAACTCGGTGTGCCGACCTTCTGGAGGTTCGTACGAAAGCCATTGTGGACCGTGCCGTCGTTCAGGAGAGCGTTGACGGCGGTGACAGTCTTGCGGCTGCCGTTCGTGCCGCTGTTGAGTGCGGTCGTCCCGATGCTGGTGAATGCTGCCGAGCTGTCGACGGCCTTCTCAAACGCGAGTGCCCACGAGTGGGATGCTCCGAGCGCCGTGCCGTCCGTGTTCACGAAGTAGAAGGCGATGGTGTCGAGAAGCCAAGCGTCCGAACCACCATGCAGGTCGATGGCCTGCCACGCAACGTTGCTGGTCGTGGCAGAGTACGACGCGTTGGCAGAGCCAGAGCCAAGCTGGACCTCAAAGACCTGTGTGGACAGCCAGCTCGTCCCGTTGTAGAAGAACCACATGTCGAGGTCGGTGCGGTACCACAGGTCGTCCTCGCTGGGGCTGGCCGGGAAGGACGCTCCTGTTCCCGTGTTGTTCAGGTTGAGGCTTGTGCCGGCGCTGTCGGTCTGCCACCAACTCAGGGTGGAACTATTCCACCACAGGCGCCCGTGGTCCGCGCTGGACGCCCCAGGCGCCGACGCCTGGCCCTCGATCTCGAGGATCAGGCCGTCTGCGCCGCTCGGGCGCCTGAGATGGAGGACGCCGGCCTCGAGGCGGCTGATCGCGATGTCGGAAGCGGCGTCGCCCGGCCCGAATCTGATCTCGTTGTCCGCGACACGCAGGAACCACCACGCGTCCGTATCTCCGGGGATCCCAAGGGCGTCGGGGGTCCACGTCCCGAGCGCTGGCGCGAACGAGCCTGCGTCCGGGCTGTAGGAAAAGTGCAGTTGCGGCTCCCCGTAGAGCACTTCCAGCTCCACGTTTGCCGACGTGGTCTTGACCAGGTTGAGCCGATAGCGCCATCTGATCGACTCGCCGCCGTAGGCGGCAGCCACGACTTGCTGGCGCGACTCGTACGAGCCGTTGAGATCGGAGAGGTTCTGCCAATCGCTGAACGCGACCACCGTCGCGCCGACCGTGTCGTAGAGCTCGAGGCGCACGCGAGCGACGCTGAACGCAGCGTCGACCGTCTCTGCGTTGAGGCTCGAGCGGATGGCGCCGACCAGGTAGGGCAGGGTGCCGATCGCACCGGCTAGGAACGGGATCGTTGGGTACACATACAGATCGAGGTCGTAGGTGGCCGTCGTGGCGCGGGCGATGAGCCGGCAGACCGCTGACGCGTACGGGTTGTCGTTTGGTCTGGAGCGACCGTACTTGGCGCTGGCCCCGGCGTCCGGCAGCGTGCCCGAGTTGAGGACCGCTACCGCCGACCAGAACGGCCCGCGCGGCGCAGCAACGGCGGTGACGTTTAGGATGCTATCCATGCCCTGGAAAAGCGGGTTGTGCAGAAGGTTCGTCTGCCCGAACGTCGGTATGATGTTGCCCAGGGTGGACGCGGCCGTGTCCGCGCCGAGCGTCATCGAGGGCATGTCGCCACCGCCGGATCGCGCGCTCGCCGAGTCGCCGAGTCGCGCCTCGAGTTCGATCCGCTGGAGCGCGCCATACTGCCGCTCGAGCGACGCGACCTTGCGGGCAAGCTGGTCGAGGTAGTCCGCCTGGTCGTCCATCAGGTCGCCACCGGGGATACGATGATGGACGGGTACTCGCCCGTCTCGTCGAGGGTGACGCGGCATCCGAGGATGCGCCATTCGCTTGCGATGTTGTCCGCTCCGTTCTTGATCTCGACGCGGGCCTTGTCCGAGATGTCCCAGCCGTTGAAGAAGTCGATCCCGTCGCGGATCATCCGGAGCGACAGGGTCGGCTGGAGCCCGAGCGCAGTCTTGAGCACCCGTTCGGCGGCTGCCCTCTGCTGATCCGCGGTCGTGGCTGCGCCCACGATGCCGAGGAGCGTCTTGATCGTGAACACGTCCTGGCGCCGCCCCCGGGCAGCCGCGGCCGCGTCGTCCTTGACGATGACCTCGGTCGCGCCACCGCCGACCGTCTGCCCGATGGTCGCCATGTCGTTGCGGTAGCTCGTCCAGTTGGGCAGGTGGCGATAGTCGGTCACGTTCCCGCCCAGGACGAGGCCCAGGCCGACCGACGAGCCCTTGTTCTTGAGGAAGTTGAACGTCGGTGAGGTCGAGCGCGTGATCTCGTACGTCGTGTGGAACGCCGTGTTCGCTCGGCCCATCTCGGACAGGTCGTAGAGCAGCTGGAGGCGCATCTGGTCAATGAGGCCGAACTGGTTGTTCGTCTTGATCGCCGTCACGCCGTCGGTGCCGGTCGGGTTCTCGATCGTCCCGGTCGCGACGAAGGCGAGCGGCGATGACGTGGCGCCCTTCGCCAGCCCCCACTCCGGGCTCACGATCTCGGTCCCGATCATCTTGGTCGGGTACAGCACCTTGTACCCGGTGCGGCTGATGGACAGGAGGGCGCCGTAATCGAAGCACGTCACGACGATGTCGTCGCCGGCGTTGTCCGTGTCGACGATGATGCCCGTGTAGACGAGCGTCGTCAGCGTCGGGGTGATGCGATAGAACCGAACGTGCGTCGTCAGCGGCGTGATGAGGGACGCGAACGGCGAGCCCTGGCTGATGGTGAAGAACGCCTTGCCGGGCATTCGGTCGTACCGGCTCCAGCCGAGGTTCCGGGCGTCCCAGATCTCACCGAGGCTGACGCTCGGTCCGAACGTGGCGCCCGAGGTCAGGATCTCGATCGCGTACTCGATGACCGGCCGACCAGCCGCCGGCGATGCCCCGACGCTCGCGACCGGCCCTACGGGCGTGAGCGTGAGCGGGAGCGGGAGCGGTTCGACCTGGGTCGTCTGCGAGACGGCCGGGGCCGACTGGTCGAACGTGAGGCCGACAGCGGCCGGGGTGACGCTCGTCTCCGTCGTCGGGTTCGCCTGACCGATCGTCAACGCGAGCGCATCAGGAGCGAGGCCGAGGCCGAGTGTCGGCTCCGACAGCGCCACGGTGAGCCCTAGCGCGTCGGGCAGAACCTCGGAGGGCAGCGTCGGCGCGACGGGCGTCAGCGTGAGGGCCAGCGCGTCAGGAGCGAGGCCGAGGCCAGCATCGAATGATGCCTGACCGAGCGTCAGCGGCACCGCATCGGGCGCCAGTCCCAGATCGACCCGGGGCGCCACGGGCGCCAGCGTGAGAGCCAGCGCGTCCGGGAGGACATCGGAAGGCAGCGTGATGGACAGGGCCGGCTGGGCCAGCGTGAGAGCCAGCGCGTCCGGCGCGAGCTCCAGCCGGGCCTCTAAGGATGCCTGCCCGAGGGTCAACGCGAGCGCGTCGGGCGCGAGCACGCTCCCGAGCGCCGGCTCCGACAGCGACAGGGCGAGCGCGAGCGCGCCAGGTGTCGTCTCCAAGTCCACACGAGGGTCCACGAGCCCAAGCACCAAGGCAAGGGCGGCGGGCAGGACTGCTTGGGCCACGTCGGGGCCTGCGATCGCCAACGTCAGGGCAATGGCCGGCGGCTCAACCGTCTGGTCGAACGCCGGGGCGACGGCCGTGAGTGTCAGCTCGAGCGCGTCGGGCGTGACGGAGCCGCCGCTGGCCGCCGCGTTGTAGTGCGCGAGGATGCGCGCCGCCGACAGCGCGGTCTTGTAGAACGCGACATAGGCCAGCTTGCCGCCTGCGCTCTGCTGCCCCGCCTCTCGTCCAATCTCTAGGGCAAGAGCGTTGTCAGCAAGGCTGGCGGTAGGTGAGTCGGACGCCTCGATGGAGACGGACACGCCGTCGATATAGATTGCGTGCCCAGCGAGGCTTGCGGCACTTCTGGTGATGGCGTAGTGGTGCTGCGAGCCGTCAGACGGAATGGTCTCGACCGTGCGAACGATGCCAGCTACGCCAGCCTTACCAAACTGAAACTTATCAGTCGATACGATGTTGACGGCGTAGGCGTTGGTCTGCTTGTTGATGATGACTTGGTTGCCACCAGTGTCGTCATCTCGGGCGTACCAGAACTCGATGGTGAAGCCGGTGTCACCGAGGTCTAGGTCAGCGTGGTCGGAGAACGTGAAGTAGTCCGCGACATTGCTAAAGTCGATTGATGTTTTTCCGGTGACGAACGCCGCAGCCCCGTAAGTCGGTGAGCCAGTTACGGTTCCGACCTTGCCCGCGATGAGGTCGGTCAGGTTGCCGGACGCCTCCTCCATCGAGGCGACGAAGACGGGGCTGTCGGCGAACACCTCGACTTCGTACTGGTTGTCACCGATGAGCGCGGGCGCAGGGACCCATGCGCGCCGTGTCTGTGGGCGTGGTGGCTGGCGAAAGACGCCCACGGGTTACTCCCTAAGCTCGCGCCTACGCGTTCTCGATGTAGGTCACGACGCAGTTCCAGCCCGTCAGAGTCGTCGGGGTGCCGCGCAACTTGACGATGAAGGCATCGGCGCCCGGCAGAAGGGAGATGAGTTCAAGAGGGGTCGGCACCCACAGGTAGCCCGACAGGTTGTTGAAACCCTCGGACTTGATCGCCGTGACCGCGCCCGCCCCCTCGGCGGTGGCGTCCGTGCCAGCCGTGGCCGCTGCCCCTGCCGTGCCGCCCGCGATACCCGACGCGGGGCCGCCGATGGTCGTGTTGGCCGGGGTGGTGGCGGTGTACGTGCCGAACGCGGTCGCCTTGCGGGCGAGGATGATGCCGAGCTGCTGGCTGGTGCTGGTGCCCGATTGACTGACATCCACCCGAACGACCGTCAGCCATGAACCGGCGGTAGCGAGGGCTGCGGCGGGGCGCAGGAGTACCAGCGTCGCATCGGCGACGATCGTCTGGTTTTCCATGACGACGGTGTAGCTCTGAGACATTGGGGGACTCCCTTACTGCGCGAGTAGCTGGGTCATCTGACGGGTCACGGGGAGAAAGGCGGCGACTGCCGGGGTTTCACGGACGGCGAGGGCCACTGTGGCGAGGTCGTCGGTGCCCGCACCGGAGCCGACGTCCCGCGCTCCCTGCCCTGCGGTCGTCTCGCGGTACGTCCCGCAGCCGAAGGAACCGAGGTCGATGATCGGACCTTGCGTGCTGCCTGTCCCTGCCGCGAGGGGTGCACTGCCGCCGTAGTACTGGCCCATGAACCGGACGCTGTTCGTGCCCGGCGAGCCGTCGTCAATGGACAGCAATCCCGCGGCCTGTGTCCCGCCGCTAGACGTGGACGCCGCCGTGTTCTGCGCCGATCCACCTTCCGTGATGACACCGGGCAGGTGGACCTCTGTCGCACCGGCCGCCGTGACCGTGAAGCAGACGGCGTACATGACGACGGCGTTGTTCGTGCGGTTGACCACGACGGCCTTTGTGCCCGCTCCGACGTTATCGAGGTAGTACGCCCGGACAGCGCCTAGCTCCGTATCGGTGTCCGTGCCCGTGTACGGGACAGCGGTCATCGTCACGCCATCGTAGGTCACGCTCGTATCGGTCAGCGCCCCGATGCTGAACACGAACACGAGCGCCCCACGGGGGGTGCCCGTGGGCGTGTGGTTCCAGGTGAATGACGCCGAAGAAGCGTTTCCGGTCGCGCCGGTGTGGCTCTCTGATTGTGCGTCGTATGCGACAGCCACGGGCTACTCCCGTCTGATGGTCACAGAACCACCCTCGCACGCTCGCGTCGACGCTTCTGGAACCAGCGGTTGCAGGCTTTGCAGGAACTGACGGACGACACGTTCTCAAACATCTAGAGAACCACCCGGTACTGCTCGATGTCGAGGCTGGCGTTCAGGTCGTTCGATCCCGCCACGGGGCCGCAGTTGCCGCTGTTCCAAAACGGGTTGGCCAGCCCGTCAGCCCTGCGCCACGAGACGCGGTTGCCGTTGACCTTGTGGCCGGAGCAGGCTGAGGCGTACTGGTTCCAGACGTACATGCCGACGTTGGACGCTGTGCGCTGCTGGCCGATGACGATGCAGTCCTCGATCGTGTGGTTCGTGCCGCCGGCGATGAAGATGCCCACCTGCCCGGGGTTGACGACGATGCAGCGCCGGGCCACGTTGGCCGTCCCGCCGTCGTCGCCGAGGGCGATCCCGCTACCGCTGCCCGAGGTCCAGTTCGTGCCCTCGATGTGAACATCCTCGATGAGCGCGTTCTTGGTCTTGTAGACGCTGATGACGTCCTCCGTGTCGCCGCCCTTGCCCTTGCACTTGCGGACGGTGACGCGGTCGCAGCTGTCGAACTGCACGAAGTTGCCGATGTTGGCCCCGGTGCGGGGCTGGGCGGGTCCGGTGATGTTCTGGTAGCGGCAGCCCTCGATGGTCACATCGGTCGACTGGTAGGCGTAGATGGCGCCGGGCACGTCGATGAAGTCGCAGTCGCGGATGGTGATGCGGGCGCAACCCATGAGCCGGATTGCCGCGAGTCCGGCCGTGCCGCCCTTGAACGTCTTGCCCTCGATGACCACGTCCTGCTTGCCCGACAGGTCCATCCGAGCCGCGACGGGGCGGGAGCCAAACGGCACGGGGCCAGTCGTCGGC
>Ga0163149_10003761_pt1 | contig 17073 bp, 18 predicted proteins | sample OliLakLV19MP5G1_FD_148604 | JGI IMG/M metagenome (GOLD analysis project Ga0163149, IMG submission 148604) | Freshwater microbial mat bacterial communities from Lake Vanda, McMurdo Dry Valleys, Antarctica - Oligotrophic Lake LV.19.MP5.G1 | ecosystem: Environmental > Aquatic > Freshwater > Lake >...
TTGCTTGCTTGCTTGCTTGCTTGCTTGCTTGCTTGCTTGCTTGTTGTGGAACTCCAATCTTTGGTGGATTTCCTTTTGACACTCTGTCTGAAATCCTGTTCCACTGTGGCGCAGCACAACGCTTCATGCATTGAACTCTGTGGCTGATTCTCCCTCGGATCGGGTTGCCATCATGTCCGCAGAGATTGACTCTTTTAGGATTGTCCAAAAGCTTTGCTAAACTTTGATTTTTGTTGCAATCTAAGTCCTTTGTTCCTCCTGCGAATTGAATGCCAACAAGGAGCTGTTTTTCAACATTCTCTGGGAGTTTTTCACGTTGTGACCCAGTGCTGCTTGCACTGGCAACACCGCTTGTTGAGACAGCAACTGGCCTTGCCCTTCTCCCACCTGTACTTGCACCTGCACCTGATCTTGATCTTGTTTGTCTTGGCTGTTCTTCTTCCTCTTCTTCCACAGAGCAGTCAAATTCAGAATGGGAGTGTGAGCTAACACTGCCGGTGCTCATGTGCCATGGCTGCCTTGTGTGGACAGACAAGAACGATCTTCTTGCTGCTGCAGCAATCAAGAGAGTCAACATTTTATGACCCTGTGGCATGCATGAAGAAGGGGCAACCTGCTCCACATGGGGCGGGCAACGCACCTGCCGTTGCTCTCTCCACCGCTCCTTTGCAAGGCAGGCAAACGATTTCATGCAGGCAACATCATCCCCTTTTTTTAGCAAACAGTGTGGAAACTGGCAACCAGCTGTTTCTTGTGGCATAGCTGGCATCAGCTTGAGCCATGTGGCAGATAGCCAAATCTGGCATCAAGATGGCCGGGTCTAGCCATGACAGCGACAGCGACAGTGGTGACCGTGATTTGGACATTCACACTGAGGAGGAAATGCGCTTCAAAGGATTGAAACTCCTGGGGTGGAAGGACAATCAGACATCCAGAATTTCAGTGGACACAGCAAATGAAAGATTCCGCTCTGATTTTGGGCTGAACCCCCATGTTGCTGCTCAGATCTGGGAGGACCTGCAGACAAAGGGCGAGGACCCAGTCAATTGTGCCATTTCTCTGGTCGAGGATTTTCTGTGTGTGCTGAACTTTTTGTGTGTTTACCCAACCGAGATTCAACGAGAAAACAGATGGCACCATTGTGCAAACTGTCTTCGGCCCAGGTGTTGGAACATGATTGAAAAGGTTGCCTCTCATGAGCAATGGAAAATTTTCTGGCCAGACAACGACTTTGGAACAGATGTCTTGGCAATGTCAGTCCATGGCCTTCATTTTGAGTGGCCAAAGGACCCAAGCCATTTCACTCAAAAGCACCACTGTGCTGGCTTCAACTGTGAAATTGGATTGAGTCTCCGCGACTTCAAGGTGCGATTTGATAATTGGACCGCACAATGCTGGCGCACATGATGACGACATCAAGATGTTTCAAGAATGCAGTCTCAAGGATGAGCTAAGGGCAACTGGGAAGAAAGTCATTGTTGACAGTGGCTGCCAAGGGTGTCCCAATCTTATCAGCCTCTGTAATTCACTTGATTTCGAGGAAATCCGTGGATTCAAAACATGGGCCAGAATGCGCCATGAGGCGTTCAATGGCATGTGCAAGGTCTTTGAATGCCTTGACAGTGATTTTCATCATAAGAACGAACAGCTCTGTTTTGAAGCTGTGGCTGTCATTGTCTGTTGCCAAATGGAAATGGGAAGCCCGCTGTGTGGCATCTGTTTTTTTTTTTTTAACAAAAACTGTTGCTTTTTGGCTCATTTTTTCTCATCTGCATGTGACGGCTAGCTAGCCATTCATGCGTGATGGCCATTGTGCACCAAACGCAGTGGGATTTGCCCACCACAAGCAGAGGGGGTAAACTTTGCCGTCAATTTCTGTGCAACTGTGATGTGCCTCCTGTGTGGGATGCAGACAAGCTCTTCCATGCCAAACAGGTGAACTTCTCTGCGTCAATGAGGCACACTTTTGTTGGCTAAACAATGAACGAATGATGTTGTTGTCAAAACAATGATTTTCATCTGTTGGCGAACACAACTGTTGACTCTTGGCTGACACAACTGTTGGCTTCAACATGATTGAAACGTTAAATTGTTCATGATCAAAACGTTAGCTACAACATGTGCTGTAGGCATGTGTGCACTCACGATTATCATTTGTTAGTAGCTACATAACCTATCTCATGACAACATTGATATCCATCCATCGTGAAAGAGGTTATCTACCTGTGGCATAATGCTGTTGTATGTTTTTATCCGACATTTTTTTTCTACGCTTTTATCATACGTTTTTTAAAAATTGTCGCATTAAAACATACGACATTTGATGACGCATGACTGAATTGCGCAGCCGAAAACCAGTCGTGACACGATATCCGGTCCCGTGAGGCACGTCCCTGACTATTCCTTATGTTGCGGAACGCCAGGTGTGCCCAAAAAATCCAATTTGATTTAGATCTGTAGCAGAAGAGACCTCTTGGTCGAAGACATCTTATCCAATGGCGCTTGGATCTGGGCACCTCTGAGAGTTGCTAGTGCTGATGGCAAAAGCAAGAAGAGTTGTTCCACCATCCAAAAATTCCAATGCTCATTGTCATGTTCACGGCGATTTCAGCGACTTCAGTTTTTTGTTAGCTTTCCCTTTCCCTTTGCCTCCCGTTGTCTCAAGCGTTTTTGTGGTCAAAGCTTGTTCCTCTCCAAACAGTCCATGCGAATCATCGAATTCATACAGCTCATAATCCAAGATATAATGAATGGTTGGTCCCGTAAACAAGGAATTGCTCAATGGGGTGGTTGGTGCCAAAGATGGAGTAATGAGCTTCTGCGGATTGGCTGAGGGGGTAAAGCTGCGAGCTAGTGTTGGAGCGTTTGTAGGAATACTCGTAAGAGTTCTGGTAGGTGATTTTGTGGGTGTGTTTTGGTCTGCGTATGCCGGTACTAAAGTTGCAGTAATCGTAACATCGTTGGCACTGTTTAAAAAGAAGAAAGTACATCGAGTAGATCGAGCACATGAGTCGAGTTCTGCTAAGAACGCTTTATGAAGACTGTCAGGGTAATTTTTACTTACAAGGCAAAGTTCGAACTGATCGCGGTATCAATCACGTTGACAAAGTTTTTGAGGTACAAAGCTTTGTCTTCTCCTTGGATCTCTGCCGTTTTTCTTGCTTGTTCTGCATCTGGCTCGGAACCATCAGGCATAAATGATACCTTTAATGTATAGCTTATACTGATAAAGTTGGCACCCAAGGTCGGAGAACTGTTCCATTTTGTGCCGGGTGAATATATAGCTGCCTCTGCATGTATACAAGTCCAGGGATACATTTGGCAGTACTTGTCTTGGTAGAACTCCTGTGCCAAACGAACCACGTCCTCAACGCCACTAGTTGCCGGTTCTAAAACAGGACGGGAAAATTGAAAGAGGGATATAATATCGTAGGTATATTCCACATAGTCAGCATCAGCAACAGAAAGTAGTAAAAGTAGGAGTTTTACGTGATGGCAGCAAACAAATCTCATGGTTATAATTCATTGATTTACTGGATTAATTATTTCAACTTTATCCTTTGCCACCATTTTGCCGGGCCAACACTCTGACTGGGGGTTGCTTCACCAATCAAAGGTAGAAGTAAAATTTTTCCTTCCCACATGTCGCTCCAATTTTGGCACATGCATGCGCGAAAAATTGAGGGCCTGCCAAAATGTCGATCCAGGCACGAATGAGGAGAAAGATACACTGTGCGTTCATGTTTGAAAAAGAATCGATTTCCATGTTCCCTCATAAATCCTACATTCAGCATTAGTAGCAAGGTGTCTAGCTAGCTACCCAGAGAGCTAGCTAGACTAGCTAGAACTCTTCTGATTCTAGCTAGTTCCTATTACCATGAACGGCTAGCTAGTAGGTAGCAGCGCATAGGGTCCTGTCGGCGAGCCAGCTAGCAACCCGCCCGTTCCATTGCGACCATGACGGCCCACGACGAGCCGGCTTCTGCTTGTAACTCGGTTCTACTGTTATCTGACAATAGCTAGATCTCCATAGGTACTGGCTACAAGCGCAGCAGGAACCACTGAGGGCCTAGCTAGTTCCAATAGCGATGGCTAGCGACCGTCTTGAGCTGAGTGCCGACGACTAACTCGATTCTAATCTTCGGCTCGGTATTCCTGAGCCTGGTGGCGACGGCCAACGATCCAAGTGGATCGATCACCAAGAGCCGGTTACTCAAAATTCGATTCTTGCTGGGCTTGACAATCTTGCATACAGTATGTTTCCACAACAGGGCATTGTGGTCTTTTGGTAGGAGTGTGCTACTAGGCAGCCAGCCATAGCTTTAGGTAACCTGCAATTTTGTCTACCCAACCAACATTAAGAAAAATAAGGAAAAGCTCTATTCTTCGACTTGGCGTCATGATTCGGATTCCTGCAGACAGGATGCCTCCTATCCAGCGGGATTACAGACTTCTGGACGGGAGACAGCACTATGTAGCTACGCACTAATGATTCTATTATTTCTGCAACCACGACAAAAGAAGCAGCTCTTGGAGTCGGATCATTGATTCACACAGCATACTTCAAATGCAGCTTGATCTATCAACTGGACTAGCTAGCTTGCTCGGAACTGCAGTATTTCGTGCCGTTGCCTATACCCACGACAAAAGAAGCAGGTGTTTTTCTTTGGACTTTTTGATTGCTGCGCAAAGCACTTTCAGCTAGTACGTTTTCAAGGCGTGCTCTTTCGGACTTTAGGGGCTTCGACAGGTTTTTGGCTCAAACAAGAAAGAAAAGAAGCACCTAGCTAGAGCTACAAGTATGGCAAATAAAAAAAGGGTATTGCACGCAGTATTTCAGTGTAGTTAGCACCTGCAATGTACTGAGTTATCACAGATGCCCTCAAGATAGTGAGGCCTTCAATAGCGTTCTTTTCTTTTTTGCTTTCTTGTTTTGCAATCTTGCTGTCGCCTGTACCTTGTACAGTACATTCCGCCAACTTGCCGGGATCGCCGCCATGCAGGAGGTCAGTAAAATAGTGAACAAGACATTCAAGATTGCTCATTGATTGTTCCTGTTGGAGTTTTGGTAACTTTCGATAAACTACTACTCGTAGTAGTACTCGTATGAAGCGGAAAGGTTTTCCTTGGCGATCCCAAGAAGTCGACTTGCGTTCATGTTGTAACCACCGTCTTCAATCTGTGTTCTTTTTGCCAAACCACCATCCGAAATGCTCCATGTTGGCTGATGGAATAAAAAAGCTCCTCATTGCATAGAACATGCTATCGTAAATATGAGCCCATCTCAAGAAACCACTCCGTCGCTCACTGAAGTAGCACTTCTCCTACGTATTAAATGCCGAGTCATTCAGAACTGTTCTTTCCTTCTCCGTGGTGTCTTGGCTAAGGAGTAGCTAGCTAGATAGCGTTCTACAAGGACTTCTTTTTCTTTTTCCAGTATAGTACCAGACTACTATTCAGTGCATGGTCAATCAGTAAATAATTCCGGCTTTGCCTAATTGTTAACTCTCAGGGCTCCTAGAACTTCTTTTTCTATTGCGCAAGAATTAAATGAATTAAATGATTTAGTCATCCAGGCCTCATACTCCTCTTTCAATCACAGTGAAAAGATGTCAAGTGACAAGTCATTTTCAAAAATCACATCTTGAATGCGAACCGCCTCCGCAAGTTTCGATTCTCTGTTCTCTGTAGAAGCGGCGAAGTCAGAATCACTCCGCCCCCCAGATCAAAAACATCAGCTCAAGCTCATCTTTTGTTTGATTCAATTTTTGCTTTTCCCCATCCATTATTCTCAGCTCACAATTTTCTGGACCAGCACAAAAAAAAGCAAAAACAAAAACAAGCAACACTTTTTCTTTTTCTTTTTTCTTCTTTTCAACTCATCAATAAGTATCATCACCATGGACGAAGTTGCTTACTTTGAAACTGTCTCAGAAGTTCTTGAATCTTGGGAACGCGTCAAGAGGATGCCCTCCTATGACGAAAAGCTGGGTGTGGCTTTGTTTACACGCTTGTTTGAAGTGGCCCCTGATGGTGGCTGGGAAATCATGCCTTGGACCAAGGCGGACTTTGACGCCAAGGACGCCAAGTTTTTGAAGTTTGCCAAGAGCTTTGTTCGTATGTTGGACATGGCCATTGACATGCTGGGTCCCGACCTGGAGATTGTGGAAGAACAAATGTACGAATTGGGCGTCTCGCATGGAAAGTATGGGGTCCTTCCCATGCACTTTGAGCATATGGGCAAGGCCCTTGATTTTGTCCTCCAAGATATGCTCCAGGATCTCTACAAGCCCTCAACCAAGAAAGCTTGGACATCTGTCTATCGCTTTATTACCACCACTATGATTCAAGGATCGGTGGGATTCTGCCGCTAAATAAGAGGAATGGAGCGAGAAAAACAGAAGTCCCAGACAGAAGAATGGAACAATGACAAGACAGGACTTTCGTGAGACATAACCAGCACCGCATACACCAAACTTTATCAATCAAGTAATCTACGTACATAAAAAAGCATTTTAAAAACCCCATTCTTTAAATTTTGTCTTTCTCGTTATTGTATATTACAATAGCTGCTTCCGTATGTGCGAGGTTTTTGTCGTAGAGATAGTCAATCGCCCGTTTTCTAGTACTAGAGGACAGCTGTAGAGTAGTCCGTGCACCGGTGTCATCCATACTTGTGTGTAAAAGGGAGATCGGCAGTTCTACTGACAGTGGGCTTTGCGTACAGTACCAGTAGGAACGAAAGCGATGCTGGAACCACTCGTTCCACTCAGCTAGCTAGCTAGTTATCAGTCACTACTGTTCTGTACGATTTTGTGTTGCCATCTGTAAGATAAACGAACAATACGGCTACGAACTTTTCCTCTCCTACCACAATCAATCAGTATGGCATTCAGAGAAAGAAAGTCATCCCGTTCCACACGTTCCCACACGGGAAAAAAGAAGAACTGAATACTATGGTGCGTTCAAAGGGTAACCCACTGCCCATGCTTCCCATAGCTGCCGTTTGTTGGGACGGGAAGGCGAGAAAAACAAGTATCAAGTAGCGTCCCAGGAACATAGCTAGACATGGCCTCAATTTCAGTATGTAAATGGGATTGTTCCAAATCATTGATGGAAAGCTATACATACGACATATCGCCTCTGCATACACTTCGGTGACGATAAGTTAGTACAGCATACCTTCTGCATGCAGGAAGGTAATTTATCACCAACAAGGGACGAATTCAGCTGCTACAAATCATTCCGTCAGGTCGACGCTACTAAATGTTCATCCCTAATATGAATGGATTTTGTTGTTTTTGTTTATTACAGATTCATCCATTTCTATAAAAATAACCTCCTCGAGTTTCTTTTTGGCGCTGAAACCCAAAGCCTATTGTCATGGCATTTCTATAACAACCCAAACATGTTGGAAAGAGATTTTTTAGCAGCGGCAGCCGGTGTTCCTTCACATCCATCTTCGGCCGACAACCACATGCGATTGGCTCCATCCAAATGCAAATAAAACCGATGGTGCAAACTAAAGGCCGACGATCCAAATTGTTGACGAAAGATGGCAAAGCCTTCCTCTTCCAATTGGGGTCCCTTGCGCCATTCGCGGCCACTGTCGTGGCCCCAACCATCATACCGGTCCAATTCTTGTCGTGTCCAACCTTCCGGATCAACACTGGCATTCGCCTCGGAAGCATCCGCCAAACTCAATTGCAAGACCATGCCCATGCCACCCGCCGCTGTAGGAACTTGTCGAATTTCTCGGCCATGAAAGATCCGGATATTATCGGCAGCGGATGTTTGCTGGTACTCGGGAATCATCCTCATGCGTGGTTTGGCAGCATCAAAGATGACGGGTTGATTTTGGGTCCTCTTTAAATGGTCCCTCAGTGCATCCGTCAAGACCAATTGAAAGAGCATGCCACCACAAAAATCAAAGGTAGCCTTATTGTCGTGCAAATCCAATAAATATTGGGCGATATTGTCCTTGTAATGAGCATCGCGTTTGGCGGGATCATAGAGATTTTCACTTGCCACAGTCGCCGCGTCGGCTGGTTTGGTCGCCATGGATAATGGCGCCGACAACGATGAAAGATTTTTGTTGGCAGATGTCGTAAAGGCAGATACAGGACTGGACGTACAGGTCAAGGCCAGTGCAAGTAGTAGGCTGCTAGAGCGGAAAGCTGCTCGTGGAAAACGGGAGACCGCCATGGTGGTGCAGAAGGCAGCGATTATTATAATTATGAAAGAACCATGGAATGAAATCGGAAGAAAGAAGGGTTGACGCAGAAAGTCGATGTCACAACGAGCTCTCTTGGAGCTATCTTTTCTGGGAGCGCAAGTGTTCTCAAACTTGATTGGAAGATTCGAAGAAATGTGCGCTACAAAAGCTTGGGGTGAGGGTTAAAAATTGCTTCCAACGGCCCACATCCTTTTGCACCACCACCCTGCCTCACACTTGCCAAAATGCCTCCTCAGATGCATGGGATGCTTGTGGCTGGGAGTTGTTGGTGATGGAACAATGCCAAACTGGATGATCCTTTTCTTGGCAGGGTGAAAAAACAGGTTTCCTCCGGGGCTGCAAACGCAACGATTGACAATCTTTCAACTGCCAGGCCAATGTCAGGAGGTCAAAGGCTGGGAGCCATGTGCCCAGGCATGGTCTTCTGCAACAGCACCAGCCAGATGAACAACAATGGCTCAGTCCACTCTTTCCTTCACATCAACATTGCCACCACACAACAAGGAACCGACTGCTCTGGCAAGCAGGCAGGGAGGGTCGCCCAAAATCAAGGGGTGTGTGACATGTGACAGCCTGACAGGGCACATGACATGGCACAATTCTCACAACTGTTTCTCCCAGGTGGACTTTGTTCAACAAGCATGCACATGCATGGAAAGGAAAAACGTCACACAAAGAGCGTTGCACGGAGCCTGTCAACTGGTCAGTTGAGATCCACTCTTTCAGATCAGGGGTTGCGCACGTGGTGGATGCTCTGAGATTGCCCACCAAAGCCATCATCTCAATTGGCAGTTGCATCATTTGATGAGCTGCCTCACAGCATTGACAATGTTGCACCCTGGCTTGTCATGTGATGCGCGTTGTCATCTTCTTCAGGCAGGGGTTCCATGAACCTTGTTTGTGGCAAACCTGCAAACAAAGAAGGAAATTTTTCTGATGTTCAGGGGGCTGAAATCAAAATGAATGCATGCAACTCAAACGCTGACAGAAGCTGCAATGACAGCAAGATGGAAAGATGCCAAGAGAGAAGGGAGATTTCAATCTTTGTTTCAGTGGGTGTTTGGGCTTGTTTCAATCAGCTGGTTGCAGTTGCGAAGACTCATCAACACTCGTCTCTTGAGTCCACCTTCCTGACCAGAAAGTGATGCAGATCCAATCAAAGTCAAAACAGAAAGAGTTGCCAGACTGCCAGCGCAAACGAGGAGTCAGAAACAGGTCTTTCCTCGCATTTCTGAGACGTCTGGGTGGTTTTCACATCGGTGGAGCAACAAACCCATTTGTGTGAACCATCGCAAATGCTCAGATTTTTGAAGTGACAAGTTGCAGCACCCTTGGGGACTGAGCCTCAAAGTTCCTTCAGAAAAATGTAATTTTCACAGGCTGGCACAGAACTCTGACCCCTTGCAAAAACAACTGGCCAAAATTTCACAGCGGACACAGATCTCACATCTGGACAATGAAAACGCTCGCAACGTGCAAAAACACACATCATTGCTGACAGGAACAATTGATGGCGTCAACCAGAAGGTGGTTGCAAGCTGACAATGAAATTTCCAGCACAAGAGCGCACAAGAGTGCCCACAGAAAGGGTCAGGTTGACAAATTTTCTTGGCGCTTCCGACTGTGGCAAAGAGCAGCACCTGTCAGACTTGTCTTTGATTGACATCAAGAGGAAGAGGAAGGAGGAAGAGGAGGAGGATTATAGTAAAAGGGCCAAGAAGTTGGACATTTGCACCCCCCCGGGGATCGCAGGTGTTGTGTACCAGCTTCCAGATAGATGAGCTTGTGCATTTGTACGACATCCCACTTCTTTTTGAGTGAGGATTAAAAAAAATTTAAAAAAACCTTTCAAAGGTCCAGATCTGTTTGAAGCACCACCTCCTCATTGTACATAGATGTCATGGTGCCAGTAGGTAGTGCTAATTGCTAGACGTGACAGGCCAGAAAGCCAGCCAGCCAGACAATTAGCTAGCACCATGTTACACGGCAAAACACCGGCTACCAGATATAGTAAGGGCTCGCGCGTGTGGTCCATTGTGAAGCATCAGAGGGAGTTCGTATGAGTGCACTGTAGTGAGTGGCTACTTCTTTGTTTGCGGGTGCAGGAAAGACTGCGATCGTTGTGTGTGCGTTGGCGGGAAGAAGCAGCAGGCAGTTCGGAGCTGTCCACGGGAAACCCTCATCTGCTTGCTAGTGATAGCACAGCAACGTCCACCGCAAAAAAAAGGCCGACGAAACTGCCACAAGAAACGGGTGTACAACTACAAAGTATTTCTAGGACGAATGATTATTATTATCATGCACTGTGTATTTTATCCGACAGGGAGATTTGGAAGATGAGCTCCGCATGGCAAACGGTGTTTCAGGAGACCGGCAGGTCGCTTCAAACTAGTCTTAATTGAAAGACAAGGAATGCAGATACCAAGAACAAAGTGCTGTCCCATCTGCTGAAAGCTTGGGATGAGTCGAACGTGTCTTTCAATGTCCATATTTAGTAGCAGCTACAGGAGTAGTAGCGATCCACCGGATGGTAAAAGTGGTAGATTGTGTGACTTACGTTTTCCATGTTACGGCAATTCCTGCGATTGCATGGTTTGCATTCCCAACAGTCCGCGCGGAATAAAAGAATGGCCTGACTACCAAGATTGCCGCCGATCCAAGCAATCAGGCGTTGTGGCGTTCCCAATGGATTTTACAATTTGATATCCCTTTTTAGTCGTCGTGGTTATTTGCGCAAGTTGGAGTAATACATAAATTTCCTGTGTGTAGTTTTTCCATTTTTCCTAGTCCTTTTTGGTTGTCGTTTCTTCTTTGGTGTATTTGGGGTAACCAACCACAATGGCCAACCACGGCACAATCATCAAAGCAGCCATTCCAGGACTGAATTGGGGCAGCGTTTGAAAATAATGACATTCCAGCAGGTATTGGCCCAAGGGAATCACGTACGTCAACAAGACGCATCGATACAATGAGGGACTTGTCTCGATGGTCAAACACCAATTGGCGCGTACCACCAAAATGAGGAGGAGTGTCGTAGCCCAAATTCGTGGATAAATATGCGCTCGCAAATCATCGTCCTTGTAGGGAATCGTCTGTGTTTCTTTTAATAAATCCCACCAACCACCACCATCAGAAGACGCAATCACTCTGGCTGGATCCTTGGCAATCCACACAATCATGACCACATTAAAAATGCAACTCCATAAGACGACGACCTTGCCAACATCGAGATTGGAGATCCCATAGGCCATGATGAATGATGCCTTGAATTGACTTTTGCTTTCAAACAGAATAGAACGGGGAGACAGACGATGTGAATGCTAGCTACTGTAGCTGTTACGGCACATGCATTCCGCGTCTTATTCTCCAACACTTGAGGTAAGTTGATCCTGCTGTGGCTGCAGTTGTACCCGTAGCCTTTGTTCAATCCATCATCAACTGTTACATGTGTGTTGGTGTCAGCGATGGATCTTTGTCTGGCCAGCCACCCCGTTAAAGAGGAAGCACAGTTGCTCTTGAAAATCGCAAATGAGTTAAATCCCACAAAGACTGAAAGACAACATTTAGCACATGAAAGGGAAAAAGTAGCATAGGCATCTACCGCATCTTTCAAATGCAATGACATTGTCCTCATTTGTTGCTATGTGTTTTTTGTCCTGCTTGCTCTGTGGACCTGATTTCTTTGTTTGCTGTGGGATCTGTTGTCATTCGTTGTGCATCGCTGTTGTCCATCAACACAATTGACAGACAAAAACAGAAAAGAAGCCAGACCTGTAAAAAAAGCGCTTACAGATGCAACAGTGCTGCCAGCTAGCATGTTGTGCCAGGTTTTACAAACACAGAAATTGACCAAATGAAACATGTCAGTGAAAACACAAAGTGACACACATTGTGGTGGAAGAACAAAGATGTGCCTGATTTGTTGTCAATTTGAAATTGTCAAGAAAGCACTGGAAGCACCCCCATTCTAAGAGCGACTAAATCTGTTTCCAAGGACACTATAACTTCTGTTGCTAGTGCTGTCAGCAGCGCTTCAGCTGTGTCGGTTAGTGAACAAGTCAGCTAACCAGCGTGAAGTTTCACTTTCTTGTTGTGTCTGACTGATTGGTGTTGCTAACAGAGCAGCAGTGCTTAGCAACTCTCTTTGTTTTCTGAAGTTTAAGAATTGTCCTCTACCTGTCACCTCTGACTGGACTCAAAACTTTGGACTTTCTTTGAAAAACTCAACTCAGCTTCTGTGAGATTAAGCGGCCAAAACACGGCAGCGGGAACTTGCAACATTCTTGAACCAAACCACACAAAGACAAAAACCTGACACAGTTCACAGTTTTTCATAATTGTTGTTAACTCCATAAATGTGGTTACCTGTCATGAAAAGAGAATAAGTTCTCTTTTGTGAAAGTCACTCTGCGTCATTCACAACCGAAGCCTTGTCATCGGGGAGTGTGTTATGCTTCAAGAGGAGGAATGTTTTGAAGTAGCAGAATGCCCCAATTTTTGACATGAGCATCAAGGGTTTCTGGAAGAGAAGTGGTGGCAGCAATTAAAGTTATTGTGTGTTGATTTGAAAAGTTGTGTTCAGCAAATATGAACCAGACAAACAATTTATGAGCATTAGGCTACTTTAGCTGCACCGCTGTGACAGATGTGTTGTCCCAAATCTCATTGCATGTCTTAAACTACATCAATTTTGTAGGATTGATAAACCTTTGGTGACATGCTAGTTGGGTTTTGTTTCATCATGTGTGTGACTGTCTCCTTCTTTTTCTTAGTTGCAAATTCTGTTAGCAATGTCAGAGCAAGTGAGAGGAATAGAAATGGGCCATTTGTATTGAGTAGTATCTGCTTTGGGACCCAAATTGGCTCTACAGTTTTCATTGACCTTGAAGTTCCTTTGGGGATTTGGGTTTCTGTTTAAAATGTGGTTGTATAAAGGAACAGGGGACTGATTATTTTCATAGTGGTTTGAGAAGGCAACTGCTGCACAGTGCGAGAGAACATGACTCCGGCATACAAAAATACAAATGCTATGTTCCTAATAGAAAAAAAGTTCCTTTTATCTACCACTAGCTCGCCTTATGAAGTCTCCCAAAGCCCGCTACAACTTGATGTGGTAGTTGGGCCAATTCATGCACGTGACTTTGCTGCGGTCCATGGCCCGTGGCGAGAGGGCAGGATTTTCGAAGCACCAACCCTAATCGTGACACAGGATGATTCTTTTGTTCCGGTACTGTTTCTAAGAGAATAGGCATGCCCCACAGTAGCTGGGATGTTCTACAACTCAAGACCGTCGTCCAGATCACACTTCTTCATAACAGAACCTGTTGGGCATGCCTGGACTGCGACACTTGAGAGTCTCTGTCGAAGGATTTAAGATCCGTCTTGTCTCGATGGTACGTACTAATTATTGTCGTTGTTGAAGCTTCTCCTTCTGGAAGAATCCTCAGCCCAACACACAGAGTAGACTTGACTTGGCCGCACAATTTTTGTTGTGTTACGTCTCCTCTTTGGGCTTCTTTGTCTGGTCACGTGGAAATATAATTGTGCCAACCGATAGATATTAGTTGAGCAACAAGCAATTCGACGAAGTTCGAACGATTTATGGTATTCCATAGACCGTAAAAAACACCTGAATCAGGTCTCACGCTGTTACGGAACGGATAGACTGTCGATTAGAGCATCATACTAGCGGCCAAAGCCTGATGCACTCGGGTGATAGGATGCAGGACTATACGGGGTAGGAAAGCACCCGACAATGCCATTCAGATGCGGCTTCTTGGAAGTACAAGATCCAATAGTGCGATAATTGTCGACGTCGACGAATTCAATATCGACAGTTGGATTGTTTTTCTTGATGGCAGCAATCACGTCTGCGGATACCTTGTTGATGGCCCCAAAATAGTCATCGTCCAATAGGTCCGCAATTCCGGTGCCAATCAACAACGATTCTTTACAGTCTTCCCCATTACGCTGGAACAGTTTGCCGTATCCGAATATCCTGATCGTAGCGTCACTGGCCTCTGATACGAGCAATTGGAAAACACTTTCCATTTCTGTCTTGACCGTGTCCGTATTGTTGACTTGGTTTTCGGATCTAGAAGAACAATCTCCCATAACATCTAGGTAGCAAGATTGAAGGGTTGACAACCAACCGCTTCCTCCCACTGACCTCAAATCATTTAATCCTATTGTCATAATGATAGTTGATCCAGCCCAATTGATCGTGCGTTCATCACTGTGCAACTGGTTCATATAGTCAATTTGTTGTCGTAGATTGGCAAGTCGGGCTCCCCCACAGGCAATCATAACTTCCTCGATTCCTTGTGCTTTGGCAAGCCTCGCGCCTGCGAGAACGTCGACGGCTCTCGCACAAAAATCACCGCCAGTCAACTCATATGTGGCGCCATCCAAGATTTCCGTTGTCAAAAATAGGTCGTCATATTGGAAGATATCACGATAGTATCCAATACCCGAAGAATAAGAGTCACCTAAAGTCACGACTTTTGCTGCGAGAACGGTTGGAAGGAGCGTTGCCCCAAGAACCAGATTGAAAAATGCAGACATCAGTTTGCTCTGTGCTAGTCTCATCTGCTGGCAGGAATCACTATTCTAGCCTGTTGTTAGTTGTTTTTGGTTTGTATCCTCGCTCCCTCGTAACTGAAGAGGGAATCTTATTAATGTTGCAGCCTCATGTGCATGATGCAATCGAACGGATTGGAACGGTGGGAAATTTTGAAGCCTGGAGGCTCACCGCGCGTGCTGAGCATCCAAACAACTTACGAAAAAGTCGTCATGATGATTGTTTGTTGGCATGTTTGAAGGTGACAGGTGGCACCCATAGCAGTCTAGCTAGCTGCATGTGAACTCTGTCAGACACAATGTGCATTTGTTGGATGGAGTCATTGCTCATGTAGTCAATTTAGGTTCTTGTGATTGTCTGGACAAACGATTTGATCAAAACCGTGGCAAGCAAAAGGGAACTCCAAATCAGAAGCATTGGTTGTGAAGACAAGACAGACCCTCTTCATCCCAAAGGTGACGACGACTGTTTGGTGAGTGATTTTTCATGCGGGTGCTGCGGAGACAAATGTTGGTGGCGCGGACAAACATCGATGCTCATTGCTGCTTCTCTTGTTGCCCTCTTCTCCATGTGTTTTGCTTTGCGCTTTCAAGCACAATTGTCAGACTGCAAATCTGCCATGCTAAACAGCAAAGAGTGACTGATTGGCAGTGAATTGTTGGAATTGTTTCTAAGGCTAGTGCTCTGGAAATGAATAGAAAATAATTTCTTTTTGCTTCCAGTTAGACATCAACTAGGCAAACATTGCACCTAGCAAAATCTGTGGCAGCTTCGTGTGTTGGACTGGCTCTTTCATCATTGATTGACTCATCAGTGCTGGGGTGTGGTCTGCTTTGCATGCCTATGGAAACGTGGCCTGTTTCTACAGGCACCGCAGATTTCGTTGTTGGAGTTGATAAGAAGTTGTGGGTTGGATCTGGATTGTTTACGAATTTCAAGTCTTTCTTTGGCACACAGGGCGCAGTTTTTGGTAGCTTTTAGGCTAACAGTCGCATTGCATCAATCATGTCAACTGGTTGCTTAGCAATGTGGACTCCTTGTTCTTGTCATCAAATGATGAGGACACTTTTAAAAGATCTCTGTTGTCTTGAACTGTTAGCTTTGCTTCTGGATCTGCTGAACCTAGTCCTTTTGTTCATCACCAACTGTGTTGGATTTGGCAACATTGCAGTTCGCGGGAGCATGCCAAATGGGCATCCCAATGACTGACATTCCTCATTCTCTGCAAGCAGAACATGTTGCCTCATGTCATGTTTTGCTGCAAACACCAAGCCAGACTGAAGAAGAACTTGTTTGGCCCTGATGTTCAAAATGGGCAGCAGTCACAACACAGCATGCCCCAAGATCACAAAAACACATCACAAAATGTTGTTTTGTTCGAAACTTCCGACAAACAAGAAGCAGGCATCTCTGATTGGCTTACAGCATCCTTCAAATTGGTCATGGAAATTTGCAAATTGCCATCTTGCTTGTTCTCCACAAGCCAAACAAATGAGAAACATCTCAGTTTGTGATTTTCAGAGTGTTGCCTCCAAAAAGATGACAATGCGACTTTTTCTTTGCAAGCACCTTGAACTCATGCTGCGTGCATCATGCCTTTGTTGTCATTGCAGAACATTTGTGCTCATTTATGATTGTGCCACACTGTTGTCCTTTTTTCTTTCAATTTGTTTTCCAACACATTTTGGAAAACACAATCCTTGAAATTGCTTGACACAAATTCAAACGACATTGCAATGCATTGCAACAAACAATTCGACCCTCTTGAAAGATTTGACTCAAAGTGCTCATCCTGCATGTTGTGTCTTGTCATCTGTGGCAAACATGACCATGATTTTGCTGTTGTGCATCAGACCTGACAGCAAATGGACAAAATGTGATTTTCAGCTTCGAGAGCTGCACATGTCCAATCGAATTGACAAACCTCCTTGTTGATGCAGAGCGGAAACAGCAGGCCTGCTTGCTGCTGTGTCAATCGCAGCTGCTGGAGACACTCTCAGTTGGCACACAGCTAACAACACCTGGTAGTTGTCTTTTCTTAACGCCAATCGAGAAGCCCCGGTTATTAGCGAGAACAGTGGCCAGACCAAGCCACTGTTTAGCCCAAAAAAGTGACTCGTCAGTCACTGTTTACCCTTACAAGACCCCCCGTTTAGACAAACAACATTGCTGTTACTTTGTTCTGTCATCTCAATGGTGGGCAAGCTGTGGTCGGGTCCGGCTACTTTTCTTGTCAATTACCCGCCTAGAGGTGCTG
>Ga0163149_10003762_pt1 | contig 17069 bp, 11 predicted proteins | sample OliLakLV19MP5G1_FD_148604 | JGI IMG/M metagenome (GOLD analysis project Ga0163149, IMG submission 148604) | Freshwater microbial mat bacterial communities from Lake Vanda, McMurdo Dry Valleys, Antarctica - Oligotrophic Lake LV.19.MP5.G1 | ecosystem: Environmental > Aquatic > Freshwater > Lake >...
TTCTAGAACTGAAGGGTGATTATAAAAATGACTAGACCTATTTTCAGTGGATCTTTTTTTACGCGTTTCCAAGTTTCAGATCCCTACCTCACCGGTGAAGTACGATCTTGTTATTCTTAATTTTCAAGAAAATTATTCTAGGATTATTGTTCTACCACCTTTATTCTGGGTAATGCCGATCACGATATAGTCAACTGGGGTTGATCCAGTGTTCCGCATTAGATGAACTTTCATTGGCTCAATAATAACGGCATCTCCTGGATCAAGCTTTGCTGATTCCCCATCAATGACAATTTCTGCCTCTCCATTGATCATCACAAAAACCTCCTCCATATCTTCATGATAGTGAGCTCTAAAGACACCACCAACCGGCATCTGTGCCCAGTTCACCATCTGAACCTGTCCCTTTAAAAGATCCTCTTTTTGAGCCAAGATCCGTTTTAATACTCCTGGGTTTTTTGGATCTTCATGAGAAGCGGGTACAAAATCTATTTTACCACCTTTAATTATCTTCATCTAAAGATCCTTCCAAAGATTAGAAATTATAAAAAAGCTCTAAGTACTGATCGCAGATCCGTTCCCAAGAATACTCTTTATCTGCACGAGCTTTGGCTAATTTTTGTAACCGCCCTCTCTCTTCCGTATGACCTACAAGATAACTTAAACGCTTTGCCAGCTCGGCAAAATCATTTACAGAATAAAATACACCGGCATCACCTAACACTTCCACATTCTCTGGTGTGCCATTTGCAATAACACAATTACCATAGGCCATCGCCTCAACTAATGCTGGGTGAGTTCCTCCAACTTCAGTGGCCTGAATATATAGATAACAGTGCGATTGCAATTCATGGTAGTCCGCACCAAATTTAAATCCGGCAAATATAACTTTTTTCGCTGTATTTTTCTCTGTATTATTCTCTCCGTTAGTGGACATGATCTTAGAAGCTTCTAGCTTTAAGCTTTCCTTATAACTTGTGGCATATGGTGCATCGCCAACAACTACTAAAGGCAAATTGCATTCTGATAAACCGTAAGCTTTTATTACTCCAAGCGCATTATTCTCAGGCTCCAATCTAGAAACATAAAGAATATATTTTTCAGGATGAATCCCTAAACTTGATAAAACTAATCCTGAATCTTTTTTAATGGCAGTCCCGCCATATGCAATAACTGAACTCTGACAACGGTAAGTTTGTAAGTAGTAATCTGCGATAACCTTCGCATCGGCAACAATACGGGTAGCAAACCAAGTAGAGGTAATCTCCCCTATCCGATACCAAAGCCTACCTAGCGCATTCCATTTTGATCTTCGACGCTCAATACCATCTACATTTATAAAAAGTGGCAAGCCTCTTAATCTCACTAAAAAAGAGAATGGGCTATTAGCTGCATTACATAAAAGAGCTACATCATATCTGCGTCGGAATAGATCTAAAAAGCTAAACAATGAATGTAGAATTGTTTCAAGATATTTGTGTCTTACTGTTGGCAAAAAAACTTGGGTTACTCCCTTATACGAAGTTTCAATAGGCTTAGCTTCACCAAAAAATCTCCTACAATAAACTGTAACTTCATGTCCTCTTTCGACAAGTCTACTTGATAACTCTTCGGCAAAGGTCTCAAAGCCTCCGTACCTAGCAGGAATACCTCTAGTTCCAAGGAGTGCTATCTTAAGTTTTTTTTTCTGAGTGTCTTTTTTTTGCATAACGATTTTGGATACTTACATATATGATATTGTGTTGCCAAGATCTCTAAAGAAAGTCCTTCGCTAGAGGCACTGGTCTGACTATAATCCTAGGGTAGCCTCTCGAGGTATTCTTATAGTATCAGATAGTCTTTGTTTGTCATTTCGTGGTGTATAAGGTGGCAACGTGAAACAGTTCTCTCCAACTCTAACCAAAGGGTTCAAAACTCCCCCGGGCGGTAGCCCATTAATCGATACATTAGTTAAGCGATCCGGCATATTTATGTTTAGCTATTCACTGACACATAGAACCCTCCTTTCTTGGAGTGAAAATGCTGAAGAGATCTTGGGAGTAAAAGATATTTCAATCTCCAGAGATGGTAATTTGTTTTTAAGACATGTTCATCCGGATGATCGTTATGCCCTGCTAACTGAGCTTGAAAAAGGATTTAAAGGAGAGAGTGATTATCGGGCAACTTATAGATGGATAAGACCTGATTCAAATGAGATACGTTGGCTGCACTGTCGTGCAGGACTAGTAAGATCTCCTGAAGGGGATCTCTTTGAGGGAATTATCGTTGATCTCTCACAAGAGTTTACAGGAGAAACTAGTCGTATCGCCGGTCCTGACTCTATCCAAACTGTTATCTCTTCCTTTCCAACTCTAGTTTTTACTACGGATCGTGATTTAAGGCTTTTAAGAATTAACCGTCCCAACGGTCCCCAACTCTTTAATTTTGGAGATGAGAATTTCTCTTTTGATGCGCTAAAAATAGGAAAACCTCTAACTGCTGCATTTGCTGATGAAGAGCTAGTCAAAGATTATAAAAAAATCTCAGATTCTATTCTGGATGGAAAAGTCTCTCACCATCGCCGCAGGATCTCATTAGAGGAAACGGTATATAATTTAGAGATCTCCCCTCTCCTAGATAACGGGTTAGTTCAAGGGTTACTTTTTATAATCTCAGATATCTCTGAATTAGTTAGATTAGAAAGCGATATGGCTAACCTACAAAAAGCTGAAGGATTAAGCTTACTAGCTGCTGGTGTTGCACATAATTTTAATAATGCTCTTCAAGGCATTTTAGGTCATGCCTCAATCCTAACTTTGCACCCTGAAAATACTGAGTTCGTTACAAAAGCAGGAGATGCAATCGTAGAATTAGTAAATCGTGCTTCAGAATTAACTCAACAGCTTCTAGCGAATAACCAGGATAATTCTGATGAGCCAATTATGCTGGATCTAAACACCATCGCTATGTCAGCGATTAATTCCCTAGAAGATCTTTTTACCTCTGGAATTAAAGTTGCAGTGACATTTGGAAATCCAGAAAAAGTGAAAGCTCCCCGTAAACCATTAACTGATGCAATTATTGCAATCTTAAGAAATGCTAAAGAAGCTGTCTCTCAAGGAGAATCAAGCACCAAGACCCTATCAATAAAAACTGCTCAGATTAGGTTATCTGATTGTGAAATCTCTGATCTTGCTGCGGGTACCTACACTAAGCTGAGTATTACTGATTCCGGAAGTGGCATGGGAAGCAGTACATTAAAAAGATGCTTTGAGCCTTTCTTTACAACTAAGGAACGAGATGCCTCAACTGGTGTTGGAATCAAACCAAGTGGCCTAGGCTTACCAAAATCATTATCACTAATCCGAGATCTCGGTGGTACAGTTGAAGTTGAAAGTATAAAAGATCTTGGAACAACAGTTGCGATATATCTCCCTGTTTCTGAGACTATACTTGAAAATGTCAGCGACAAAATCACTCCTCTTCGTCGGCGTAATCCTGTTATTCTTATTGTCGATGACGATCATATGGTCTTACAGACTGTAAAAAATATGATCCAAGATCTTGGCTTTGATTGTATTACTGCTGAAGATTCAAAAAAGGCGTGTTCTATACTTAAGCAATATAGTCGCAGCATTAAACTGGTCCTTCTTGATGCTGTGATGCCGGGAGCAGATGGGGCGACTGTTTTAAAAAGTTTGAAGCGAATTAACGCAAATGTAACAGTAGTCGGATTCTCCGGCGCGACCCCTCAACAAACTCTCCCTTTACTTAAAGCTGGAGCTATTCAGATTCTTAGAAAGCCAGTTGGCCAGGCAGAACTTAAGCAAGTAATTGATTCAACTATCAATCAAAAAAAGTACATGCTAGGATATGAATAGAATAGGTCTTCTAATTATAGATTTACCCTTGCAAGAGAAACGAAAATTCATGATACATGGAGGTCTAAACAGGCCATAACAATGCCAAACGACTAGTTATGTCCAAAATTCTTTGTGGGTAATGGAACTCTAAGTTAGCATTAGGTTTTATGTTACAATTTTTTGAAGAGCTGCTCCTATATTTAGCCAGATGGTTTTACACCCTCCCGTCTCTCGTCGGCATCTTCACACTCGGTGTAATCTCAGTTGTCCTCTTCGTAATTCAATTCTCAAGACAGGGTCAAACTTTTATCCCTGGTGTCTTTGCGCTTATCTTTTCAATGCTTGAACTGTTTCACTACCTCTGGCCACACAAAGCGATCTCTTTTATAGATTCATTTATTGCTAGCCTTAATACCCCAGTTGATGGTCGTACCGATCTCGGATTTTTAGAATTTATATTTCACTTCGGTGTTGGTCCTTTTGAAACTAGAAGCCTTATTGAGGAGTCTATATTTGTGGCACTTCTTGCTTACATAGGAAGTGTTATTTTCCACACAATGAGAGATCCTACTATGAGGGCTCACGCTGATACTGGTAGCATCTTCTCCCTCTTTAAATCTCATGCAGCTCGTCCACAACGCTCAACTTCTAATGAGTTAGGCTCTGGGGATCTTGCAACAAATGAACAGATCACTCGCTGGGTAACCCCTTCAGGAAAAGAAGGTGATACTCAATTGGCAGTAGAAGACTTACGTGGTTCTGCAGGAACAGCTTTTAAAAAAGCTACTCTGATTATCCCCCGTGGTGAAAGAAATAGACATATCTTAGCAGTTGCAAAAACGGGTAGTGGTAAATCAACTAAACTTATCTATCCAATCATCTATAATGACTGCTTAGATCCAAATTGCTCCACAATCATTATCGACTCTAAGCCTGAAATGTGGAAAAAGTTTGCTGGTCTAACCAGAAAACATAATCCAGAGAAAGAGATTCTCCTTTTTAATCCACTAGATCTAGGTCGAAGTTTAAGCTGGAACATCCTAGGTAAAATTGAAACTGATACTGATGCAAAATTAATTGCTAACACGGTTATTCAAGCAACCGACAATCCCTCTGCTCGTCAAGACAGCCCTTTCTTTAGAAATAACGCTCTAGCAATTTTGAATGCCCTCTTTATTGGCTTGCTACATGATCCTAATGAAACTCTCTCTATGCCGCGAGTTCACCAACTTGTGCAGTGTGGAAATAAAAATTTGGCTGCTTGGCTTGAAGCTCATCCTCAAGCGATAAGAAATACAAAAACATTCGTAGATCTAGTTAGGTCTGGCTCACAGAATGCTGATACGATCATGTCAGAGTTAAGTATGCGACTTTCAGCCTGGGACCTTGAGGCTATTAGAACCACAACCTCTATTAATGAGTTGGATCTCGAAACTATAATTCAAAAGCCAACTCTTTTTGTTGTTGAGCTACGTGAATCTGAGCTTGAAATGCTGCGACCTTTGGCTAACGTAATCGTAACCGAAATTTTACGATTCTTAACCAAACGAGCAGAAGCTTTTCCAGGAACCTGTTTACCTCGTCCAGTCAGCTTAGTAATCGACGAGTTTGCTAGTGCACTTGGTCGTCTTCCTGATATTCATGTTAAACTTAATACGCTACGATCACGTAACGTCAGTATCGTTGCTGCCGTTCAATCGCTAGCTCAGATACAAGCAAACTACCAAGATGATGGCGAATCAGTTATTGCTGGTTTTAGCTCAAAGATCTTCATGCCTAACCTTGACGTTTCGGACGCTGAGTGGGCTTCCAAAGAAAGCGGGCAGATGACCATCCGATTCACAACTAACTCTACTGGAAATAACAAAAAACTCACTGAATTTTTTGCAAGTAAAAACGATGGATCTCAAGAGCAAGTTCAACAACGCTCAGTTCTAACTCCTGATGAAATTGGAAAGCCGTCTGATAATATCAATACATTCTTTATGCCAAACACACCTGTGTTTCAGGGCTTTTTAATTCCGCATTATAAGATCCCTGAGATGCTAGCTCGCATGAATGAATTTGATTCTGAAGAGCATGAATTAAGCGTCAGAGCAGGTCCACTTACTTACATTGAGACCCCTCTTAATATTCCTCAAGCAACACCGGCTGGAGGAGCTGCTGCTGCTGGAGCCAGCGGTGGAACAAGTGGTGGTGGCGCACCGAATACTGGTGTTCGGGCTGGAATCACTGACACTCGTGGTTGGAATGATGATCAGATCAATAAAAAAGTTGAAGAAGTTAAAGGAAGACTTGAGTGGGATAAAACTACAGGAAGTGCCCGCAAATGGTGGCTTGCATTTGAAAATGAAAACAAACACCGCTTAGCTCTAGTTCTCCGCCTAGCTGAAGAACTAGATGTAAGAAAGGCAACAATTACTGAATTTTTCTTAGCCTATGTTTACAGTAACACTGATAACATTCAGGCTAATTTAAATTACCTTGATTATACTCGCCTCAAACGTCAGGAAGAGGAAAAGAAGAGAAAGGCTCGTGCTGATGCTGCAAAAAAGAAAGCTGATGAGATGGCAGCTCTGGCGTCTGATACCGCTAACGGGGGTACTGCTCCTCCTGCAGAGCCAGGGAATCCGCAGGCAACATAGCAATACTTCAACATACCAATACTTAGTGAAAGACTCAGTTATAGTTTCCTATTTGGACAACTTGTCCAAGTGGAGTATCAACAATGGTATGCGGCAAAGCAAGAAGCTCTAAATCTTTCGATACGGTATCTCTTTTCATTCTATCGTCACTAATCCAGATCGCTTGATTATACTTATTGTCGTAAAGCCATTTTATAATCTTTCTTCTAGTAGTGGCATCGCCCCAATTGTATCTAAATGTTGGAACATCAGTGGCATATTCAATCGTACCGGCCCGAAGCTCTGCCCAAACTACTTCATAGTGAGCAAAGATATTTTTGAATTTTGAGATATTACGATTGAACTCATCAGAGGATGGAAATTTAGATGATTTAAACGTTAGGGATCCATAGATACCTACTCCAAGAATTAAAATTGATAGTAGCTGCTTTTTAAATTTTGTAGGTTCATAAAGGAAAATTGAATAAAGAACTAGCCCAACTAAGATAGAGGCAGACCCATAAGGATAATACGAGACGCGAACTTTATGAGTTAGAAAGAATAGATAATTTAATAAAGATATACCTAATCCGAAAAGCAGGAGTGATCGCATGCGCTTATTTTTTAAGGCAGCAACACTCAGTAGAAATAACGCTACAAGATGGACGACAAACCAGGGTCGATTTAAACCGATATAAAAATTCAAACTACGTATAAACTTACCTGTTGGAATAAAGGCGGTATCAACTGCTCCATAAGTTACTAAAAATGGATTTCCAGTAAGCAATGCAACATAAACAAGATAAGCACCAAGACCTGAAGCTAAAACAATAGATGCTCCAACCAAGGATCTTTTAATTATGGACCTAAGATCAAAAACCTTAAGATTTATAAATAAAAAATAGAGGAAAAACGGAGCAATTAACAAAACATTTGCTATTCTAAAAATCGTTGTCATACTTATAAATACTAAGGCGAGTACTGGTGAAGTAGTAAAGACAAGTCCTGCTCCAAACAAGAGTCCATAGGTTGGGGCAACTGAATTAATCCGCTCAAATTCAAGGCTAAATGGATAAACAAAACTAACAATTCCTAAAGAGAGAGCGAGGATTCCAAAGGATAGAAGTGGCGGAGCCCGAGCAACGATCAAAGAGATGATTATCGGAATCGCAGTAACTACGATCAAGATTCCAGGAAATATAATTTTTCGATATTCAAAAGGGAAAAAACTTAAAAGCGTACTTATCCCAGGTGGGTATTGGTTAATTACTTTCTCACCTTTTAAGTGATAAGCATGAGGAACGATCAAGTTCTCATAAAGAGATCGATCGATTCCTTCTTGCCCTAAAAAAGTCAAAAGGCCAGAAAAAAAAGGGCGCTCTACATGGTTTGATAAGACGGTGCCTGTATCGATTGCCTTTGCCAAATTAAGATATCCGAACTCATCGCAACCAACAGGAAGAGCAGAATGGTGAGAAGCATACTTCAATGACACAATTACCAAGAACACAGCACTAAGGAGGAGCTGTACAATAATCATTTTGGTAAAATATTTTTTCCCTTCTTTCTCCATCACTCGATCTGTCATTCTATCTGTATTTTTCGTAGACCTCTCTTAAGCGAGCCCTCTTATCAATGCTCAAATATAATATTGAGCCTCAGATTATTACTAAACCTTTATCTCCTTCCGATTAAATCTCCAAGTGATAAAGGATTATTGCTTAGTTGCTGGTAATTTTATTTAAGTTTTCAGTAGTTAGTTGTACATCAAGGAGGAGCAAAAATGCCAGTCTCATACGCTAGTAATGCTAGCGCTCTAAAAGCTATAACAAAATTTGATGCAACTACCAGAAGTTTAAACAAAACTTTTGAACGACTCTCTTCCGGAGCTAGAATTAACTCTGCCAGCGATGATCCTGCTGGACTAGCCCTAGCTGATAAATTACGAGCTGAGACAAGGATTGCCTCTGTCGCTATTCGTAACGCAAATGATGGAATCTCCCTTACCTCTGTTGCTGATGCAGCACTATCTGAAATATCTAACGTATTAATCCGAATGGCAGAGTTGGCGGAACAGAGTGCTAATGGAGTTTTTACAAACACTCAAAGATCTGCACTTTCCGCAGAATTTCTAGCCCTGGGATCAGAGATAGAAAGAATTGCCGTTTCAACTGAATTTAACGATATAAAATTACTCTCTAATAGTAGCTCCGTGTCGTTTCAGGTCGGAATTACAGGCGGAGCAAATTCAGTTATCAATCTTCAGTCTGTTCTTGGAACCCTTGCTTCTGTTGGTTTAGCTAACTCAGGTACTAGTGCTTTAGCTTTTTCAATTATTGATACTACAACCTTAGGTGCTCAGAGTGCTTCGCAGTTAGCACTTAATGCTGTAAATACAGCCATAAATAATATTACATCCTCGCGAGGTACGTTAGGTGCTACAGAAAGTAGACTTAATTCAGCTATTAGTACCCTAAGTGTGTTACGAGAAAATCTATCTGCGGCAGAGAGTCGAATAAGGGATGTCGATGTTGCTACTGAGACAGCAGAACTAACAAGACTAAGTATCGTTCAACAAGCATCTACTGCAATTATTGCACAAGCGAATTTACAGCCACAGGTTGTACTTAACCTTTTACGATAAGGTATTAAACTTCAATTTCATCAAGGTATTTTGGTACTATTCCAGGCCAACCAAATGTCTTTTCCATTGTTTCCTTAAAAGCATTCGCAGATTCAGGCTCTCCATGAACGAAGGCTACTTTTTGAGGTGCCCTTTTAAATTTTTCAAAACTCTCCTTACACCACCTGAGCATCTCATCTCTATCCCCGTGAGCACTTAATCCACTGATTTCAGCGATCTCTGAACGTATTGGGATCTCCTCTTTAAAGATTCGAGCTGTTTCTGCCCCACTTTGAATCCATGCCCCTTTTGTTCCCTTTGCTTGATATCCTACAAAGACAAGGGTGTTAAGCGGAGAAGAGATCCGATGGTAAAGATGATGAAGTATTCTACCTCCGTTTAACATTCCACTAGCAGAGATAATAACCATCGGTTCATGAATATGATTTAGTTTTTTTGATTCCATTACATTTCGAATAAAATGAAGCTTCTCTGGGAAAAATGGATTTCGATCATCAGAGAGCAGCTTAGCAGACTGAGCATCATAACACTCTGGATTATCGCGGTACACTTTTGTCGCATCAAGTGCCATCGGACTATCAACTATAATCGGAATATTTGGAATCTTTCCTTGCTCTTTTAACTCTCTTAAATAAAAAAGAACTAGTTGAGTCCTGCCTACGGCAAAGCTTGGAATGATTGTTGCTCCCCCTCTTTTTGCGGTCCGAGAGATAATTTCACCTAATTCTCTTGCAGGAGAACCAGTTGGATGATTTCTGTCACCATAAGTTGATTCGATTAACAAAAGATCCCCTAGTGGTGCAGGTTGTGGATCAACTAAGATAGGCACGTTGTACCTACCGATATCACCAGAGAACGTAATTGATTTTTCAGTAGCTTCTAAGGTGGCTTCTAAGGTTATAGAGGCCGCTCCCAAAATATGACCGATAGGACGCCATATAGCAAAAACACCAGGTAATATCTCTATCCTTGAGTTAAAAGAAACTGTCTTAAACAGAGATAAAGATTGTTCGGCGTTATGAGCTGTATAAAGAGGTCTTGGTGGTTTATGAGAAGAGATCCCTTTTCTATTTCTATACTCGGCATCCTCCTCCTGTATTTTTCCGTAATCAGGTAAAAGAATTTTACATAGCTCTGTTGTTGCCTTTGAAGCAAATACGGGACCTTTAAAACCTTGTATATATAACTTTGGAAGATACGCAGTATGATCGATATGGGCATGTGTTAGGAGAACAACATCTATCTCATCCGGTCTGACCCCGGAATAATTCTCAAAGTTATGCCAATTTTTATCCTTCCATTCCTTATCTCCTTGAAAAACCCCGCAATCGATAAGTATTTTTCTCTCATTGATAGTGACCAGATACTTTGATCCAGTCACTGTGCCAGCAGCTCCTAAAAATTTAATCTTCACCTAGAATTCCTCAATTAAATTAAGTTCCAATGGCAACAATTACCGCCTTATCTATTACCCCTATACATTCCTACCAACAAAGGATCATAGAATACAAGTAGATACTTCTTTTCCTCCCTTGGCCTTGTAATTGCACTCCTATTAATGGGTTACTTTATCAAGGGAAAAAAATGCCTACTATTAACTTTGCAGGTATTGCCTCAGGGATTGATACTAACGCTCTCATTGAGGCGATTCTAAACGCTGATCGTAGAGTTAAGATTGCTCCGCTTGATAAAAAGGTTATCGAGATCGATAAGCAATCTAAAAAAATGGAGGAATTAAAAGCCCTCTATGTAGAGCTTAAAGATCTTGGAACTGACATGCGTATAATTAATGGTGGCGCATTAACTAAAACTGCAGCCTCAACTGATGAAACTGTAGCCACTGCAACTGCCGCAAATAGTGCTAATAATACTTCTTTTCAAGTTACAGTTGATACAATCGCATCAAACAGCACTGCCTCATTTAATGATACCTTTGCAACTGGCGATACTATTATAAATGGTGCTGCGGCGGCATCTACTGTGACATTTGATATTGGGACCGGTAGTGAATTAGAAACTGTAGCAATCAACGTTGACAACACCACCACAGTCTCTCAATTCGTAAATAGCTTTAACGATACCTCAACAAAAGGTATCGCTACGGTAGTAAACGTAGGTACGTCTTCCTCCCCAAGTTATAAGATAGTTATTACCACTCTTAACGAAGGTACTTTTAAAGGGGACATTGCTTTAATCTCAGACCCTTCAACATTTTTTGCTTTAGGAAGCACAATTAATCATGCCACGGATGCGACCTTTTCAGTAACTGGAATTGCTGGAACTATAACTAGATCAAGTAATACAGTAAGTGACGTTATTCCTGGAGTCACAATGCAATTAAAAAAAGGAGGCACGGTCAGTACTAATATAGCTGTCAATGATGACGTTGAGGGATCCACTGCTGCAGTTCAAAAATTTGTTGATAAGTATAATGAGATCGTCGCTTTTACAAAGGAGAATAACTTAATTGCACCTCCAGGTGATAATCCAAACGGATTAAATGTATTTGGACCTCTTGCAAAAACAAGTCTTGATAATAATGCCTTATCGGCCATTCGTACAGCATTAGCCTCAGCTAGTTACAGTAATGGTTCAGAGATTCGGATCTTGGCCGACCTTGGAATTACTACCCAACAGGATGGTACAATAAAGTTTAACACAAACACTTTTTCAGGTGCGATTGGTAAGGAATCAAAATCAGCCAAGGAGATCTTAGGTGCACTTGGTGAATCTCTTGGTGCACTAGCATCGGCTGGAGGTGTAATTGATAACTTTACAAGGTTCGGTGGTCTCTTTCAGGTCTCGACTGATTCAGCGAAGCAACAGATCGATAGTCTAAATAAACGTATCGAAGATGCAGAAAGCGCCTTAGCTCAAAAAGAGCAATCACTACTTACTAAATTTGCAAAACTTGAGTCCTTGGTTGGCAAGCTTCAAGGTCAGCAAGCCGCCCTAACAAGCGCTCTAGCCAGCTTGAAATTCAATTAATTCCACTAACATCACTGAATAGTTAGGATTTCTTAGGTAATTTTTACCTAAAGAATCCCCTTTCCTTATGCCGATAATACCCCTGTAGCGGTAGTAGTAACAAATAGAGCGGATCAACAGGAAAATAAGCGTGTCAACAATCAATTTTTTTGGATTAGCCTCAGGTCTAAATAGCGGTAGCCTAATCTCGGCTATCTTAGACCAAAAACGTGTATCGAGAATCGATCCTCTACAAGCAAAGATCTCTAACTTTGAAAAAACCAATTCTGCTTTTAATACTCTCTCTGAAAAATTAGGTGCATTAAAAAATGCCGCTTCTGCATTTCGAACCCTTGAAGGCGGTGCAGTATCAAAGAATGTATCTGTCTCTGATGAGTCTGTTCTTTCTGCTACCGCAAAAAATGGGGCGCTTAATTCATCGATCTCTATTAATGTTTCACAAGTTGCATCAAACGCTACTAGCTCTTTTAATGATACATTTTCAAGCACTTCAAGTGTCATTAACTCTGGCGCCTCTCCCGGAACGGTTGATTTTACGATCGGTAGTGGTGCTAATCAGGAATCAGTATCAGTCTCTGTAGATAGCACAACTACGGCTGAACAGTTTGTTCAATCCTTTAATAATTCTTCAAATAAAGCATCAGCATCCCTTGTTAACGTAGGATCGAGTGAATCGCCTCAGTATAAAATAGTAATCAGCTCTCTTAGTGAAGGATCCGCTGAGGGGCAAATTGCAACAACAGACAACAGTGCTTTTTTTAGTGGCCAAACACTTAATCAAGCAACTGATGCCCAGTTTACTATCTCAGGAATTGCCGGAACAATCACCCGCTCATCTAACTCAATTACTGATGTTTTGCCCGGTGTTACACTAAACCTTAAAAAAGCTGGATCAACTACAGTAACAGTTGGATCAGATGTAGAGGCGTCCTCCGCTTCATTTGAAAAATTTGTAAATGCCTATAATGATCTTGTTAACTTTGTAAAAAATAATGACCAAGTAAAATTTGAATTAAAAAATGGTAAAAGCTCTGCACAATTTGGCCCACTATCAAATACCTCAATTGACGAAAGTGCCCTAAGCACGATTAAATCAGCACTTACTTCATCAAGTGTTTCCGGCAGCTCTATCGCGACACTAGCTGATCTTGGTATTACAACTGAGAAGGACGGCACATTAAAATTTAATAAGAACACCTTTGAATCTGCACTCTCTACAAACAGTGACGCAGTAAAAAATATTGCTGCAAATGTTGGAGAAACTCTCTCAAGTGTTGGTGGCACAATAGATAAATTCACTCAGTTTAAAGGAATTATTGGCTCGGCAGTTCAAAGCAATAAGGAAAGCATTGGCCGTTTACAAACTCAGATCTACAATTTAGAGCAAAGTCTAAGCAAACAGGAAGAGTCCTTGATAAGACAGTTTTCAAAACTTGAAGGTTTGGTTGGTAAATTACAATCCCAGCAACAGATCTTTAACTCGACAATACTAGATTTCAGAATCGCCAAACTCAACAAATAGGCTCTCTCGGGATAAACTACCTAGCACCGTACCCAAAGACTACTGCTGGAATCGTTTTAAATAAGATCTTTAGATCCATTAACAGGGACCAGTTATCTATATATTCAAGATCTAACTTCATCCAGGTATCAAAATCTTTAATCTCGTTCCTACCACTAACTTGCCATATACAGGTTAATCCGGGACGCATACTAAGCCTTCGTCGATACCGCCGAGCATACTGATTCACTTCACCTAAGACAGGAGGCCTTGGGCCAACCATGCTCATATCACCGCGAAATACGTTAAATAATTGCGGTAATTCATCAAGGCTAAATCGTCTTAGAAATTTTCCAAAGTTTGTAATTCTAGGATCATCTTGTAATTTAAATACCGGACCATCCATCTCATTTTTATCGATAAGATCTTGTAATTCTGACTCAGCACCAACTTTCATCGATCTAAATTTATACATTGAGAATAATCGTCCATTAAGTCCAACCCGTCTTTGCTTAAAGATGACTGGCCCAGGTGACATGACCCTTATTCCAATAGCGATTAGTAAAAAGAGTGGGGAAAAGATTATCAGTAAAATGATCGAGAGCGCTAAGTCGAGTCCCCTCTTTAAGTTTAACTCCCACATATCTCCTGGTGGAGTATGGTAATGAATAAGTGGAGTCCCGGCGAAATAACTGACCTCAGATTTTGCGATTCCCACACTAAAGAGATCGGCCGCCAACGAAGTTCGAACTCCCTGCTCAGTACAGATTATGATCATACTCTCGACTAGATCAAAATTACTCCGCACATCAGTAAAGATCACCTCATCAACAGCATACCTTTGCAGTGCTGCTTCAAGCTCATGGGCTCCGACAAAGCTCTTCTCTCCCTTTCTAACTGTTGGTGTATGATTTTCCACCTCAGAAAGCTCAGCGAAACCAACAAAATGAATGCCCAACTCAGGGCGTTTTAAGAGCTCTTCCCTAATTTTTTGCCCCTGATCTCCTGATCCAACAATAATAACGTTCCTAAGATTTCTGCCACTTCCCTTCCACGATCTAAGAAACCAACGCATTAAGTAACGACCAGCAGATAGTGATAACGCTGTAATTCCACAAAATAAAATTATAACAACGCGACTCAGATCTAATTTCAAAAGGAAAAGGACTGCTGCTATACCAAAAAAAGTTATAACTGAACTAGTAATAAAACTTTGAAAAAGTTTAAGACTTGAAAATATTCGGCTTCGATCGTAAGTGCCAAAAGCTGACCAACTAAGGTTAAATACTGGCAACCCAACAATAAGTAAGATGTAGTACTTAGTTACTGGGGCAAGAACTTCACCAGCAAAAGGTAGATTTAGTCCGTACTCCTGATCCCAAAATAAAAGAGAGGATCTCCCGTAATAGGCAAGAAAAAAAGCTAGTACCACAACTAGGTTGTCAGCTAACCGCGCAAATCTTGATACTGATATCCAATTCTGTCTAAGCATCTTAAAGGGATTTAATAAAAGCTGGGCTAAAAATTCGGCTTTCGTGAGTATAAATGTACTGGGTTTAATAGTTCAAGGCAAAAGGTCAGTAGAGTAACTCTTTAATACAGTAGATTATTTTGCTTTTTCTATAATTTACAGCTAGTTATACGTTATTATGAGTGTTTTAGCTTAGTAAATCTCTCCTTAATCATCTTTTCGAACCCGACATCTTTTGGCTCATAAAATTTTCTGCCAATTAAATCTTCAGGTAAATAATCTACATTCGGCACATATCCTGCCTCAGTATCATGAGGATAGGTGTAATCCTTTCCATAATCTAAACTTTTCATTAACTTTGTTGGAGCATTTCTTATATGAAGTGGCACTGCGCCGGTAGGATCTTCTTTTATTGCGTCAACTACCTTATGCATGGCTAGATAACTCCGATTAGATTTTGGAGCAGAGGCCAAATAAGTTATACATTGTGCAATTGGAATACGTCCCTCAGGAAGTCCAATTCGATCGTACGCCTCTGCAGTTGAAACAGCTAAGGTTAATGCTCTAGGATCGGCATTCCCTATATCTTCACTGGCAAAGATAATCATCCTACGGCAAAGAAATCTTGGATCCTCCCCTCCCTCAAGCATCCTAAATCCCCAATAAAGTGCAGCATCAGGATCAGAGCCGCGCATACTTTTTATAAATGCTGAAGCTAAATTATAATGTTCCTCCCCATCCCGATCGTAATAGATAGAGTTTTTATCACCGATAAGGGAGATTACCTCCTGCTCTGAAATCTCATCTGTAGCTCGGTTAATTGTGGACAAACTTTCAATAAGATTAAGTAACCTTCTGGCATCCCCTGCAGCAAAAGAGATAAGAAATTTTTTAGCTTCTTCAGTAAAAGTGATCTTTGTACTTGCCGATAGTTTTTTCTCTGCACGCTCTAAAATCTTTGCTAGGGAATCAATAGAAAGTGGCGGCAGTACAATTACCCGTGCACGGGAAAGTAACGCTTGATTAAGATAAAATGAGGGGTTTTCAGTAGTAGCCCCAAATAAAATTATAGTTCCCTTTTCAACGTGCGGTAAAAAAGCATCCTGTTGAGCCTTATTAAAGCGATGAATCTCATCTACAAACAATATCGTTGAGATCTCTGACTCCCTTGCCTCCTCTACAATCTCTCTGACCTCTTTTACTCCGCCTAAAACGGCAGAGAATTCTATGAAATTTAGTCCAGAATTTTGGCCAATGATCTTTGCTAGTGTTGTTTTACCAGATCCAGGAGGCCCCCAAAAAATAAGGGATGGTGAGTTCCCTTTGGTTTCTTGGATCTTTTTTAAGAGATCTCCTTTAATATCATCAAGTCCAAAAAAATCATTCCACTCACTAGGGCGTAAAAGTTCGGAGAGTGGTTTTTTAGATCCCACTCTTTCAGCTTTTCCGCTGACCTTTTCATGCTTAGAGATACTTTTAGGAAATAATGTAAGGTTCTGTTTCATTAATTTTAGATAAAACTAACAATATCTTATAGTTATAGAGGTAACTTATCAGTAATAAACCACAATAACAGATGTGGGGAAAGTTTGTCAGAAAAATAGCTCCAATTGTATTGATAGTTATCTGACAGACATCTTTTACAAATCATATGGGAGTAGAGAGAGATCTAATAAAGGTTTATAAATTTTTTATATCTATGTCTGTTCCCTATTAGTTTATCTGTCAGTTCATCTGCCAATTTCACTTCTTATTTCAATCTTAGAAACATGAGCTTGTCATGGGCGATACTGGGTTACTTAAATAATCATATATCTAAGTGCCCCGGCATCGTCCATGTAAGCACGTCGCTTTTGTGATGGATGAGTAGTGTACAACTGACAACTCCGACCCGGGGCAATGCCCCAAGGAAAGTACTCATGAAGATGAAGAACCTCATGGCCATCTTGGCCATTTCACTGTCCGCATTCCTGCTGCCGTCGTGCCTGGCTGCAGGTGG
>Ga0163149_10003765_pt1 | contig 17050 bp, 10 predicted proteins | sample OliLakLV19MP5G1_FD_148604 | JGI IMG/M metagenome (GOLD analysis project Ga0163149, IMG submission 148604) | Freshwater microbial mat bacterial communities from Lake Vanda, McMurdo Dry Valleys, Antarctica - Oligotrophic Lake LV.19.MP5.G1 | ecosystem: Environmental > Aquatic > Freshwater > Lake >...
GCAATCCAGTGAATCCTGATTAATCCGGAAACCTTCATCTTCGAGGTGAACGGCTTGACCTTATGCTGCTGGCCCCGTCAGGCGAAGATCTTGTGATTCTTCACGGCATCCAAGGCAACATTGGGCTTGATGGCTGCGCTGAATATGCGCTGGGGTTGCTTAATTTTCGGATAATTAAAATAATTTTATATATTAACCTGTGACACAGGTTTGTTAGACTGTTGCATTAATCCCGAAGACAGCGGACCGAGTTACCGGTTTGCTTAAAGGCGCTGGAGCGGGTGGCAAATTCGTCGGAGTAGACCACCTCCAGGTACCAGGCGTTGGCGGCCGAGTACTCACTCGAGCTCCACCAGCAGCCATAGACCCCTTGATCGTAGTAGTCACCATCGCCGTAGTAGCGGAAGCCACCGGGAAGGGCGGAAAACCCGCTGCTGTTCGTAGCAGCAAAATTGGGGCTCTCCCATAGGCCCGTGCCTTCGAAGAGCGTGCCCGTAGTCTTCATTGCACCCCCGGCAACAGTTGTTCCTCCCAGAAAGTCCGTTAACTGCGTCCACTCACCATTCGTGGGTACATGCCAACCTGTGGGACACAATCCTCGTGGGTCCACTATAGTAAACCAATTGTACAACAGACCATATATGCCTTTGTTGGCCGGCACATCGTTATAGACCGCAGAGGCGCCGCTGGTTGTGGCTATCCAGGCGCCGTCGCTTAACCCCGTCGGAATTGCATCCCCATTTCGATAACGCTCCACCTTCAGGTTCTCCGACGTCCAGCACTGGGTACCAATCTGTACGGTTGGGTATACATTGCCGTCTATGTCCGTGACGGTAGCAGGGCAGGAACTCCCACTGCCTACCGTGAAGTTGGCCACGGCACTAATGAGCGTTAAACTATATGGTGGTATAATGCTGCACGCCGCTTGAACTTGCCAGGTATAGACACCAGGGGATAAGACGGCATCAGGTATTAAGTATTGATCTAAACCACCACCAATCAGCCGTCTGGTTACATTGGCTCCAGATGGGGTTGTGGCTTTGATCTGCCATCCATCACTTGTGGGTACCTTATCCCATTCAAGAAGTACACCAACTCCAGGAGTATAGGTAGAACTCAGTCCAGATGGTGTAACGAATGGATCACATGGCTGTGCTTGGAGAGCAGTTGGAAGCATCGCAATATTCATTACGACACTAATCCCTGTAGCTAGATAATGCCGTTTCATTGCAAGCTTAGCGTTTATAAGGGTTTTCGCAAGACTTCTAAAATAAGGTAATATGGTAACTCTTCAAAATACTATTAGAATTTAATATGCTTTTGGCTTAAACATCCAGCTTAGTTAACCTCCATGCATCCTGCTTTGGTTCATGGGATTTGCCGCCTCTGAGTAGGTCAGGTGAAATGCAATTTTTAATAAAGCCTTACAAATCAAGTATTTAGGATAACCCAGCCAAGCATGCGTGCTCGGCAAAGTGCATTGCTGCCCTATGGATAGCCATTGGGTCTGGGTCTCGATCACCTCAGTTCGCTGACGCAAATTCCGGATCTCGCCGGACTTTTTTTAGAAAGTCGTCCTCTACCTGCCACAGACCGAGTTGGGCAAAGAGTTGATCCAACGCAATGGAACTGTCCTAGGCTTCGGTAGCACCCACTTGTTCAAAACCGTGCAGACCCGTTTCACCCGCTCCGCCCTCCTTTGGCAATCGTGATCGGATTGAACTCATGCTGCTGACCCAGTAGGGCGAAGGTCTTGTGATTCTTCACGGCTTCCAAGGCAACCTAGGCGTTACTGGCTAAGCTGAATTTGCACTAGGGTTGCTTATATATCGACTAAGCTAATTAATTGAATACTTTAATTTATGATACACTTTGCCGAGTATATTGTACTCTTAAAACCCCAGAATCAAGGCATACCCAAGTTTTAAAACGGCGTTTACTCCGGTAAATGAATTATGATATTTTTATGAAATTATATTATAATGTGTTTTACTAAGAACATTATTAGTGATTACTAAGAAGTTGAATTAAAATATCCTACATTGTACCCCTAGTAAATCTGGAATTGGAATGAGTCGATACTTCTACACTTCCGTTATTGTTTTTTTTGTTTACATAACTTGCTCAAAATCAATTGAGGCTCAAGATGTTTTGCCTACCCAGCATTATGCAACTCCTACGCTGATTAACCCTGCGCTCTGTACTGGCGGTCCCTTAGATACGCGCATGGGGATATTCATGCGTCAACAATGGTTGAGTCAGGATCAATGGTTTGGGGGAAGCACTGCATTCAGCACGGTAGGTGCCTTTATGGATTTTGGGCTTTTAGAGAACAAACTCCCACAAGCTGGTGGATCGTCCAGGGGTAGCTTAAATCGAAGCCGACTAGGGTTAGGTCTTTCACTAACCAACGACTACACCGTTGAGAGAACGTTGTCATTAACAAATTTCTCAGGTACTGTAGCCTACCAGCAGGCACTTACAGCAAATCACTCCTTATCCATTGGTCTTCAAACAGCCTTGAATCAAAGAAAATTAGATATATCAGGATTGGTCTTTGAAGATATGGTTGGCCCTGATGGCTATATACCCGGTACTCCTACACAGGAGACATTCGATCCGACAGGGCACGCAATAGATGTTAGTGCAGGGATTGCTTGGGAGGGAAGTTTCCTGGGCGAAGGAAGAATTCCCGGCCGTTCCAAACTTAGAATACGCAGCGGCTTAGGATTTTTTCATCTCAATGCCCCGCTTTACTCCTTCTTAGGCGAGCAGAGCAGGTTAAGTCGAAGGTATACGGGTCATGTTTCTGCAAAGTGGGATGCTGCTTCATACCTTATTATTTTACCTAATGCGTTGTACGTACAGCAAGCCCAAGGAACCGCAAGAATCATTCAATACGGAACAAATATTGGCACTCCACTTCGGGATGCGGTGGCCTATACCGGCTTCTCGCATCGAATTGGAGAAAGCGCATCTTACCATGTAGGCATGGATTATCGAAATGTTTACTTCGGTTTTAATGTAAATCAATCTGTTGGTGGAATTAGTGGTGCAAGTCCGAGTCCGGTTACATTCGAAGCTTTTTTGCTCTTGTTTTTGAGTACTCGTTCTAAATCAACAATGGACTGTCCCGTATTTTAAAAAATGAAACATCTCCTATCTCTCTGTATATTAGGCATCCTAATACTCAATAGCTTATATGGCCAGTGTCCCGTGGTGGCTGAATTTACCGCAGTAGCTTCTGGTACCCCTCCGGCTCTTTTTAATGATAGTACGTACTGCCCACCTGCATCAGAAACAGCCCCTCTTACCGTAACACTAAATGCCTCCGGTTCAAGTACCGGGCCATCAATAGTATATGAATGGGACTATAGAGATGGAACTACCGACTTCTTTACTAGTCCAGCACCATTTCCTAAGACCTTTACAACACAAGGATCTTATCCCATTCAACTAGTTGTTCGGAGTACGATCCTTGGATGTACTGATTCCATGGAGATAAGGATTGATTTTGGCTTACCTCAGCCTATAATTATTGTTTTACCAGAGGACAACCAAGGTTGTCTACCCCATGAGGTATGTGCAAATATCAGCGGGTACGCAGACTACATGTTCATTGATTGGGATGATGGAACAACAAGTCCAACCTTTAGTTTTCCTGGTGAAGAAACTTCCGTATGCCACACCTACACAACTGCACCAGCAACGTCAATTGGTTACTTCCCACAATTATTTGCATATAATAGATGTGGCGTTAATGCAAATGGAGATGAACTTATAAGTATTTATCAACTAGAAGCTGTTCTTAACGGTCCAACATTTGGATGTGCCCCTTACCTGCTAAGTGCTGGCTCTGGACTAAGTACTGCAGGGTCCATTACAAGTCCTCTATTTATCGTCACTTGGGATTTTGGTGATGGATCGCCACCAATTGTAGTTAACGGCTCCTTAGTACCTCCGAGTCATACCTACACGAGCCCTGGTAATTACACCGTCACTATGACTATTGATGACTTGAATTGTGGTATTGAAAGTGATGCGATCAATATCACGATAGATACCATACCCATTCTGGATGTTGAGTTTTTAGCTGACTTGCCTGGATGCTCCCCGATGGATATCTCCATTGACATAGATTCTTCCATGAATAGTTCGGCCACGAATTACTACATAATCGTCGACGGAGTTGTCTTAGATCCAACAATCTTTCCCTTCGATACAACTTTTGTGCTCCCAGCCGCAGCTACTACTCCTGAGGTGCACTTGATTACTGTTGCCGCAGCCAACCAGTGTGACTCAGTCTGGGAAGATTTTCCAATTACTGTACTTCCAAACCTAATCGATGCCATTTGCACTCCTCCAGCTATAGCTTGTGAAGGCGATCCCACTGTTTTTCAAGCTTGTAACAGCTACAGTGAGCTTGTCTACTCGTGGAATTTTGGGACAGGTGCCATGCCTGCAACCGCTACAGGTCCAGGACCTCATAGCGTAACCTTCAACATTGGAGGTACCTATAACGTGGTTCTAACAACATTTGGGGTTTGCGACACACAAACAAGTACCGTCTCCATTTTTGTTGAAAATATCCCAACAATCAACCTCGACGCGTTTTCTGATACCACTGGATGTTCGCCACTAGCTATCTCTATCGATGTGAACACTGCCCTCAATAGTCCTCTCACAGATTACATCGTGACGGTAAACGGTGTCTTGGCAACCGGAGCAACCTTTCCATTTTCACAAACATTTACTGCTCCTGGGCTAGGCTCTACTCCTGTTATCAACACTATTGTGGTTACTGCCCAGAATGAATGTGGCACATACACAGAAACCTATACGGTTACTGTCTTACCGAATTTGACGGACGAAATCTGTTCCCCTAGTGTAACAGCGTGCGAGGGTTCTCTCTTTTCGGTTGTGGCTTGTGCATCATATCCATCACTTTCTTACATATGGGATTTTGGACCAGGAGCAATGCCATCCACTGCTGCTGGTCCTGGACCTCATAATATTTCGTATTCCAGTGCAGGGTTAGCCACTGTTGTATTAACAACCGATGGTGCATGCTCCGATAATGTGAGCTCACTATCTAATGTCATCGAGTCCCCCGCAATTTTGGAGCTAACAACTTTTGCAGATACGACTGTTTGCTCGCCCTACTCGGCTATGTTGGATTTAAACACCTCACTGAATAGCCCAGGCACTAGTTATCAGGTCACCGTTAACGGAACAGTTTATCCATTGCCTATTACTGGCTTCCCTTTTCCTATTCCGCTGACTATTACTCCGGGGCTAACGGTTCCGGAGGTATTTACAATTGAAATCTCCGCCAATAATTCATGTGGGACTGAATCAACTGCCTACTTTGTAACTCTTCTACCTTCTTTAGCCAGTGATATCTGTGTACCTGCAACAACCTATTGCATTGGGGAACCGATTACGATTGATGCGTGCAGCGAATATTCCTCCATTAGTTACACTTGGACATTCCCTGGTGGAGTACCATTAACTGCAATTGGATCAGGAGCACACACCTTATCATACGGATCTGCTGGAACCTATTTTGTAGCGCTTACCACAGCGGGAACATGCCTGACACGAACAGATTTTACGACTTTAGTAATAGAAGAACTGCCAACCGCATCATTTTTTCCACTTGCCCCATTTTGCGAATCTGGAATTGTTGATTTTCTAAATAGTTCTATTGGAACGTCAAACTTCGCATGGAATTTCGGCAGTTGTTCTACACCTACAATTTCACTAGATGAAAATCCAAGTGGCGTCGTTTTTGATTGCACAGGACCTCAACTCGTTACACTTACTGCAGGAACCGGTTATTGTGCAGATACTTTAACTCAGATTGTCGATGTTTCTGCAAATCCAATTGCGCTTATAGGTATCGATGATACCAGCGCGTGTGGGAGTTTAGACATCGCATTTTTTCCCGCTACAGTTTTACCAGGTCTTCAATACTCTTGGGAATTAGCCGGTTCTGTCTATTCCGGACCGAGCCATTCTGCGACATTAGGAGTGGGCACTTGGCCTTTGCTTCTTACTGTATTGGACAATGTAACAGGCTGCCAATCCTCTGATTCGGTTCTCGTAACAGTTCAGCCTCTTCCTTCTGTCGCCTTTACAGTTTCCGATGTACAAAGTTGTGTAGATCAAGTGATTTTGGCTACCCTTACCTCTCCTGGATTACCAGTTAACTGGGATTTTGGTGATGGAGTAATTGGATCCGGCAGCCCTGCTTCCCATAGCTATGCAATACCAGGAAACTATACTATTACCGCTTACCAAGTTTTGGCTGGATGTTCTGATTCTTCTTCAGTCGATATAAACGTCACTGCTTATCCGCAGGTCAGTATTACCGCCCTAGATACCACCGGTTGTGACGACATTGCCATTTCCTTGGAACCAGATTCCAATTCTACAGCATGGCTATATTCATGGATTCTGCCCGATGCAACTATACTATTGGGTCCAACACATGTGATCAATGTCGTGGAGCCAGGAAATAACCTGATTACGCTAAATGTTATGGAACCTTTATCCGGATGTGGAATAACAGATACCCTTAACGTCTTCATCGGAACAACTCCAAACCCTGCATTTACGCCCGATGACTCTAATGCATGTCAGGGGACGCCTGTAGTTTTTACACCAACAAGTTTATCTGCTGGCGCAGGCTACTTTTGGGAATTTGGGGATGGAACCACAAGTACAGTCGCACCAGCCACCCATTTGTATGCCGCTCCAGGTATATATTATGTTACACTCACTGCTGGCTTAGGTACATGCGCAGACTCTGCATCTGCCGTTGTACAGATTACTCCATACCCCGTAGCTAATATATTACCTTTAGATACAGCAGGTTGCGATGCCGTCAATATAACTGTTGAGCCAGATTCAACATCAATAACTTGGAGTTACATATGGACCTTACCTGACGCAAGTACCCTGAGTGGGCCTCTCCATGCTATTACAGTTAATATACCTGGAAATAATATTATTTTTTTGAATGTCGTAGAGCCCATTTCAGGTTGCGGGGTAACTGACAGCATCAACGTATTTATTGGGACCACACCAAACCCTGCCTTTACCCCCGACGACTCCAATGCTTGTCAAGGTACCCCAATAGTCTTCACGCCAACTAGTTTATCCACTGGCGCAACCTACTTCTGGCAGTTTGGGGATGGAACCACGAGTACAATAGCACCAGTTTCTCATTTGTATGCCGCACCGGGCAGCTATACGGTTGAATTAAACGCTGGACTTGGAGCATGCATTGACTCTGCCGCTGCTATTGTTCAAATTACCCCCTACCCTCTAGCGAGTATACTTCCTCCTGATACTGCTGGATGCGATGCATTAACGATCACCGTTGAGCCTGATTCCACCACCGCAATTTGGAATTACATCTGGACATTGCCTGACGCCAGTACCTTAACTGGACCGGTCCACACATTAACTGTGCTCGAACCTGGGGATAACCTATTTACGTTAAGTGTTTCCGAACCCCTCTCAGGATGCAGTGTTTCCGATAGCCTGAATGTTTTCATCGGTACAACACCAAACCCTGCATTCAATCCAGATGACTCAAATGCATGCCAGGGAACACCTATAGTATTTACACTATTAACTCCAACTCTTGGGGTCACTTATATCTGGCAATTTGGTGATGGAAGTACCAGTACATTATCGCCTACCAGCCATATGTATGCTGCACCTGGAACCTATACCATAAAGCTAAATGCATCGTTAGGCGCATGCGCTGACTCAGCAACTTCCATAGTACTAGTTACCCCATACCCCGTTTCGAGCATTCTGCCTCAAGATACTGCTGGATGTGACGTTATAGACCTTGTACTTGAGCCAGATTCTACATCTTCCCTTTGGCAGTATACATGGACGCTCCCAGATGCTACCACCCTCATTGGACCTACCCAACTTGTCTCCGTTACGGAGCCAGGCAACAACCTATTTACTCTCGCTGTAACCGAGCCGCTCTCCGGGTGCTCAGTCCTAGACAGTCTTCAAGTGTTCATTGGAACCACCCCAGATCCAGCTTTCACATTTTTACCTAATCCAAGCTGTACCAATGAAACAACAGAATTTACAATAGTGGTAGTCCCCGGTGCTTCATATGTATGGGACTTTGGAGACGGAGGAACATCTAGTACGCCGCTTGCGAGCCACTTGTTTGACACTGCAGGGACCTATTTGGTTACATTGAACACCTCACTAGGAGATTGCATTGACTCTGCAGAACAATACATTTCAGTTTATGGTCCTCCATTGGCTACAATTTTGGCTGAGGACTCTAGCTCCTGTGGCCCAAGACCCTTCTTTTTTTCAGCAGAAACACCATCGTCCAGTTTACAATACTTATGGAGATTAAACGGCACACCCGTTGCATTCACTGATACCGCAACTCTGTTGGTTACGCTAATTGGTACTAATACTGTTATCCTGGAAGTAAGTGATCCTCTAACTGGCTGCATTGGAAGAGATACCATTAAACCTGAAATTTATCCTGTTCCTGAAGCTGAATTCGTAACCCTCCCTGACACTTTTGCATGTGCGGGAAGTAGTCTGTCATTTTTTCCAGCATCTGTTTCCGTTGGCTTTTATTCTTGGTACTTAGATGACTCCTTTAGTGTGGCAGCTCCTTCGGTACTCCTAGATTTCCCATTGCCCGGATTATATACGATTACAGCAATACGCAGTTCATCCGCATGCTCGGATACAGCCAAACAAACTGTCCTCATTCACGCTAATCCAATTGCAGGATTTGAGTTTGATACTGCTTGCTCCGGTCAAGCCATCACACTAGCCGACACCTCCATAGCGGGAGAAGCCGATGACTTTTTGGTCAACTGGTTGTGGCAAAATCCGCCGCTTCCACCATCGAGTGGTCCCAATCCAAGCCTAATTTTCCCCGATGCAGGCATTTATCCGGTTACGCTTCAAGTAACAAACAACGATGGATGTTTCGATACAATAACGCATTCATTAGTAGTGAATCCCACTCCGATAGCTGATTTTAGTTGGGCACCAAAAGCACCGTGTGAATTCGAGACAGTTACATTGATCGACATTTCTCCAGGGCAAGTAGACTACCGAAGCTGGTCTGTCTATGGATTACCCTATGTTCCTGGTGATTCAATACTCTTCTTTCCAATTTACGGTGCCGGCCTTGCAATAGCACAATATGTCGAGGGATTGAATGGATGTTTCGACACTGCTACGTACAATTTTCCAGTAAGGGAGAAGCCTCAGCCTGATTTTGGGTACGAGCTTGTATGTGAATATGCCACTACAACGTTTGAATATACAGGTGTCACTCCTAATGATTCTATAGAAACAATCTTTTGGGACTTTGGTGATGGGAATGCATCTGGTGATTTTGAACCAACTTACGATTTCCAGGAACCAGGTTCTTACGAAGTAAGTCTGACCCTTGTAGGAGTCAATGGCTGTGACTCTACGGTAACACAAATGGTTACCGTACTTGAACGACCTACTGCACTGATTGACGCGGTTGATACAATTTGTTTAGGTCAGACAATCCTCTTTGATGCGTCCGGATCGACAAACGCAGAACTATTCAGCTGGGATTTAGATAATGGTGAACCTCCATTTTCTACTGTTGAACCAACTATTAGCTACACGTTTACCGAGCTTGGAAACTATGATATCTACCTGAATGTTTCAGGCTATGGTTGTATGGTTGATACCACACACGAAGTACAGGTTGTCCAAGGAGATATCCGAGCATTCTTCGAATTACCTGACACTCTGCCACTAAACATATACGACACAATACTTAATCAATCATCCGCAAGTGAACCATTCGTTGAATGGTTCTGGACAATAAACGGTGATACTGTTTGGGACTATGACCACATCTTCTTGTATCGCGATGAAGGTGTTCGTGAATTCTGTTTATTTATGAGAAGTGCCGCTGGATGTTTAGACATATATTGTGATGAAAGCATCGTTTTAAGCAGTGCTGATGTATTTGTAACAATTCCAAATGGTTTCACACCTAACAATGATGGACGCAACGATTTCTTTAGACCAATTGTTCATACCATCATCGTTGAATTCCTTGACTTTCAGGTTTTCAACAAATGGGGTGAACTATTATACTCTGATAGCGATCCATTCCCCGGATGGGACGGAACCTACCGCGGTAAGAAGCAGGATACAGGTGGCTATTACTACATTGCGAGATATAAACTAAGAGGCGAGACAATCCAAAAACAAGGAGTTGTTCACTTACTTAGATAAGTCTCTTATTAGTAAATTTTAATAATTTATTTAATAACTACAAGTCCAAACATCTGGCATACCCATACACCCTAGCGATTGCCCTCAAATTGAGATCTGAAAAAGAAGTAACTGTCACAGGTGGGGTTGCCACAGTGGATATGCCCTGCGTTCTGAACTACCGGCCTAATGACCATCTTCTGTTGCATATAGATATTAAAATATATTATCATTCACCTTCAACTTTTGACCTCATATTCAAATTGTCCGATTCAAAGGGGAGCAAACCAACATAAACTCACCGTTAAACATTATCAACTACCGGGTAATGCGAGTCTGAGGGCAGCATCTGGCTTGCCCGAAGGGCAAAAAGAAGTAACGCAGGGCATAAGACTATGACCTACGTTCTTTGCGATTTTGAAGATGCTCCTCTAGGGGCTGGCGAACCAACTCGAAATTGATGTGACGCTGTAAACGATCCAAAGGGTCGCGCTGATTGCTGACCTTATCCATCCGGTACTGTTCATCAAAAAGTCCTCGAATGTGCCTCTTCATGTCAGTCTTAGTTTATCCTAACAAAACAAAATTTTCCTGATAAAAATAGGTAGTTTTGAGAGATGCCCTAAATTTGGTATTTTAGCGAGGTCAAATTACTAAATTACACTTTCTTAAAACCAATATTGTATAATCGCAATAACAAAAATAATAGTTATTTATAACAAACTTTTTTACTATGAAAAATACCTTACTTCTCACGATAGCATTTTTACTGGGTTCCCAACTTCCATTGGCTGCCCAAGATTCAATATTCACGACCAAAGAATGTATTGTAGCTTCTGTAACGGAAATTTCTGAGGAAAGTATACGATATACTTACCCAAACGAAACTGTAGTAAACTCAATAAATAAAAGCCTTGTTAAAAAGATTAGATTCAGTTCAGGGAGAATCCAGGAATTCACGCGGTTTTCTAATTTCCCACCCGTCCGTTCATGGGAAGACTGGGAAAGTGTTTCAATAACTCAATTAGAGCATGAGATTAAAGGACTCATACGACTTGACGAAGTAACCAGTAAATCACGTGGAGCGTCCACCATATCCAATGTAAACAGAGTTAAAGATAGAGCTTATAAGAAACTTAAAATTGAGGCTGCCATGAAAGGGGCAAACATCGTCTACATTACCGATGAGGACGTGGAAGGAAATAGATTTTATGGTAACTCTGGGACGACTGCAGAAGCATTTATGTCAGGTGTTGCCTATGCAGAATCTACCGTTAGTCTAGGAGAGGTCACTAAGTTTCTGGAAGAGCATTCTCAGCTAAAGCACGTTACAACCGTATCCCAAGGTAACAATATTGTCGAACCTGCTCTTGTGGGAGGCTCGGGGGTGATATCCTATTCATACCCAACAACAGAGGGAGCCTTTGTTTACATGACCACAACAATTCAAGGGTTTGAAAATTTAAAAATGCGTGTGATTTACGTCACAGATGATTCGATGACTTTAACTTTAGATGATAAGAAGAAATTGTATAATTTCATACTGAATTAATTTGATTTGATTTAACCCAGCACTGAATAGTAAGCTCCACAAACCGATTGAATAATTAGACCATCTACCTTTCGTTTAAATTAATGAACGGCTTGCTACAAACAGTTCATTTCAAATTACAAAAAAAATCCCATCTAAATGAAAACTAATGCTTATGCTACCATTGCTTTATTGTCATTGATTTTATATTCATGTTCGTCAACTTCATACTTTTATCAAGTTTATAAAACTGAATCATCAGAGAACCTCACTCATTCAGGATCGTTAATTAAATATGAAGATGGTAACTGTACCATAGCTTACAACCTTTGGGCTGACGGAGGAGACATTGGATTTTCCGTATACAATAAAACTGATAATAATATCTTTATTAATAAAGATGAGTGTTTTTTTGTTCTAAATGGTGTCTCATATAATTATTATAAAAATAGAATTTATTCTTCTACTTCGAGTCGAGGAGTAACTGCCGCTGCAATGAACTCTAGTTCAGTAGGAGTTTCAGGGTTTAATAATCCATGGGGATTATTTCGAAGTAATGGACAGGGAGCAGCCGTTTCCGCAAGCACATCAAATGGATCGAGTTATTCAGTATCCTTTGTTGAAGAAGTCAAAGTGTGCATTCCCCCCAAAACAACAAAAGATTTTAGTGAGCATAGTGTTAATAGCATTCCATTTCGTCATTGTGACATTACAAGATATCCTGGCTCAAAGGAGATCAAACCTGTCTCCTTTACCAAGGATTCCACTCCCCTAACTTTTAGCAATCGAATCTCTTACAGTTTCGGCGAACGGAGCGAGACTCGAATTGTTGAAAACGAGTTTTACATTAAGGAAATAACCAATTTTCCTAAAAACAAAGTTACTGAAAAAGACTATGAAGTATATTGTGGCAAGAAAAGTTCCGAGCTAAGCGAATACTTCATTAATCCTTCACCAGATCAGTTTTATGTACGGTATAGCGATTCACAAATTACGTGGATTAAACTATAAAGCACCAAGCTCCCCCCCTACCCATCTTTCAAACACCTCACCGAGAAACCATTGTTATCGTTGCCCACCGAGCGGGTGGCGGATTCCTTGTCGTGGTCCAGGCCGCGGTAGTAGACGGTCAGGGTAGTCGATGGGGTACTCGTCCACCAATAGCCGAAGAATTGTAGCCATTGGTAGTTCCCTGGGGCACCGCGGAGACCGCCGGGCAGACCGTTGAAACCGCTGGCGTTTGTGGCGCCGATATTTGGGTTAACCCAGGGCCCGGTGCCCAAATCCAGCGTGCCGGGTACTTTCATGCTGCCACCGGCAACAGCTTCGCCACCGAGCGTATCGGTGAGTACGGTCCACTCGGCATCGCTCGGGACATGCCAGCCGACGGGACAAATTGCCCGGACATCGGCAACCGCAAAACTGTTGTACAACCGGCCGTACAGGGCCACATTGGCGGGATCATTGTTGTACAAGGCCATCGCGCCAAAGGACGTGGTGCTCCAATCGGCATCTGACAATCCGGTGGGTATCACGGTCCCGTCGCGGTACTGGGTGGCTTGCAGGTTTTCCGCCATCCAACATTGGCCGCCAATGCTGACGGTGGGGTAAACATTGCCTTCCACATCGTTGACACTGGCCGGACAGGCAGAAACCCCGCCCACTAAAAAGCTGGCTGGAGCAGAAATCGGCGTTAGGTCGAAGGGGCTTGTGGCGCTGCACGCGGCCTGTACGCGCCATTGATAAGTTCCCGGCTCCAGCAGCGCTTCTACTACCGAAATCCGGTCGCGCTCTACCCCCGCAATCCGGCGGTTGATGTTGGATCCGCCGGGCGACAGCGCCTGCACCTGAACGCCCGCACTGCCGGGTACAGGATCCCAGCGCAGCAAGACTCCGGTTCCAGGAACCACGGTCGCGGTTAGGTTGATTGGTGGGTTCGTCGGGTCGCAGACCTGGGCTGAGGCCAGGTTAATCAATAAACCAAGTCCTGCAGTCAGGAAGGCACCAAGTAGGTTGTTGCTTCTCATCCGTGTTTTCTGTTCAAATGAATAGTGAGACGAAAAGCACAGGCAAGAAACAGGCCAATTCAGAGGACAGAAAAAAAGTCCTAAACGCTCCGCTCAGGAATTCCTCCCCTTCAATCCTGCACACAACGAACCGAATACCCTTCGCGCTTCAGGAAATCAAAACGGGACGTGGCATTGGAGGCATACTGGAGATCCTGGTAGTAGGCGCGGCTGGAGTTAAAAGCAGTTGCGACCCAGAAGTAGCCGTAGAAAGACAAAACGTTATAGCCACCTGAAGCAAGTCGGCTTCCGGCAGGCTGTCCTGAAAATCCCGAGATATTGGTGGCTCCGGTATTAGGATTGGCCCAAATACCTGTACCGTTGGTTAAATCACCGACAGTTTTCATTTTGCCGCCTGCTGCGCTCGCTCCGCCCAAAAAATCGGTCAGCGTTGTGTACTCTACATCGGTCGGAAGATGCCTTCCCGCAGGACAAAGTCCGCGCAAATCAGTAGCGGCATACCAGTTGTACAACATCCCGTAAGTGGAAACATTCGCTTCCAGACCATCCGGATAGGCTGCCCCTCCAACAAGCAGCGTGGACCAAGTGGTATTAATCAATTCTGATAGAATGGAATCGCCGTCCTGATAATGCCTTGTTTTTAAATTTTCCTGCATCCAACACTGCGTGCCAATGGCCACAACCGGATATATGTTTCCATCGACATCCGTGGCCGTACCTGGGCAAGCAAAAGGTGCCGCCACAGTAAAAGTATCAACCCCTGAAATTGGCGTTACGGAATAAGGGGGAATGGCGCTGCATGCCGCTTGCACCTGCCAGGTATAATCGCCGGGGGTTAGCAGTGCTTCGGGAACCAAAAACTGATCGCGCTCAAACCCAACGATGCGACGGGTAACCGCGGCCCCGGAAGGCGCAGTAGCCCGAATTTGTACGCCAAAACTTCATTCAACAGCTTCCCACTGCAGCAGTGCGCCCGTTCCTGACGTGAACGTCGAGGTGAGGTTTTGTGGAGGATTAGCAGGATTGCAAGGCTGGGCATTGATCCGGAAGGTACCAATTAAGGCCAAGCCGGAGAAAAGGATAAGGGAAACAGAGCGCATGACTTTTTTTTTAAGGTATCGCAGGACCAGACAGCCTCACAAAATGGCCAAGATTTTGGAAATTTCCAATAATTAACTTAAAATTATAAATAATATGCTTACGAAAAAATAGCACTTGACACCGTGGGCCCCCAACAAAAAACCCCCGTCTTTTCAGACAAGGGTTTCTTCGTAGCGCCGGCAGGACTCGAACCTGCGACCTCCGGGTTATGAGCCCGACGAGCTACCAACTGCTCTACAGCGCGATGTGGAGTGCAAAGGTAGCACAATAATCCAGAATATAAGCAACAGCGGGTAAAAATATCGAACAATGGACAGGGTTCTCCCACCTTTTTAATCGATGTACAACACCCCAACAGAATACGCCGGAACGCTGCCTTCCGCGCGGCTGATCTGGACGGTCTCCGGCTCTCCTAAAATGTCTTCGCTCTGGAGAAAGTGCACTTCGCCCGAAAAAGGAAGCTTGAACGACGCCGAGGAGCGGTTGTAGTACACGATGGCCTGTCCGTTAAGGCCCTGCACTCGCAGCCATTGGGTTTCGATATTGTCGCCCTTGCCCACTTCCAGGATGGGGCGGCCGTCCATGACGGTGAACAGGCGGTAGGTTCGGCCTTCGGGCGATAAACCCACCGTGTTGCCTTCGTAATAGATCAGCCCGCCCATTTTCTCGGCAAAGAGGTTTTGGAAGGTGACGAGTTCCACGACGTTTTCGCGGTAAGACGCGTTTATCTGGCCCATGGCGATCAGGGTTTTGGCGACGTCGTAACTGGCTGCCATGGAGTAACCGGCACCGGCACCCGATTTGCGGAGCGCCCATTCGGTAAGCAGAATTTTGGCATCCGGATAGAGTGAGCGGTAGAAATCCACTTCGGTTTTCTTGAGCTCTTCGTAATAGTTGCGCGACAGCGGGTAGCTTAATTTGCGGCGCAGGTCGTCATCGCGGACTTGCATTTCTTTGCCCTCGATGTCCCACTGGCTGTAGCGGTGCCTGCTAATGCCCTCCCCCTCAAGAGCCCCGCTGCGCACACGGTCCGAGCCCATTTCGTTAAACATGCGGTCGGAGAGCGCTTTTTTCTCGCCCAGATTGGCTTTGTCGCCCATGGTTTCCGGGTCCAGCATATCGGGGAAGGCATAGGCCGGCGGCGTACCCACGTAGGCTACCGGGAGCTTGCGGGCCTTGGCAAAATCTTCCAGCTCCTTGACCCAATCCCAATACAGGCCGAAGGCCTTCTCAACCCTTGTGCGAGCGTCGTAACGGGCCGCTGCGGGGTCGCGCTCGGCCAATTGTTCCTGCCATGCTTTGAGATCTGCCGGGCTGTTCATTTCATTGCCCGCTTCGAGCCAGAGCACGCGTGCGCCGGCCGCTTCAGCGTCGTCCAGAAATGCAGCCAATTCCGAAAAAGGCATGTAGGGGTTGGCCACTACCACCAGGTCTTTGGCCGGGCTGGCCTGCACCATGTTGAGCCAGTCGCGGTAATGGTTGTTGGATTCCGGAGAGCGTTTGTTGCCGGCTTTTTGGGCTTCGCTCACGCCGGGAAAGTCAGCAGCAGCGCGGCTCCAACCGTGGCCTGCGTAAGCGGGATCGCTGGCGGGGTCGCCGTAGCGGGAGAACGTGGAGCCCGAGCCGCTGATGCCCCGCGTCATCGTGATGCCCAATTCGGCCAGGGCCGGGTATTCGTAAAAGTACTTGCCGCCCACTTGCCGCTTTTTCATGAAGACACCCTGCACGTTGGCGCCCATGCGGGGTGCCAGGGCAAGGCCTTCGCTGCTGCCTGTGCGGGCTTGTTCGGGCGAAGGGCTTAGGCTGCTCGTGGCGGCATTCGGTGGGTTGCACGAGGGCATCGCCAGCGCGGCGAGAAACAGCATCGCCAGCGCGGCCAGGGTGTTGGTGAACAGGGGAGTTTTCATGGAGGTAGCTGTAAAGTGCGTCGCTAAAAACCGTCGCTAAAAACCGTCCCAAAAAATCCCGGAGACGATGCTTACCCAATTTTAACACCCGGAGTTTACTCCTGTAAATGAGGATGTTAAAATTGGGCGTAACGCAGTATCCGGGGTTTTTGGAGATGCACCAAAGCTACCACTGCCAGGGTCGCTGTACCTTTGTTGCATGGAGC
>Ga0163149_10003772_pt1 | contig 17021 bp, 14 predicted proteins | sample OliLakLV19MP5G1_FD_148604 | JGI IMG/M metagenome (GOLD analysis project Ga0163149, IMG submission 148604) | Freshwater microbial mat bacterial communities from Lake Vanda, McMurdo Dry Valleys, Antarctica - Oligotrophic Lake LV.19.MP5.G1 | ecosystem: Environmental > Aquatic > Freshwater > Lake >...
CCGGATCCATTGCACTGCCTTTGATTTGCATCCAGGCAGTGCAATGGATCCGGATTTATAATCTATGTCAACAAATGTGACTCCAGGAGGTGGCACAAATTCTAACTTTTTATGTAGTGGCTCAATACACTTCATATACTCTCCCCAAATAGGAGCAGCACCTAATCCACCAGTTAATCCTGTTTCAGAATTGTCATCATGACCTAACCAAACCCCAGTGACTATGTCTGGTGTAAATCCAACAAACCAAACATCTCTACTATCGTTTGAGGTTCCAGTTTTCCCTGCTGCTGGAGCAGTAAATCCAACTGTGCGAACACTTCTCCCTGTACCACGGGCAATAACACCCATCATAAGATCAGTTAAAACATAAACTGCATCCTCTTCAGCTATTCTATACTCCGACCTATAACTTGTTAAAAAAGATTTCGTATCACTCATTATGTCGGTAAACATAATACTTGGTGCAAAGATGCCCCCATTAGCTAACGCTCCATAAGCAGTTGTGAGTTCATATAGAGATGTATCAATAGCCCCGAGAGCAATAGCTGGCACCTCCGGGACAATTTGCGATACCTGAAAATTACGAATTGTATTTGCTACGTGATTTATCCCAACCCGCTCAGCTATATACACCGCAGGAATATTAAGGGAGTGCTCAAAGGCATAACGAAAAGTGACATCCCCATTAAATTCTTTACTATAGTTTTCAGGCTCCCATGTTTCGGCAGTCGGTAAACTTACTGCTATAGGCCTATCAGAGATTAAACTAATTGGAGTGGCAATTTTATACTGATTAAGGAACGGATCGAGTGCGGTTAAATAAACAAAAGGTTTAATTGTCGAGCCTACCTGTCGCTTGGCCTGCAGAACATGATCGAATTGATTTATTGTATAGTCAGATCCGCCAACCCAGGCACGAACTTTTCCAGTTTTGACATCAATAGAAACTAGACTACCCTCAAGAGGTTTTTTAGGATTTCGTCTTCTGTAATGACCCTCCATGTTTTTTAATCCTTCATGGACTGCTTGCTCGGCACATTCCTGCATATCAAGATTGATACCAGTGTAGATAGAAGCTCCGGAAAGAATGGCCGCTTCTAAATTCATATTTTTAGAAAGTTCCTGTTTCAATGCACTGACAAAATATGGGGCAGGGTGGGTTCTTCGAATTGGTTCATAAACTTCTATCTGCTCGTACCGCGCTGATTTCAGTTCAGTCTCAGTTATAAAATCTAGCTCTCTCATCTTTGCTAAGACAGTGTGCATCCTTTTAGAAACTCTTTTGGGGTGTTTTCTAGGAGAAAAATATGAAGGAGCTTGAATAATTCCAGCTAAAATTGCAGATTCTGAAAGAGTTAACTCTTTAACATCTTTTAAAAAGAAATTTTGGGCGGCTTCTCCGACACCATGAATCGCAGTGGAGCCAACCTGGCCTAGATATACCTCATTGATGTACATCTCTAAGATCTTATCTTTGCTTAGGCGCAACTCTAAATTAAGAGCCGCTGCTGCTTCGCTGACTTTTCTCCAGATACTTCGCTTTGGTGAGAAGAAAAGGTTTTTTGCTAGTTGCTGAGTAATAGTACTTCCACCTTGGACAATTTTTCCTGCTTTGATATTTGCGACAAGAGCACGAGTCATGCCCAAAATATCAATACCGGGATGAAGGTAAAATCTTTCATCTTCAATCGCTATGATTGCTTGTAGTAATCTTTTTGGTACATCGGCTAGAGTTTTATATCGACTAGCTCTAACATCAGAGTCACTTATAGTCGTAATTAGTTCCGGTTCTAAAACTACAAAATCTTTTCCCTTATTAGTAAAGTTTGTAATCGTATTTTCAGTAAAGTCTATCTTAACTAATTCGCTACCACGTTTAGTAAACTCACCATCAATCCAAGATCTCGTCAGAAAAGAGATCGATCCATATTCTCTATGATACTCACCCTGCTCTTTGACTTTCTGCTCAACAGATTTATACCGACGTCGCTCTAAGTACTTTAAAATAGTTTCCTCAGAAAAGATCAGAGGGGATTTAATAGTAGTAGTGTCAGCATAGATACTAGGCTGCTTCTCGCCCTGAGCTATCCCAAGCCTTTGTTTTATTCCTGCATCGATATATACGAAAAATAAAACAAAAGAGAGGAGAGAAGCTAGTATAAGTAGTGCTAGACCTCTTAGAATGAGGCTTTTACCTTTTTGTTTTTTTTTACCCTTCTTTTTTTTCTTTGCTCTGGCCAACGAACCCTCGTCTTTTCGATTTAGTGAATCTTTAAAGCATGGTAATAACAGTAAGTATGAAATTTGGCTAATCATTACTTGGCTTGTATCTAGCTTCTTATGTACATTAGTAAATTGAGACAGTTTTCTATTTAAGGTAGTTTTGTGATTTCATCTTTAAACGGCATTGTTTCTGACATCTCTTTAAATACTGTTACCGTGGATGTTTCGGGGGTTGGATATTCAGTTCAATGCTCTAAGACAGCTCTTCAGGATCTTGAGTTAGGAACGAAAGCAAGGTTTACAATTTACACTGATGTTAGAGAGGATGACATTCTACTCTACGGCTTTAAAGATAAATTAGAACGGCAGGTTTTTTTATTACTAAAGACAGTTAAGGGGGTCGGATCAAAAATTGCGCTTGAGATGATCTCTCAAGTTAACACTTTAGAGCTTCTTAGGGCGATCGGTTTTGGTGATACCGCGAGATTACAATCTCTAAAAGGAGTCGGAAAGAAAACTTCAGAGAGAATTATTGTTGAACTAAAAGAAAAAGTCGGCGAGTTTGCAATTGAACAGGCTGGAGGATTGATAGTTGAAACTATACATTCTGATCCGATTAAGGATGCTGAGTCAGCTCTGATGGCTTTAGGATTTAGTCAATCAATTGCTGCTAAAGCTTTAGCTAAGGTGCAGCATTCTGAAAAGCATTCAGGTAATGTAGGAAAAGAAACAGGAGACTTAGTCAGAGAAGCCCTACAATATGTTTAGTAGACCGTATTTCGTAAGTGTATTGAAATTAATTATTGAGGATTCATGTCAGAATCAAAAGAAGTAAAACGAATTATTCCTGGTAACGGGGAAGAGATTGAAGCTTGGCTTGGTCTCTCTGAGATCGCTAAGGAGGAAGAGGAGCTAGAGGAGTTAGAGAGTCCAAAAGCTCCTAGTTTACGCCCTGATAATTTTGCTGAATATGTTGGACAGGATCAAGTTAAGGAAAACTTAAAGATTGCTTGTGAAGCTGCACAGAAACGTGGCGAGCCGTTGGATCATATTTTATTTCATGGACCACCAGGGTTAGGTAAGACCTCACTAGCTAGGATTATCTCCCGTGAAATGAATACTGGATTTAAGGCTACTTCTGGTCCTGTGCTCGAAAGAGCAGGGGATCTTGCTGCTGTATTAACCTCATTAAATGCTATGGATGTTCTCTTTATTGATGAGATCCATCGTCTCCCTAGATCGGTAGAGGAGGTGTTGTATCCTGCAATGGAGGATTACCGCATCGATATAATGATCGGTTCTGGGCCAACTGCACGATCTATTCAGGTTGGATTAAAACCTTTTACTTTAGTTGGAGCGACAACCCGTACTGGGCTACTTACCTCGCCACTTAGAGATCGTTTCGGAATGGTAATGCGGTTAGATTTTTATTCTGCACAAGAGATCTTTGATATTCTGATTAGGTCTGCTGCGATCCTAAATGTAGAGATTGAAAATCAAGCTGCCAAAGAGATTAGTGAACGTGCTAGAGGCACTCCTAGAATTGCAAATCGATTACTAAAAAGAATTAGAGACTACGCGCAAACTAAAGGAGATGGTAAAATAACTTTAGCACTAGCTCGTCACGCATTGCAGAAATTGGATATTGATCCATTAGGATTAGATAAAATGGATCGTTCTATCTTAGCCATGATTATAGATACGTTTAGTGGAGGTCCTGTTGGAATAGAGGCCCTTGCTGCTGCTCTTGGCGAAGATAAAGAGACTTTAGAAGAGGTCTATGAGCCATTCTTGCTTCAACGCGGAATGATTGCTAGAACTAGGCGCGGAAGGGAAGCTACTCAGGCTGCTTATGAGCATATTGGCAGAGTTGCTCCACTTAAAGTTGAGCCACCTAAAGTTGCTTCACCTAAAAAAGCCGACAATCTTTCACTTTTTTAGCTTTATCTTTTTTAACTTTCACTTTTTTGATCACGTAACGGAATGAATTCAATCTTAATAGGACTTATCGCCGTTTTCTTCTTCTCACCTCCTATTGCTCTTGATTGGAAAGGAGGGGTAAAGGACTCCTTCTCCGCATCCTTTGATGTTCGCCAAGATCCCTGTGCAGCTGAGTCATCGGTATCAGGATTTAATATTAAGTATCGGTATAAGGTCCTCGCTTGTAAGTCTAAGGTTGGATGGCGTAGTGATTGCGGCACTCCGCTGACAGAAATTCATGAAGTAAAGTACGATCCAATTGTTGAGAAATTTAAAGTCGCAGTTGATAGATTGAATGATGGGTTTGAGCCGCGTACTGTGAGTTTTGATACTAAAGAGGAGGCGCTTCAACATGCTTCTAGGATTGAAGATATCAAACTGAGTGAACTTCAAGCAAAGACACCAAAGTTAAAATTAGGAGTTGGTCCAGATCAATTTGTGCGGATCAAGTTGTATTCAGAGTGCAAAGGCAAATTCCAGGAAGTTATCAGCTGGGTTCCCTATATCCTCACATTTGGATTGATTGATCGCGACGATTATGACTCTGGTTGGCTGGACTTTTATCTAAAATGAAACAGGTAGTCTGTGGTTAAACGAACTGCCCGGGCAATTCTTTGGTGGAAAAACACCTCCTTAATACTAAGGCTTTTTTATTTTGTTCTGTTATCTGCCTTAGTCGCTTCGCTTTTCTATGTTCAATTACCAAATCTTAATACAGATCTCTTTCGTAGTAACTTAGTTTTTTTTGTACTTATTAATTTCGGAATAATTGGAGTAGGGGTTCTTGCTGTTATAATTGGACGAAACGTCGTTAAGTTAGTGTTCGATAGGCAGGAGGGTATTCTAGGTTCAAAACTACGTACCAAACTAGTTGTAGCTTTTATCTGCCTAACCTTAGTACCAACGACAATTCTATTTATCTTAGCTAGTGGACTTATAAGCACGGCGATGGAAGGGTGGTTTAGTCGGCAAGTTGAAGAGATAGTTGATAGCTCTGTTAGTGTAGCAAAAGATCATTACAATTCTTTAGAGGCACTCTCTCTAAAGTTTACTTTTCTTACTCGACAAGAAATAGAAAAGATCCCAACGCATATCTTAAGCTCAAATGAATCAATCAAGATCTTAGATGAACGCAGAAAAGCATACGGATTTTACAGCATTAGAGTATATGACGCTGAAATGAAGATTATAACTGAGTCTTCGAGTGTTACTTCCGAAATTGAAGATTTCAAAGAACCGCCAGCACGCAATGAATCTTTATCCCGGGCATTAAATAAAGAAACTGTAGTCTCATTTGAGGAGGAGGGGGTTAGGCAGTTTGTGCGAACATATTCACCCCTTTCACTATCCAACAGAAAAGCAGTTTTAGTTGCTACACTAAGAGTTAGTCCAGAATTATCAACGGCATTGGCGACAATACTTAGTTCATATGATGAGTATCAAAAGATGAATTTTTATAAACAGCCTTTAAAATCTAGTTATGTGCTGGCCTTGGCATTAATAACAGGTTTGATTTTATTAGCTGCAATATGGATCGGCTTTTATATGGCAAAAGAGATCTCGGTGCCAATCCAAAAACTTGCTGAAGGTACAAGAGAGGTTTCTCAGGGAAACTACGATGTTCACTTAAGATTAGTTGGAGATGATGAAATCGGATCTCTGATCAGTTCATTTAATAAGATGACTAAAGATCTAAAGGGAAATAGAAATGAATTAGAACAACGTCGTGTTTATCTTGAGACAATTTTAGCAAGCTTATCAGTTGGAGTTTTAGCGATTGATGAGAATCTCTCTGTTACTTTAGCTAACCAATTGGTCAGAGAGTTTTTAATTGCCGAGAACAATGGAGTTGTTGTTGGTAGAAAAATATCAGAGCTACTGAGTTCCCCACTTAAAGAGGAAGTTGCTCTTCTTTTAGCCACAGTCAAAGATCAAGAGAAAGATGATGCCGCAACTTCCACAAAGCCAATAAAGATGATTATTTCTGGGCGAGAGCATCAGATTGTATGTTCAGTTGAAAAGATGAACGTCTCACCGGGTGTTCAGATTGGCTCAGTTATTATTTTTGAAGATGTAACGGAAATCTCTTTTGCTCACCAGATGGCTGCTTGGAGAGAAGCAGCTAGAAGGGTAGCTCATGAGATTAAAAATCCGCTAACCCCAATTAAACTCTCTGCCCAGAGACTTGAAAAAATAATTCAAGGCTCCCCTCATCAAGCTGAGGTTGCTGAATGTGCCCAAACAATTGTGGAAAATGTAGAATCAATAAAAAGATTAGCCAATGAGTTTTCTAATTTTGCCAGAATGCCGACAGCAGAATTTACTCCATGTAATATAAATTCCTTAATCTCAGATATTATTGAAACTTTTGTAGAAGTTGACAGTAATATAATTTTTCAATTTATAGCTGATCAAGATCTTCCTAAAGTAAATTTGGATCAGGAGCAGATCAGACGAATGATGATGAATCTTGTAGATAATGCAATTGATTCTCTTGGAGATGTCGTCAATGGAGAGAGGCCAAAAATTGTAGCTAGAACCATCTATGCGCAAAAGCAAAATAGGGCAATAATTGAAATCACTGATAACGGTATTGGAATAAAGCCATCAGATAAGACAAGAATATTTGAACCATATTTTACTACTAAATCAGATGGTACAGGATTAGGCCTTGCCATTGTGAGTACTGTAATATCTGATCATAGAGGTACGATCCGAGTTTATGATAATGAGCCACGAGGTACTAAGATGGTTGTAGAGCTGCCACTATCTCAGCCTACCGCCACAATAGAATCTTCGACTTTAACCTAAGTTTTTTAACAAGAAGAGTGTATGAGAGAAAATTTCAAAAATTTCATAAAGCAGATAAATATCTCTAGTATTAGAGATCGAGAGAAACTGAATCAAACCTTATGTGTAATGAGTGATTGTTTGGTTAAGATTAGTACGCTTGTTAAGGAGATGCCATTAAAAGATCTCTCTCAGTTTAAAGGAGAGAAAAATCCACAAGGAGAGGTTACGCAGTGGTTAGATACAGAATCTAATCAGGTCATCAAAGATGCATTTTCTGGAAAAGGTGAGTGCGCTCTTATTGTTTCAGAAGAAGAAACTTCCTCAGTACCAGCTGGGAAAACTGCTGGACAGGGGGAGTATCTTTTAGCGATCGATCCGTTAGATGGATCGAGTAATCTTGGAGTTAACATTCCTGTCGGGACTATCTTTGGGCTCTGGCAAAGAGAGAATCCAAGTACCCCTGCAAAGGAATCCGAGTTTTTTGTTCCAGGTCGAAACCTAATTGCTGCCGGATATTCAATCTATGGGCCAAATACTCTTTTTGTCCTTTCGATTTTGGGTCATGTTTTAGAGTTTGTTTTAGATGAAAATTCTAAAGAATTTATCCTTATATCAGAAAATCTTAAAATCCCAAGCAATGGCAAAATCTACAGTATTAATGAGGGGAATTATGCAACCTGGGGACAGCAAACAAAATCATTCATTGACTATTGTAAGGGCGCTAATGATTCTACTCCATTGAGTGCTAGATACATTGGATCAATGGTAGCTGATTTTCATAGAAATCTTAAAAAGGGAGGGATCTTTATTTATCCTGCCGATCAGAAAAATCCAAATGGTAAATTAAGGATGCTGTACGAGTGTCTGCCAATGTCATTTGTCTGTGAAAATGCAGGCGGCCGCTCAAGTGACGGCTCAAAAGATATTCTAGATTTAATCCCCCAATCAATTCATCAGCGTTGCCCGATTGTTATCGGTAGCCGAGAACTTGTTGATCGGTATGATCGATCTAGATAACCACATTCTCAGATGCACATACTAGGGACGCTGCCTTAATAGTACATTGTAAATTTATAATTCCGTTAATAGGCTTAGTATATGTTTAGGAGGCAAAACCCTAAACTCATCATCAAGCAAAAGCTCCTGATCGATGGGAGCGCAGAGTACAGTGTTCACTTTTGGATGCTCTCTTTTAAAAGATTTTAAGCCAGATAGGTGTCGTTTGCTTGGAAATTTGGAAGCCTTAAACTCTATTGCCAATAGCAGTTTTGCTCCTCTTGAGATAACAAGGTCAACTTCGGCCCCTTGGGAGGTTTTCCAGAAATTTAATTTCAAATCCTTTTGAAAATAGGAGTTAATTTTTATCGCCTCTTGAATCATGAATTGCTCGAACAGAAAACCTCTTTCAATGTTTCCGATCTCTATATTGATCGTGCCTTGAATTGCTCTGGTAACCCCATTATCAAAGAAGTAGAATTTAGGAGTTTTAGTAAGTTGAGTTCTGATACTTTTTGAATATGGGTAGAGAAAAAATCCGAGTAGTGTGTCCTCTAGTATGCTGTAATAATTCTTAACTGAGTTTAGTGAAACAAGAGTTTGATCGGAGAGATCAGACAAGTTTATTTCTTGAGCAAATTGTCCTGCGGATACTTCTAGAAATCTTTGAAAGCTATCGAGCTTTCGAACTAAAGCCTCGGCTTTGATCTCTTCAGCTAAATATATAGATACGTAAGCGCGCAATAAACGTTTCACATACGAGATATTATTTTCAGAAATTAAAGTACTTATTTTAGGCAGGGAACCAAAAGCTAGAACCGAATCAAGGCTAAAGTCGCTTCCAAGTTCAAGAATACTTAAAGGGTAGAGAGAGAGGTTGACTGCTCTTCCTCCTAGTAGATTGGCACCTCCTCGCTTAAGTTTCCTAGCACTTGATCCCGATAATATAAATTCAATATTGGGAAATTTATCAAGACAGCGTTGTACTTCATCTAATAATCGAGGTACTTTTTGGATTTCATCAATAATAATTCGACCAGTCTTGTTAGGTAACGCCGCTACCTCGCTAAACAGAAAGCCAGGCCGTTGGTTGTATTTTAAAAATTCATCAGTACTTAAAAGGTCAAGGTATCGGATATGTTCAAGCTCTTTTAGAATTGTGGTCTTGCCACATTGCCTAGGCCCAAAAAGAAAACAGTTCCCTTTTAGGGAAGAATGAATTTCAGGAAATCTTGCATACATATTGCAAATATATCACCAAATTATGCAGTATACAATAATATTATAATAGGATAACTATCTAGATATATTGAATAATTATGATTTAATGGTAATTTATGTAACCACATTCTCAGGTATCGGCTGAGCAAATTTTCGATCAAGCTTGTGACTGGTCATCTCTTTTAGATGAGTTACTACCTTGTCGCCAAATTTACTCTTCATCATTGAAAGATACGAATCACTAGTAAAGTATTTATCAAAAGCACGATCTCTAAATGTTAACACCTGACCTGCAGGAACTTTATCAGTTGGTAAAGGCAAGCACTCATAAGCATGCTGAGAATATCCGATCCAACCTGGACCATCTTTACTCTCTGGTAGAGCAGTCCCTTTTTCAACAGCCAAATTATGAAGTGGAGAGCCAGGGTAGGCCATCGCTGAGTAGAAATTGGCGTATTCAGTGTTTAGCTCAAGTGCCAATTGAAGTGTTTCATTCATTGTGTCAAAGGTATCATCTGGTAATCCAAATATGTAATTAGCCCCAACATATATTCCATGTTCTTGGACTTTCTTTATTACAGCTTTTATATCAGTATCGCCAAAGCGACCTTTTTCAACACCATCTCTTACAAACTTACTTCCTGATTCAACGCCTAATCCAAACCAGTGAAAGCCAGCTTTTTTCATCTTCTCTAAGTACTTATCCTTTACGGTATCTACTCGAGCATATGCCCAGATATTTAGATCGTATCCTCGTTCAATAATAAGATCGGACAAGCCAAGAACGTGTCTTGGATTAAGCACAAACATTTCATCAGCGATCTTTATGTTTTTAACTCCGTACTGAGTGACCAGAATATCGATCTCTTTGATTATATGCTCAGGGCTAAAATACCTAATGCCGCTGCCGCCAAATGGGGCATTAATACAACAAAAGCTGCACTTATACGGACAGCCAAGGCTAGTGTAGAGCGAAGCATAAGGCTGTCTCTGATCGATATGATCCCAACAGTGCCAATTGTGGGCACGATACTTATCCATTGGTAAAAGATCCCAAGCCATGCCACCGATCTCATTATCAAGATCCTCTATTTTTGGCGCAGCTGGATTACATACAGCATTTCCATCCTCTCGATACCAAAGACCAGGAATACCCTTGTAGCTTGTTGCGTTATTTTTTAAAGCTTGAAGTAAGCCATTGATAGTAAGAGGGCCTTCTCCCTGGATTACAAAATCAGTTGCTTCCTCATCAATTGTTTTTTTCGGCAGCGCACTCATGTGCGTTCCAAACATTACTGTCATAAGATCCGGGCGATCCTCTTTTAACATTCTGCAAACTGCTGTAGCAGCAGGCATACATTGTGTTGAGGCAGAGGGTTGTTGACCATAAACAACAAATGCAGTTAGTAGGGGATTGCGATCTTTAATTTCATTAACTGTTTCTTCAAAAGTGAGCTGCAGGGCTTCGGCATCCAATATGTCAACTGAATACCCTTTTCTTCTGGCATAGTTTGCCATAAAACCACCCCATATCGGCGGCTCAAATGCCACCAACTCTTTAGCCAGGGATTGGTATACTTTCTGTTTTCCAGGAGCATTAACTAATAGAAGGTCTACTCCAGGTTTGCCGTTTTTTGCCATTGTTTTTCTCTTTTTAATAAACTGATCTTTTATAGAATCTTCAAGAGCCACCACTTCTTTTGAGTGTTGCTTACTTACTTTTAGTCACTTTATTTTAGATGCCCTCTCCTTTAGAAGCTCTAAGACCCTATCATGGATTCTTTTTGGAGAAGGTGTAATGTTTTCAAGATGCTGCGCTACTCCACAAACCCTATCTTCTAGTCCCAAGGCATAAACAGGGACCCTTGCATCATGCATTAAGTCATAGGCTATAGATCGAGAGGCCCCAGTGATTTCAAAATCTGAATCGATTATTAAGCCTACTCCAGTTTTTGTAAGACTTTCATGTAAACCGGTTGGAGCGGTAAAAGGCTTTAGCCAAAGCTGATGAAATAGATCTACTTCAATGCCTGCTTCTTTAAGTGTTTTTACTGCTTCAAGAGCATTTAGTCGTCCAGCAGAGATAGCAACGATCGTAATTTTTGATCCAGGATTAATCTGATTTGGCATTTCATCTGACATCACAAATGATCGTCTGTGTTCACTAACATAAATAGGATCATCGTGATCCATGTACCAATTCCAGATTGATTGATATTCCTTCGGTGTCATCGGCGCAACAACTGGTAATCCAGGTGAATGCATAAAGATGCTATGTACAGATGAGGAAGCAGTATGTCCAATACCGTTACCTTCCATGGCGATGGAACGGATAAAAACCGGTGCAGGAACTCCCCAAACTTCTTTTGACTTTGCTGCGTAGTTTACAAGGGAGCTACAGTTATACCACATGAATCCCTGATATCGAACGACAAAGATTGGTCGCCTGCCCATAAGAGCGCAACCAACTGCAAAGGCTGGCCCAGCAATATCAGTCATAGGAATTTCAACTATACCTTGACCACGGCAATCAGGAACGGTACCGCCGATCCAGCCAACTGCTGTGACGCATTGGCCCATCAATAGACCATTATTCTCAGTCAGATGTTGTCTGGTTATATTTTCAATTGTTTTAGCAACTGTTGGTGTCATGTGCGCTGTCATTTGCTCCGTCATGTGCTCCATTGTATGACTGTGCCTTTACTTAATTGCCCTTATTTAGTGCCCTTTAGTTAGCTCTGTTGCCCAAATATTATGAGCCTTAATTTTGTTCTCTTCATCAATTGAAGCCATCTCCTTATCAAGCCCCAATTTTGTTAGCTTTTCTTGGGTAATTTTATATCTATCCCATTCTGGCGGACCATCAGTGCCGGTGCCAGCGTGCCAGAGATGTCTTACTGATCGAATATTAATAAATCCAGGTAAATTCTTTGACATCTCTTTTACATGATGAGCAACCAGCCAAGGATCATCCGTAATATCAACGGCTGGCATGCCGAGTCCTTGAGCTAATCCTACAGGGGACCAGCTTCTTCTTGCCTCTACTTTAGTTAGGATACTCAGATCGTTATCTTCACATACAAATAATACTGGAAGTTTTTCACTCACTGCCCAGCCAAGAGATGGATAAATATAATCCTCCTCTACAGAGGCATCTCCGCATATAGTTAAGGTAGTTTTTTTTGAAGCATACGCGGCACCGCATGCGATAGGGACCTGTTCTCCCATAAGGCCACTGTGTCCGAACATGTTAATTTCTGGTGCTTGAATTGCATTAGATCCGGACATACCACCAGAGCATCCAGTAGGTAATCCAAGAAGCTCATCTCTTAACTTCTCAGGTTTTCCACCAAAGGAGAGATAAAGAGAGTGTCCACGATGCTGAGCAAAGATATTGCAACCAGGTAGGGTTAAAGAAAATACTGCTGCATTAAATTCAGTTCCGACAGATAGGTAGACCGGAATAGTAAATAGCTTTTTATCCGCTGCTTCCTTAACTTTGAACTCAAAATGGCGTGAAAAATTTGCTCTTCTGAAAAGCTCAACAGCAAATGCTTTATCAAAATTATTCTCTACATTAGGGATCATCCCCAAGGTTGATGACCTCATAGATACAACTCCTCTATAATTGGGGGTACTTTAGATAAATTGTCTACAATTAAGTGAGCTTTGAAAAGGTGTTTTTTATCTAATGTTGATGGAATTGCTATACAGAACATATTGGCTTTAATAGCAGCCTCTATCCCTAATGGGGCGTTTTCAATAACGATACAGTTGCTTGGATCCACCTTTAATCTCTCGGCAGCCAATAGATAAGGATCTGGAGCTGGCTTTGCATTATCAGTATCTGCAGCAGTTATAATGGTATCAAAATTACTAATTACTTTTATGGCTTCAGGCTTTGTTAACCTATTTTGAGATCCTCCTGATACAACTCCTAGTTTCAGGCTTTTTCTCTTTGCTAGATCAATTAATTCAGTAGTTCCAGGGTAAAAGCTAAACGAATTGCTAGTTGTATATAGAGCTTGTTTTTTTTCAATTAGTTTAGGAATTAGATCCAATGAATGACCATGCTCAGTTAAGATCTCTCTTAATAGTTGCGGAGAATTCTTTCCCTCCGTTAAAAAATATTCCTCTTCATTAAGTGCAATATCAAACTCTAAAAGAATTGTACTCCAGGCCTTATAGTTGTCCTGTCCAGTGACTCCAAGTACTCCATCGAAATCACAAAGGATGGCCTTGCAATCTCCTTTATTCATGTGCCTCTTAGAGCAGAGGGGATGGATTCTTGCTCCTTTTCAGATCTTACTACAGTGATCTCTCGCTCAGAGATCTTAAGATAGTCTAGAAGACTTAAGAAATTTGGCAGAATAAGATTCGCCTTTTTTAAATGGATTGGAGTAAGGGTAGTACAAACGGCGATGCAGTACATTCCAGCTTCCTTAGCAGACTCGACTCCCATCGGAGCATTTTCGATTACAATACATTCAGCAGGAGTAAGTGAAAGTTTCTCGGCTCCCTTTAGGTACGGCTCAGGATGAGGTTTTCCATAAACACAATCATCCGCAGTTACCAATGCAGTAAAATCTTTTAATACAGGCTCAGTTTTTGAAGTAACTATCCGTTTCCTGGCTCCACCTGAAACTAATCCAAATGGGATATTATTGAGTTTTAGTTCAGCTAAAAGCTCAGTAACGCCGTCAGCAAAGGAGAATTGATTATTGTTATTATAATATTCATCCTTTGCTTTAGCTACGGCATCTCCATGTTTTGGATCCTTATTGTTTTTAGTTAGGGCAAACTTTGCAATCTCTGCAACTTTTTTCCCCTCTTGTAAGAAATACTCCTCTTTAGTGAAGGTTGCTTCAAAGAGCCCTAATGCATAGAGCCATGCTTTGTAGTTATCCTCCATGGTGTTACCAATAACACCATCAAAATCGAAGAGTATTCCTTTTGCTTTCATTAACGCCAAACCATTAACGCTGAACAACGCTGCACCATTAACCCTGCACTCTGGCAACTTCATTAATCGCTGCCTTCATCCATGGGCCAAGGTCTTTATAGTGGGCGGTTGTTACAATACGATCATCAATAACTGCAGGCTCATCAACATAAGTGCCACCTGCATTCTCAATGTCATCCTTAATACTGTAATAGCCGGAGATCTTACGACCCTTTACAAGTTTTGCTGAAATCAGCATCTGGGCTGCGTGACAGATTGAAGCAATCACTTTTCCTGAAGCATGAAAGTCAGCGATAAACTTAATGGCATCTTTATCCTGCCTTAGATACTCCATGCATTTTGCCCCACCAGGGATCACTAATATGTCGTAGTTGGAAACTTTTAATTCAGGAATATCAATGGTCCCAACAACCTTTGAGCCGATCTGTCCAAGGACTGTTTCCTTTCCCTTTACAGCGACATCAACCTCGTAGCCTTCTTCTTTTAGGCGATAATAAGGATAGATAAACTCATGATCTTGAACTAGCTTGCCGGTTAAAACGACTGCTCTTTTTGTACTTGGCATAAACGCTCTCCTTTTTTAAATCTTTTGCAATTATAACTTCTTGAAAGCTAGTAGCAAGAAAATAATATTTCGTACCTAACTAGACTGAAAACAGAGGAACGAACTACCCGCCTCTATAATCAAATTTTCAAAAGTACTTAAAAATGCGCCCTCAACCACATCTCCAGTTGATGCGACGATTACGCCAGTTTTATCTATAACTGATCCACGACAGGAGCTAAAAAGATCGCCACGGTTAAATGAAAATTTCTCTGACCAAGGAGTGCTTTCTGCAACATGTACAAGATCGATCTTATATTTTTCAGATTGGTAAGTAACGCTCGATCCACTACTTGGTTCTTTAAAAGAGAAATAATGATACCGATCCAAATTCTCAGTTTTCATTTCAGAGAGTCCCTCATAGCCTTTTCCTGATCGACCGTATTGATCATCAAGACGTACGAGATCTAGTTTATCAGGCGGAGATTCGATCTCTATTATGTCGCACCCACCCTGTGAAAGTGCTTGGGTTGAGTGAAAAACACCGGCCTCTATAATGACCCCATCAACACCGTTTAAATAATTTCTATTAAAAAATGTATTACAAAGTGCCTGACCTGCTAGTACTATAAGGGAGGTTTTCTTTTTTGGATGACAATGCATTGAGGTGGCATGTCCTTTCTCAAGGCGAAGCCGCCAAACTGCCACATGTTCATTTTGAAAGACTAGGAACTCATATCCCCACGGCTTTACAACAACTCGATCTTCGTAGCTCTGTGGTTGAGTAAAAGATGAGGCCGCCCCAAGTTTTTGTATCTTAGCCAGCGTTTCAGTATCTCTATCAGAGAGGCGGATTAGCTTTGACATTATTTATCCCGCCTAAAAGGATAATGATTTTCAATGTAATCTTTGCAGGCTATCTTAATGCCGTCTTCAAACGAGACTTTTGGTGTCCATCCTAAATCAGTAATTTTTGAAACATCTTGAAGTTTTACCAAGACCCCATCAGGCATAGTAGTATCGTAAGTAATCTTTCCTTTAAATCCGATCGCTTTTGCGATTCCTTCGGCTGCCTGGCTTACCGGCATATCTTTGCCGTGTCCAACATTGATTGGGGCAAGATCGGAGTAGTTGTCCATTAAAAAAATTGAGGCATCAGCAAGATCATCAGAGAAAAGAAAATCTCTCATTGGGCGACCGCTTCCCCAAACTTTTACTTCGCTTTCCTGATTCTCTTTGGCTTCATGAAAGCGGGAGATAAGAGCAGGAATAATGAGGCAATTAAGCGGAGTGTAGTTTTGATTGATTCCGTAAAGATTAGTTGGAATGATAGAGATAAAATCGCAACCGTATTGACGTCGGTATGATTCACACAATTTTTGACCAGCAATCTTTGCTAAAGCGAAAGGCTCGTTGGTTGGCTCAAGAGGACCACTTAAAATATGCTCCTCTTTCATCGGTTGTGGGCAGAACTTTGGATACATGCTTGAGCAACCAAAAAAGAGTAGTTTTCTAACTTCAGCATGAAATGATTGATGAATTACATTACTTTCAATCATTAGGTTTTCGTAGATAAAATCGGCTCGATAAGTATCGTTGGCATAGACACCACCGGTTTTACCAGCCGAAAGAAATACATATTGCGGACGTTCAGATTGGAAAAAATCAGTGACTGCTTTTTGATCTAGTAGATCCAATTCAGCGTGAGAACGGGTGATAATGTTACTGTACCCTTGAGCCTTAAGTTGACGCACTAAAGCTGATCCAACTAAGCCACTTGCACCTGCTACATATATTTTATCTTCTTTATTCATTGCTCAATTTAAAATTTACTAAGTATAGCACACATAAATTCAGGGTTGTTATTATAATGTGGGGATGTAATTAAATTTCCATCTACTACAACAGGCTCTTTAGGCATGTACTCTGCTCCAGAGTTTTTTACATCAGCAGCCATAGTCCAATAGGCTGTCATTTTTCTACCCTTTACGATCTCAGCAGAGATTAAAACCCATGGGCCATGGCAGATAGCTGCGATAACTTTTTTAGCTTTATTCATCTCGCGTAAAAAAACTAAAACCTCATCCCAGCTTCTAACATTATCAGGGGCCTCTAGGCCGCCAGGTATATATGCCAAGTCGTAATCAGATTGTGAAAGGTCACCTGTTTTTGTATTCGCCTTTGCTGGTACTCCGAACTTGCCGTAAGCGACTTCGCCGTTTCGAGTGGCCACATCTACAGTGAACCCGGCCTCTAAAAGTCGGTAATATGGATAGATGAATTCCTCATCTCTAAATC
>Ga0163149_10003784_pt1 | contig 16988 bp, 15 predicted proteins | sample OliLakLV19MP5G1_FD_148604 | JGI IMG/M metagenome (GOLD analysis project Ga0163149, IMG submission 148604) | Freshwater microbial mat bacterial communities from Lake Vanda, McMurdo Dry Valleys, Antarctica - Oligotrophic Lake LV.19.MP5.G1 | ecosystem: Environmental > Aquatic > Freshwater > Lake >...
GGCATTAACATATGGCTTTACTTCGTCAAAGTTTAAAATTCTAAATGGGATTTCTTTTTTAAATGTTGAAATATGTTCTTTTAAATATTCGTTGAGCTCTTTGTTGCATGCGTATACAAATGTTCCTTTGATCCCACGATACATTAAGGTTTTGTATATATTAATTATATAGTTTTTTAATTCTTCGTTATTAGCACCTATTCTTCCATATTTGTCAAAATACAATGCCGGGTCAATTTCTATGTTTCCAGTTTCTTTATTGTAATTTATTTCTCGTCCAAAGATTACACCGGTATAATTCAAATCATATCCTTGAGTTGTATGAATACAGCCAATTTCTTTAAATGCATTTGTAGAATTTACCCAATCTTTAGGTGTTTGATTCCACTGAAATTGCAAACCATCTATTTCAATATCAATTGCGTTTTTATTTTTTTCAGATAACCATGGCCATGAGTACCCTGCAACTAATCTACATAGACGGAATATGTTTTCTTTTTTTGTAAGTTGAGAATAAAGGTCGTTTAGGGAGTCAAAAATAACAAGTTCATAATTTCGGGGCTGAAAAATATTGGCCTGTCTTTTAACATGAAGTAATTCGTCAACAAATTTTATATAATTATTATTGTCTTCGCCCTGAACTCTCATTTGTGAATTTAGCTCAAGTATTAATGAGTTGTCGCTTTTTAGTAGTTTTTCAAAATGCTTTGCGTCAACATCCGATGGTTTTACCGATTGGGCAGAATCGTAGAAGAAAATTTGATTTTTACTATTGGCGAGAATCCAATCTAATTCATTTCCACTATCATCTAATCCTAATCGTTGGTTGTTTTTCTTAAAAACACCTCTCCATCCAATATTCTTATACTGTCTCAAACGATGGGCTTCATCAACAATTAATAAATCATATTTCTCATTTAACTTAAATGTATCAGATGGATTAATAATCATTGAGGACTTTAAGCCGGGAATTTTTTTGAAAACATTTTCTAGCGATTCGCGAAGGGAAGTCATTGCAATTACAAGGCCTATTTTCGCGTTTGGATATTTTACTCTAAATGCTTTTATGTAATTAATTTCTTTTAGCTCGTCATCATTGTAATCTGCATAATTAAACTCTTCTACTTCAGAATTCAGTAACTTCATCAGATATGTTGCCAGAATTGTCTTGCCAGTTCCCGCACTACCTTTGATAAATATCCTGTTTGATTTTTTAACGGTAAGTCCTTCGAATATTTGTAATACAGATTCGTATTGATCTTCATTGAGCGACTTGTATGGTGAGTATTTGAATAACTCCGAATTTTCTATTTCGGCCAGTGATTTTGTTACAAACCGCTTTTCTTTAAGCTTATTCCATACTTCCTTAAAAAGATTTTTATAAAGAGCTTGCTGATAATAGTTGTGGTTTATTAAACCATAATTCCCATTTTGAAGTTTATATGTTCCTTCCGCGGTTATGTATTGAATAAGGTTTGATTCAATGTCTAAAGTTGCTGATTTGTTAAACTTATCGGAACCAATTATGGAGATTTTATTCAACTTACATCTTTCAGGATTTCCAAGATGATTTTTTATTCTGCTCGATGCATTAGTTGATTCTCCAACATATGCGATTTTTTGACTTTCGTTCTGAATGAAATATACCAGAGGCCATTGATTTCTTACCCAGGTATTTTGCTCAATCTTTTTTAAAGATTCTTTATCATTGTTGAAATCATACTGCTCCGAAACTTCTATAGATAACTCGAAGGATAAATTCATAGTTCATCATACTTCTTTGCATTTCCTTTTGCTTTTTCAACAGGATATTTTTCTCCGTTAAGCTTTATTTTGTCGAGTACAATCTCTTTTACGTCAAATCCATATTTGTTAGCTAATAAAAGTGCAAAAGCAAACACATCCGCTAACTCCTCTCTTACTTTATTCTTATCCGCATCTTCTGCCTTTTTCCATAAGAATAGTTCCAATAATTCTCCTGCCTCAACATTTATTGCTAAAGCCAGATCTTTAGCATTATGAAATTGTTCCCATTCTCGTTCATTTCTAAAGTTGATTAAGGCTGCGGTTAATTCTTCAATATCTTTCATTGCTTATCGTTGTTAAGAATGCAAGAGTAGTCCTGCCTATTTCGAAATTCTTTTTTTATTTCTTTTTTCAGAAGGAGACTTTGCGATCTGCAGGTCATGGCGGAGTTTTTCGAATTCGTTCAATATCTTTTTCTCCAAATTTTCTAATTCATCTTTGGTGGCGAATCCGTAAGAGGATTTTTTATCATTTACTTGGACAAACTCATTTTGATAATAGCCGAAAAAGTCATGATCGAGCACCTGGCTTATTTTCTGAAGCTGGTCTGCGGCGATACTTTCCTTGTCAAAAATCTTATACACTCCATCCCGGGTAAGACTTATTTTTTTAGCGAACTCAACAATAGTAAAATGGGACTTACTAACCACCTCTTTAATCCTTTTCCCTATGTGAATCTTTGACATAAGGCAAAATTGAGGGTTTTTATAGCCAAATAGCTCTATTGTTGTATAGTATAACTATACAATATGTATATAATTTGTATACTTGTGTGGAGTTCAAAAATATGCCCACATTACACTGGATAGGAAAAGAAAAGGTGATCAACCATCATATGGATGTGCCTTTTCGTGTATTGGAGCATAAGTATACTTTTAATGCTTCTACAGAAAAGGCTCCCTCTCCTTTGGAGAGGGCGGGGGGTGAGGCCGGAAACAAAATAATTCATGGCGATAACCTCGAAGCCCTAAAAGCTTTATTGCCTGAATACCAGGGAAAAATCAAATGCATTTATATAGATCCTCCCTACAATACCGGAAATGAAAATTGGGTGTATAACGATAATGTTAACGACCCTAAAATATTAAAGTGGCTTCATCAGGTTGTTGGCAAAGAAGGTGAAGACCTTAGCCGGCATGATAAGTGGCTTTGCATGATGTATCCTCGTTTAAAATTGCTGCATAAATTATTGTCAGATGATGGTGCAATTTTTATTTCGATAGATGATAACGAGCAAGCTAATTTAAAATTAGTTTGTGATGGGATTTTTGGAAATGCAAATTTTTTAAGAAACATTATTTGGCACAAAAAATATGCAGCTTCAAATGATGCAAAAGGAATTGCCGATGTTCATGATTTTATATTATGCTACCAGAAAACTAATATCTTTCAAAGAAACCTACTTCCAAGAACAGATAAGCAAAATTCATTATACAAATTTGATAGTAAGGATGGAAAGGGACTATGGCGACCAGATAATCTCACAGTAAAAACGTACAGTAAAGAGTACGATTATCCAATTAAAAATCCCCAAACAGGAAAATACTATAATGCCACAAATGGGAGATGTTGGTGCTCGAATGAAACCCAAATTTTAAAATGGATTGAAGAAGGAAGAATTTTTTTTGGGAAAAATGGCTTAGGAGCACCGCAATTAAAAAGATATTTAAATGAAGTGCAAAACGGAATAGTGCCAATTTCTTATTGGTCGTACGAAGATGTTAATCACACAGATGGAGCAAAAAAAGAATTGAAAAATATTTTCCTGAATGATAAGGCTCCTTTTCAAACTCCTAAACCGTCTCAGTTAATGGAAAAAGTATTGCAATTAGCTGTTAATAAAGATTCTATTGTTCTTGATAGCTTCGCCGGTTCAGGCACAACCGCTCATGCCGTTTTAAATCTTAATAAACGAGATGGAGGCAATCGAAAATTCATTTTAATTGAAATGGAAGATTATGCCAATACTATTACAGCGGAGAGGGTGAAAAGAGTAATAAAGGGATATGGAGAAACAGAGGGTACGGGGGGAGAATTTGATTTTTATGAATTAGGACAGCCCTTATTTGGCAATGGCGGTGAGATAAATGAATTAATAGGCAGAAAAAAAATAAACCAATACATATTTTATACAGAAACCCAACAAGCATACAATAAACCCAACTCAAACAATGAGTACTTATTGGGCAAATTCAATGATACAGTTTATTACTTTGTTTACGAGCAGGATCTTACCACAACCTTGAACTATGATTTTTTAGCAACGATGGATAAGAAGTATTCAGGATCACAATATATTATTTACGCCGATAATTGTTTGTTGCCAAAGGAATTTATGGAGAAGCATAATATCATATTTAAAAAAATACCAAGAGATATTACCAAATTCTGATCATGGAATTAAAGCCTTACCAACAAGAAGTGTTGAATAATCTGGATACATATTTACAATGTATTCAAACAGAAAAACAATTTGATAAAGCTTTTAATAAATATTGGGAAAATAGAATAGGCCCTTATCTTCCTATGGAAGGAAAGGGCATGGAGCCTTATAAGAATGATATTCCAAAAGTTCCACATGTATGTATAAAAGTTCCTACTGCAGGAGGAAAAACTTTTATTGCCAGTAACGCCATTGAGGTTATTTACAGATATTATAAAGATGAAATTTCAAAAGCGGTGGTGTGGTTAGTTCCATCAGTTACGATTTTAGAACAAACCATTCGTAATCTTTCAAATCCTGTTCATCCATATCGCCAACGTATCAATACGCATTTTAATAGCCGTGTTGAGGTGTATAGGAAGGAGGATTTGTTGCAAGGTTCAGGATTTAATCCCACTTCGGTAAACGAACAGCTCAGCATTTTGGTATTAAGTTTCGATTCATTACGCAGCAAAAAAAAGGAAGACCGCAAATTTTATCAGCAGAACGGACAACTTGCAACTTTCACTGGCAGAGATGATGATAACAGTCACTTGTTAGAAGGTACAGATGAAACAGCATTGATAAATGTGATCAGAAAATTAAAACCTGTTGTAATAGTTGATGAAGCACATGGAGCCGTTAGCGATCTAAGTGTAGAGATGCTTAAAAATCTGAATCCATCTTTTATTTTAGATTTAACTGCAACACCAAGACAAAATAGTAACATTATCAGTTTTGTGGATGCCTTCGCTTTGAAGAAGGAGAATATGGTGAAGCTCCCGGTAATTGTATACAACCACAAGGATAGGAATGGAGTAATTGAGAGCGCGATCAATTTGCAAAAGAAGCTGGAGCTCGAAGCAAAGAGGGAAGAAGCGGATGGCGGTTCATATATAAGACCAATTGTTTTGTTCCAGGCACAATCAAAAACAAATGAGGACAATACCACATTCGAAAAAATAAAACAACTCCTACTCGAATTAAAAATTCCTGAACAGCAAATAAAAATAAAAACAGCAGAGATCAATGAAATAAAGGAAGTTGATCTGCTATCTAAGGATTGTGAAGTGCGTTATATTATTACGGTGAACGCTTTAAAGGAAGGGTGGGATTGTCCATTCGCTTATATCCTTGCTTCGCTTGCCGATAAGTCTTCTGCTGTTGATGTAGAACAAATTTTAGGAAGGATATTGCGCCAGCCGTATGTTAAAAAACATAAATTCTATCAGTTAAATTGTTCGTTTGTGTTAACAGCCTCAGCTAAATTTACCGATACCCTGAAGAACATTGTAAAGGGCTTAAACAAAGCAGGGTTTAGCCAACACGATTACAAGGTTGCAGTTGATGAAACTCAAATGATACAAGAAAAAACTAAAAATCTCGATGGGGAACAAATTAAAATTCCTGAAACAGATGAAGAACATGATACTATTGAACAGGAAGTAAAAGTAGAAAACATTACTATTCTCGAAAATCCTGATGAGGCAATTTCAAAAGTGTTGAAAGAAATTGAAATAAAAGCTGTTGCCGCAAGTAAAGATATGGACAGGTTGGTTCAAGAGAAAGCCGATGATTTGTTGATGAGTTTACCAATAGAAATTCAAAGCAAAGTGAAAGTATACAATATGAAAGAGACCTTTGCAGATAAAGCAAAGAGTGTCAAGCTACCCCAATTCTATCTCAAAATTCCTTCAAACACGTTGATGCTTGATGAAAAGGATAATTTTGTGTTGTTGTCAAAAGAAACTTTGCTGGAAGATTTTAAGTTAAGCAAGGAAGATAATAAAATAAATTTCGAAAGTGTTGAATCGAATATTCGTGAAATCGATCTGGAAAAATTAAAAGGAGATGATTATACACCAACCATCCGTCACGTAGATGATCGGGTAAAAGAGCCCTTAATCGCTTATATTTTAAGTCAACCGAAAGAAACTCAGATAGCTCAACTTACAGGAAAAATTGTAAAACTCATTGGTAATCTATGGCCAATACCCGATAAGGAAATTGCTTTATATGTAAAGCGAATAGTGGAAAGTTTTACTCCGGAGCAAATTACGGAAGCGATTCATCACGAGCTTTCGTATCGTGATAAAATAAAAGATAAAATACGTCAGTTGTCGGAAGCACATGCGGAAAAGCAATTCAATAAGAAACTTGATACCGATAATATTATCACAAAAGAAAATTTTGCTTTTCCTGAAAGAATAATGCCAACGAGATTAGGGCCTTCTCTTACGAAATCCTTATATGAATCTGAGGGAGAGATAAATGATTTTGAAGAAAAAGTAATTAATGCAATTGCAAATTGTTCAAGCGTCGAATTTTGGCATCGGAATACTGAAAGAAAAGGATTTTACATAAATGGTTTTATCAATCATTATCCTGATTTTATAGTGTGCACCAAATCAGGTAAAATAATTATAATAGAATCAAAAGGTGATTATCTAGATGGAGAGGATAGTAAAGCGAAAATTCGTTTGGGTCAAAAGTGGGCAAGCAAAGCGGGTTCGAAGTATAAATACTTTATGGTTTTTGATCAGAAACAGGTTGAAGGCGCACATAAATTGGATGATGTTATTAATATTGTAAAAGAGTTGTAAGTTTTTTATTAAGGCCTGTTCCAGCCAAACGGATTCCATAACGGTTGAGAATTTCTTTCTGCTCAATTAGCACCATTTCCCCGCTAAATTTTAAGTATATATGTTCGTTTATTTGTAGTATGAATATCCCCTTTACAATTGAATTAGACTAAGCTAGCCCCTAAAATATGGAAATAACATTTTAATGTTCATAAAATCTCCTTGTGTTATAGTATAATTAAATTTTCATAGTATATTTGCATTAACAGTACCCGTCACGCTTCCCATAGAACAGCGCACCAGGACGGGTCTTTTTATTCTAAAGCAATATGATTTTTGACAAAAGTGCATTAACAGTTGAACAACAATTGTCTCTTTTAAAAGAGAGGGGAATGGTTGTGGGTAATGAGGATAAGGCTAAAATGTATTTAAGCAACATTAGCTATTATCGTTTAAGTGCATATTGGCACACTTTTCTTGAAAATCCCAAAACCAATCATAGATTTAGTAAGGGAACAACATTTGAGGATGCATTTGATACTTATGTTTTTGACCGTAAGTTGCGCTTGTACATTTTTGATGAAATAGAAAGAATTGAAATCGCACTGAGAACAACCATTATACATAATTTTTGCCTTCAATATGGTAATAATTGGTACGAGAATAAATCTCTGTTTAGGGGTCAGGATTCTTATTTTTATAGATTCAATTCTATATTACAGGAGGAAATGAGTAAAACGCGGGAGGTGTTTATTAAGCATTATCGTGAGAAATATAATGAACCGCCGAATCCTCCTGCTTGGATGGCATTGGAACTGGCCTCATTTGGGCAGCTATCTATGCTATATAAAAATCTAAAAAATTGTGAAGCAAGGAAAAAAGTAGCACAACATTTTGGTTTGGATGAGCGTGTATTGGAATCCTGGCTAGAGGCATTAGCCTATATTCGCAATGCTTGTGCGCATCACATGCGCTTATGGAATCGAAAGTTACCCCGCACACCAATGCTTCCGAGAAACCCAAAGCTGACATGGCTGAAAGAAGTTCCGGTGCCTGAAAATGCAAACAGAATTTATGTTATTATATCATCGATCAATTATTTGCTTTCTAGTATAAGCCCGGGAAATAGTTTTCCAAAAAAAATTAACGACTTGCTGGCAAAGTATCCAAAATTGCCAAAGCACTATATGGGTTTCACGAAAAACTGGAAAGAAGAAGCTATCTGGAAGACAAATTCTTAATAAGTACATGCTTGAGATAATAAATAGAATCCTCACCCCGCCAAATTCACAGCCCTACTAGTCGGGGCATCCGCCTCAACTCTTCGGAGCTTTTTAACAGGCCGCTCTTATGAGGCTTTAAGAGATAGCTTCACACTTCTTACTTTTTTTCTGTCATTTGTTAATGTGTATAAAAACCAGTATTTTTGTGTATAAATAACTTCTATGAGAACTAATATTGTTATAAATGATAAGCTGGTAAATGAGGCCATGCGCCTTAGTCATTCCAAGACAAAAAAACAAGTAGTAGAACTTGCGCTTGAGAATTTTGTTAATTTCCTGAAACGTCAAAAGATGAAGGACCTGTTTGGTAAAGTAAAATGGGAGGGAAGTTTAAAGGATATGCGTAAGGTATGAGTAAAATTTTGGTTGACACATCGGTTTGGATCGACGCTCTTAATGGAAAAATTAATAAACAAACCAAAAAGCTTTTGAGTCTTATTGAAAAGGATATTTCTGTCGTAATTTGTCCTGTCATTGTTCAGGAAATATTACAGGGAATAAAAGACGAAAAACAATTTAGGGAAGTGAAAGAAAATTTGACCGGGTTCGAATTGCTTAATCTGGATTCGCTAACAGCGGCATATGGAGCTGCAGATTTGTATCGCAGTATTCGAAAAAAGGGTATTACAATACGCAAAAGTAATGACTGCCTTATTGCTTTTTACGCCATCCATCATAAAGCACGTCTTTTACACAATGACAAGGACTTTGTCCGCATTGCAAAAAATTCTTCTCTAAGTGTGATGATGAAATAAACTCCTTTTCTAAGGAGGTAAAATTCTACTCTCCAAACAACTCCATCTGCTCCACCTTACTCAACACCTGCGAACCATTTTGGGTAATGGAATACACCTGTGTTTCCTCGTAGCGTGATGCTACAACAACATTGGTATTGCCTGCGTGTTTTGTAAATAACTGATGAACAATTTCCGGAGTGTTATTATTTTTAGAAAGATGTGATAAAATTAAATGACTCAAGGACTTGTGACGATGAACATTAAAAAGTTCCACTGCCTGCTTGTTGGATAAATGCCCTTTGCCGCTGCGGATCCTGTTTTTCAAATAAAAAGGATAACTGCCATTCTCCAACATATCTTCGTCATAGTTAGCCTCTAGAAATGCTGCATGACATTGTTTAAAATGATGTATCAATTGTTCACATGCAATGCCTAAGTCTGTAAACACACCAACTTTTATTCCATCCTGTTCAATTAAAAAACTATGCGGGTCGGCGGCATCATGTTCTTTTAAAAAAGGAGTGATCATTAATTCACCAATGGTAATAGATTCATTTGCGGTAAATGACCTTATGAACTCTTCCTGTAATTTTATTCCGCTGTTACTCAGTGTTGCTTGTGTAATGTAAACCGGCAGCTGGTATTTTTTAGATAATACGCGCATCCCGCGAATATGATCTCCATGTTCATGAGTAATAAAAATTGCTTTTACAATATCTATGGATAGTCCCAGCCGCGCCATTCGTTTTTCAATTTCACGGCAGGAAATACCAACATCAACCAATACCGCTTCCCTGCGATTGCCTACGTAATAGCAGTTTCCGTTGCTTCCTGAATTTATAGAGGTGATAAAAAGGGACATGATACAAGATAATGAAAATTTACGAATTGAAATTTACGATTTACGAATACCTACGAATGGTGCGAATTTTTATGGAGCAGATGTACTGGTAACTGATCACTCCTTTGTGCGTCATTGCGAGGGAGGCACGACCGAAGCAATCTGTGTTTTGAGGGAGGATACTAAAGAGATCGCTTCGTCCTTCGTCCTCGCGATGACGTTCGGACCTACTTCGCGCTTCTAACTTCCAGCTTCTGACTTCTTTCAAGAATATCTTTCGTGAGTACTGCTGAAAACTTATCCGCACCAACATTGTTCAGGTGATACAGGTCAAAGAAATTGCTTTTTACCATATTCATTTCAAGGTTAGCATAATCCATTACCTGTACATTATATTTATCTACTATTTGATGGAGGGCTGGGAATGAACGGTCAACCGTAGTGTCAATTTTAGTTGTATAAGAGCAGGGGAACACCAACAATAATTTGATGTTGTTATCCTTACAAACCTTACAAAAACTTTCGAGATTGTTTTGTTGAACAGGGGAGATCTCTTTTGAATCCTTTTTAATGGTAATATTGGTGGCGTTCTCAAATCTTTTCAGGTTCATTACTGTACCGTATATAGGTTCATATCCCTGGTAATTCCCCGTACGCAAATGATTCTTTTTTACAAATGGAATAAGCGATGAATATTTTAAATGGTCATTGTACTTCGAGAGTGCAACAAAAGGTAAATGCTTCACCAGCTTTATTCCATCATCATATTTACTTACTGTTTCATAAACAGCATTGTTATTGGCATAAGGATAGAATTGCAGTGCATAAGTAATTTCATGTCCGCGGCCTCTTCCCCAATCGGGTTGCATTACATAAACGACGGTTGTTGGTTTAGGATGCGAAGAATGCAAATAACTTTCGAGTAAAATCCTACTATCCACAAATCCGAAACCATAAATGCCGCAATTAAAAGAACTTTTTCCACTTACAGAATCTACAACTCTCGGGTTAATATTATTTTTTGCAATGGAGGCGCCAAAGATTAATATATCGTGTTTATCGCTCTTATTGGCAATATGATTAAATGTTCCGAAAAAATCATTCTGCTGTTTTTTTAATCCTGCGTTAACAAACAAAAGCGCTAGGTAGGAGAGCGCGAATGCTGGAAGGATTACAGACAGTATATATTTAAGCAGCCGCATTTAAAATTGAAAATAAATAAAACTTTGTTGGTTAAAAATTCCAAGTACTATGATAAGCGTAAGTGTAACGATACTAAAAGTTCTTTCCAGAGAAGGTTTTTGAAGATCCATTTTTGGAATGCCGCTTTCAAATTTACGCTCTATAAAATGCATATACGCGATCATGGTAAAAATGATAGATAGAGGCAAGAGCCCAAGGTTTTGTAATTGCTCCATTATACTGTGAGAGGAATGATGCCCGCATGCTTTTATCATTGAAATTGCAGTATGCATATCGCTGGAGCGGAAAAATATATAGGAAAATGAAACAAATAAAAACAATAATAAATTGCTGGATGAATTGTAAATCACAGCAGGAATTTTTTTAGATAAATTTTTTCTAAATTTTTTACTGAGGAATTCATAAACTAAAACAATGCCATTCAACGCACCATAAATTACAAATGTCCACCCCGCGCCGTGCCACAAGCCGCTGATAGAAAATGTAAGAAGCAAGCCAACTACCACAGCGATTTTTCCCCAGTCGCGTTTTGCCAATACAAAAGGGGTATACAAATAATCACTGAACCAGCTGGAAAGAGAAATGTGCCAACGCCTCCAGAATTCGGTAAGGTTTTTGCTGATCAATGGCCGGTCAAAATTTTTCATTAGTTTAAAGCCCATGACACGCGCCGAGCCAACTGCTATGTCGGAGTATCCTGAGAAATCACAATAGATCTGGAACGTAAATAACATACAGCCAAGCGCAATGATTGGACCGCTGTAACTATCGGTGTTTCTATAAATTTCATCCACCACCAATGAAATGCGATCTGCGATAACCAGTTTTTTGAAAAATCCCCAAAGCATTAGTCGCAACCCGCTCACCATTAATTTGTAATTAAAATTTTGTTTCTCATGGAACTGGTGTAACATGTTTTGAGGTCGTTCAATAGGGCCGGCAACCAGTTGCGGGTAGAACATGACATACAAGGCATAAATGCCAAAATGTTTTTCTGCTTTTTGATTTCCCCGGGCAATTTCAATAGTATAACTCATTGCCTGGAAAGTATGAAAGGAAAGGCCGATAGGTAATAGTATTTTTAAATAGGGGATAGGGTTGGTGTAGCCCATAACGGAAAGGAGCCCGTCGAGATTACTGTTTAAAAAATTATAATATTTAAATACGGCAAGCACGCCAATGTTCGCAATCAGACTAATGATCAGCAATTTTCTCTTTTTCTCGGGCGTAGCAGCCCTTTCAATGTATATCCCCGCGAAGTAATCGATGATAATGGTGAAGAAAATAATGAGGATGTAAACTGGTTTAAAGAACATGTAAAAGATGCAGCTCGCGGTAAGTAACAGCGACCACCTGAATTTATGCGGCAATATAAAAAACAGGATAGTTACAAGTGGAAAGAAAACAAGAAATTCAAAGGAGTTAAATAACATTCCCGAAAATTATTTTTCTATCAGTTCAATGAGGTGTGCATCAGGCGAAAACAAAAATATACATTTTTTCCCTCCGAATGCTTCCGATGAAAAGTACTCAAACGGTTTATAGTTGAGCCCGGTAAGATGCTCTGTTATTTTTTCAATATCATCTGTGAGATACCCCGTGTGATAATAGGTTTGTCCCTTTTTTTTAAGTTTGCTCACAATCGAATTTTCATTCGAAGGTTCTACCAGTTCAAGAAAAACGTTTGGCCCGACTTCTACAAAACAAACATAAACGCCTTGTGAAGAAATGTTGTATTTTTTTGAAATGCTTTTGTCGCCAAAAATTTCGCGGTAATTTGCTGCAACTGCGTCAATATTATCTACAACAATTCCGGTATGGTGGAAAGTAAGCATCAGGCCCCCTGTTTTGTTTTAATCAGGCTACAAAGATCTCCTACATTATTTAATTTTTGAATTTCGGCAGTGGTGAAACGGATCTTAAAATGTTTTTCAACGGCAACGATGATCTGCACATTGGTAAGCGAATCCCACTCTTCTATATCGGCTGCAGAGGTTGATTCTGTTAATTGAATACTTTCATTGTCGAGAACATCAATAAAGATGGGATTAAGCTGTTCTATAATTTGTTGAGTCTCCATATTATATACTTTGTGCTGCTATTAGCTTCGGATAAATATACACTGTTTTTTCTTTGTAGCCGGGTACATTCAGTTCCCATTGCCCGTTTTTTTCTGTGAATCCCAGGTCTTTATAATGATCTTTCACCATCCCGTTTTTTGAAGTAGGAATATATTCTCCGATCAATTTCTCAACACCATTTTCCTTCGCGCATTTTACCAATTGATTTAATACAAAATTTTCCATTCCTCTTTTTAATACGCGACAACTCATGAGCCAGGTATCGATGAATAATTCTCCCGCTTTTCGTTTTTGTAAAATAACAACGCTGATCAAACCATAATCTCCAAAAGTATCTTTCAGTGTAAATGAAAAAGTGAAGTGTTCATTGGAGGAAATCAGTTGCTGAACAGTATCTTCTGTATATCGAACTGTTCTTAAATTAAATTGATTGGAACGCTGAGATAACTGTGCAACCCTCGGCATATTAAATTTATTGAACGGACTTACTTCCGAGATCATATCCAGGCTTTTCAAGAAATCATCTTCATTGGTATATGATTTCTGGAAGGAAATTCTTTTTGCTTCTTCCTGGTATTGTTGTGTGCGCTGGTTATCCTCCTCTGTAAAAGAAGCAGTTTCAAAAAGATTAAGTGTTCTTAAATAGGAAAGATATTCGGCGGGGTCTTCCGGCAGCTCGGGCACTTCTAGTTCTGGAATTTCGGAGCGCACCATGTTTCTTTCAAAAGGATTGTCGTCCAAAAATACCATCGAATCAAAACCAATATTGAGTACCGATTGTATATGCCGAATGTTATTTACTTTATTTTCCCAGTTAGCAACGAATACAGCAATGTCTGTAAGTCGCAATACCATGTCAGGGTGTTTTTCGAATGGTTCTTTCGCGATACTCTCTTCGTTCTTGCTACAAACAGCAAGAATAATTCCACGTTCCTTCAATTGTTTTGCCCAACACTGCAATTCTGTAAAAGCCTTGCCAATGCCTAAACTTCCTATCTGGATATTTTCTATTCCGTCATCACCGATTATTCCGCCCCATGTTGTATTATCGAGATCAAGTATCAGGCATTTTTTAAACTTACCCGCGATGGAAGCAACAATATCCGTAGTGTTTTTGGCAACATAAGGGAGAAAATCAAGACTAAAAACCGTATCAGTATTGATATATATTTTTTGATCGATAATAAAGGAATTTCCAAATGTGTTTTGCAATGAAGAGATATCATTAGTGAAAACACCGGAATTTTCCTGCGCCAACTCCATTAACTCCACATTGATCTTGCGCAATTGATAAAGAAATGACGAGTCAGTTTTATTGCTGAAATTTCCAAACACGGAATCATTTATCTCTGGGAAATTGAATACGATGATCTTTGCTTTTGTACTGGCGTTTGCTGCAGTAATTAATTCATGTACATAAGAAATGTATTCTTTGCAGAAGGACTTTTTTTGCTGCGATGAAAGTTTATAAAAGCGCGATAGCAACTTTTGTGTTGAGGAATGAATGACAATATATTCCGGATCAGATTGATATAAGGTAGAAGTTTTATCAAATATCTGCCTGTCTATCTGGTCGTAATCCGCTTCATAAATGTCAAAATTGTAACCGATCTCATACCCATATCCTTTTAATGCCTGCACATACAGCTGACTGGCGCTGTCGGCAAGAACCGCAAGTTTAATTTTTTTAAGTGCGGCAAAATCTTTTTTGAGATTTTTTTTTAAGCCGCTAAAGGATTTTAGAATCATTATATTCCTATAAATTTAGGAATAATTTCTGCAAAGTCTAAGGTAAATAAGGCTTTATAAAATGAAGAATCGCTTATGGTTGCACGACTTTCATTCTCTTGTAAAATACTTCCGTTATGGATCTCTCGTGACCCGCTATCATTTTAGTATGAGCAGAGCAGATGTGGCGGAGAGAATCATCTACATTCTGGGTAAACCCGCTTTTAGGATATGCGCAAAAAAGACAAAAAACTTCAGTGGCGCAGAAATTGTTCCATAAGTGTTCGAGCTGAACAGTTGCACCGCTGTGCCCTTGTTGCCACAAGATAGCAACCATTTCTCCGTAAGCACGCACACGCCTGTTATTTGTTCCACGGGCTAAAAGAATTATTTCCTTAATCAAATTATTAAAGAGTGTTTCATCGGGCCAGCCATTCACCATAAACCGTTCAAGCGTTTCCTGCGCATTTAAGGGAATATACAGGTGATTAAGTAAAGGCGAATCGATGTTGAAGCCTTTTTTTATAAGCCGATCATTTAAAGCGACTAAATGTTTATTGGTGGCAATTATAATTACACTATCTCCAGCGTTGAATCCGCTTGTTACAAACCCCTCTAGGGAATCTAATACAACATCATCGTTTTCATATATCTGAACAAGATGGTCTGTAGGTGCTATTTCTCCCCAAAAAACCTGAGTTTTACATTGTTGCCAGTCTCCATTCTCTTTCTGCAAATCTTCCATAAATGAATGTTTAATTTATTTTCATTGGCTGGGCGGGCCTTTCTAAAGGTAAAAAAATATTATGCGTTTTGCTGTTTTTTTTAGCCAATATTATTTTTTTTGCGAAGTGTAGCTTCTGCAAATGTTATTCCTTTTATTTTACTCTGCAGCCAGGTGATATAATCGAAATAGGCGAGGGCAGTTTCTTCGTAGGGGTCTTGGGATATAATGATGAGTTCATCACGGACCCGTTTAAATTCAGGGATTAGTTTTTTGTAGTCTGTTATATGGGTATTCTTTTTAATAAAGCTCAGCACCAGCGATTCTATTTTATACAAACGTTGCTTTTTGTACAGGTGTCTATAGGTAGATTTTAACTCCAGCTCCAGGGCATCCCTGTCATTGAGCTCATAATGAATAATAAGATTAAATATTTTAGAAAATGAAAAAATATCGTTTCGCTGCTCAATGTCTTCATGGTGTAATATTTTGTTTATCCATTTTCGCGCTATTTTGAATTTGTTCATTGCAAAATAGACATTGGCAATAAGATGAAATGTGATAAATGGCTGTGACAAATATTGCCCTCGTTCATTTATTTTATCTTCCAGTTGTTTGCAAAGAGCGGTACATTTTTCAAATTCTCCTCTAGAATAATGAAATATCAGTTCCAATGAGATAGTCACAAAGAATAATTTTGATGATGCTCGAACTGTTTTCAGTTTCAATGATTTTAATTTCTCTAGTAGGGGAGGGATGTCTTTGTAATCTCTAAGGGATTGTTTACATATGATCGCATTTTTTATGGCACTGATATAATAGTCGATATCATCGTCCATCAGAAAGGATTTTTCTTCCAGGAGTTTTATTGTTTCCTCGGCCAGTTCGCCGGCTTTTCGAAAATCTTTTATTTTAAAATAGTAAGAACCAACGGTAAGGTTAAAACGGTATTGTGCGTAAGCTGAATTTGCATTTTCTTTTTTTATCAGAAAATCATCTCGAAAAATATAATCGTATTCCTTAACCTGTTCTCCGCTTCTTGAAAACCCTTCTTTAGATATCACCCGCATATGGTAATAGAGCCAATCGTAACGGCAGACGTTTAAATGCCGGCCCAGTAATTTTTGTTCTTCAGCATAAAGAATATCAGCGGTCTCTTTTGTTTTGCCCACCATTTGTTCTACACTGTTTATTTTTTTTTCAAAAGCAACAGCTTCTGCTGCCAGCAAAAAATATTCGCAATTCATTGCCGTTTTTTTTGCGCGTAGAATAATTTTTCTCGATTGCTGAAATAGCATTTTGTCGAACAAAGCGCCTGCATGAATGATGAGACTTTTTATTTTATTTTTTTTTGAGTGATTGGCATTGTATGACTCGAGCGAACGCAATACCTGGTAATACAATTTGTATTTCGCAACGGTGAATTGTTTTATGAAAGCGCTGCCGGCAAATTTTTTTTTAATGATAGATTCATCATATATATCCTGTTTGTTTATTGCATTGAATAGCTTAATATAGCCGGCATCATCTTTTGATCCTTTGGAAGAATACAAGGTGAAATGCCTCTTTTCATTATTATCC
>Ga0163149_10003795_pt1 | contig 16958 bp, 9 predicted proteins | sample OliLakLV19MP5G1_FD_148604 | JGI IMG/M metagenome (GOLD analysis project Ga0163149, IMG submission 148604) | Freshwater microbial mat bacterial communities from Lake Vanda, McMurdo Dry Valleys, Antarctica - Oligotrophic Lake LV.19.MP5.G1 | ecosystem: Environmental > Aquatic > Freshwater > Lake >...
AGCCGAAAAGGCTTACCGTGACGTACTCATGCGTCATCGTGCCGCCTACGCGCAGCACGCCGCCGAGTTCCTGCTCGACATCGGCAATGCGGGCGAGGCGCTGGCTTTGGCGCGGGAGAACATAGCGCTGCGCCAGGACGTTGGCAGCTTGATCCTGCTGGCCAAGTCTGCCGAAGCGGCTGGTGAGCGCGCAGAGGCGTGTGCTGCGGTCGTGCGCGTTGGCGCCACTGGGCTCCAACCACCGGAACTTGGCGAGCTAACTGCACTGACCACGGCCTGCGGCAGCTGAAGGCTAGCCGCCCTGTAAGTGTAAGAACCTGCTTGGAAGAGCCGGATGCAGGAAATCCGCCCGTCCGCATCTGTGAGGGTGAAAGCCAGCAATGGCTTAGTAGGGCTCGTGAGGAAATAACTGGGACTGTTGGCCGGCGGATTGGGATGCGCTGCGAGGCGCGCTGAGCACGCTGTGGCGCGCCACACAAGCGATTCGCAACGCAGCAGCGCGCCCAAGCCGGCCAGGAAAAAAGTCCAAGTTATTGACCAACGAGCCCTAAGCTACTCGACGATTGCCCAACTGCCGTTCCCGGCGCGGTCTCAACCAGCCCAGCCTGCAGATAGTCGACAAAACGCCGCGCCGCCGCGCAGAGCAACTGATCGTTGCGCCAAACCACTGACCAGCGCCGCTGGATTGGAAATCCGCTGACATCCAGCACCGTCAGCCCTAGCCGGGCGTCATCGAGCCCATGGCTCAGTGCGGATGCCACCGCCAGCTGCGAAATCACCGCGATACCGAGGCCCGCTGCCACCGCATGTTTGATCGCCTCATTGCTACCCAAACTCATGGCAACCCGCGGCGCAAATCCAGCCTTGGCAAAGCGCTGTTCCGTGACCATGCGCGTGCCGCTGCCGGCTTCACGCATCAGCCAGCGCTGCTGCGCCAGATCAGCTAGTTCGAGGGATTGACCTGCCAGTGGATGCGCCGCCGCTGCGATCACGACCAGCGGGTTGTCCAGAAACGGCGCGGCCTGCAGTGGCAGATCGTCTGGCGGCAGCATCATCACGGCCAGATCGTCCTCGCCGCGCTGCAAGCGCTGCACGATGCGATCGCGATTTTCAATGGCCAGCTCCATTTCGACGCCGGGATGCGCCGCTGCAAAAGGCCCCAGCAGATCTGGCACGAAATACTCCGCGGTGGTCACCGCGGCGATCCGCAGGCGGCCAGTCAGCAGACCACGGATTTCACCCAAGCGCGCCTCAAAGCGCAGCCAGCAGTCGGCCAGCTCGGCGCAACTGCGCTGTAGCGCCTCGCCCGCTTGGGTTGGCCGGATGTTGCGGCCCACCTGCTCAAACAGCGGTTCACCAATGGCCTCTACCAGCTCGCGCATTTGTACGCTGACCGTCGGCTGGGTCACGTGCAGCTCACGCGCGGCCTGGGTGATGGAGCGCAGTCGAGCCACCGCCTCGAAGGCACGCAGTTGCTGCGGAGTAATGCGCTGCAGTCGACGCAATCGATCTGGCATAGCCTTTTATCTATGGGTTCAATGCAATCTAAATATTTTCATAAATGCAACGCGCGCACTAGTGTTACCGCACTTACCGCCAACGAGCCCGACCACCGATGAACATGGACGCCCCGAACCTGCCTCAAGTCGACGGTGCTGTCGATCTGCACCGCATTAAATCAGCCCAAACCGCCACGCCGATCACGGTGGCCATGGGCGACGGCATTGGCCCAGAAATCATGCGTGCAGTGTTGGCCATTCTCGACGCCGCTGGCGCGCAATTGGCAACAGAGTTTATCGACATCGGCGAACGCGTGTACCTGAGCGGCAACACCGCCGGCATCTCGGCGGCGGCCTGGGACAGTTTGCGCAGCACCCAGGTGTTTCTGAAGGCGCCGGTGACCACGCCTTCCGGCGGCGGCTACAAGAGCTTGAACGTCACCGTGCGCAAGACTTTGGGGCTGTACGCCAATGTCCGCCCGTGCATCAGCTACGCGCCCTTTGTCGCCAGCTCGCACCCCAACATGGACCTGGTCATCGTGCGCGAGAACGAAGAGGACTTGTACGCCGGTATCGAACACCGGCAGACCGACGAGGTCTACCAATGTCTGAAATTGATTACGCGTCCCGGCTGCGAAAAGATCGTCCGCTACGCTTTTGAGTACGCGCGCAGCCATGGTCGGCGCAAAGTGACCTGCATGGTGAAAGACAACATCATGAAGCTGACCGACGGCCTGTTCTATCGGGTTTTCGAGGAAATTGGCGCCGAATACCCAGAGATTGAGCGCGAGCGCTACATCATCGACATCGGTGCCGCGCGCATGGCCACGCGTCCGGAGCGCTTTGATGTGATCGTCACCCCCAACCTCTATGGCGACATTTTGAGCGACATCGCCGCCGAAATGACCGGCAGCATAGGGCTCGCGGGCAGCGCCAACATTGGCGAACACGTCGCCATGTTTGAAGCCATTCACGGCAGCGCGCCGGATATCGCCGGCCAAGATCTGGCAAACCCCAGCGGCTTGTTGTTGGCCGCGGTGATGATGCTGGTGCACATCCGCCAGGCGCATGTTGCGCAAAATATCCACAACGCTTGGCTGCGCACCCTGGAGGACGGCCTACACACCGCCGATCTCACCGGCCCGCAAGCCGAGCAGACACTGGGAACGCAGGCCTTCGCCGCGGCTGTGATCGCGCGTTTGGGCCAGCTGCCGCAGCATTTCCAGCCGGTCAGCTACCAAAACCGTGCCGCCGAGGCGCTCAGCAACAAGCCGACTTACACCCGCAAGCCACCCGCCCTGAAGGCGATGGTCGGTGTCGACGTGTTTGTGCACAGCGCTGATGACACGCCGGATACGCTGGCTGCGCGGCTGCGGGGAGCGGCCGATACCATGCACCTGCAGATGATCACCAACCGCGGCGTGAAAGTGTGGCCGCAGGGCTTCCCGGAGACCTTCTGCACCGACCACTGGCGTTGCCGTTTCATCGCGCCGGGCGGCGATGCAAGCGTCAGCCACCGCGACATCATTGCGCTATTGCAGCAGCTAACCGAACATGGCATTGACGTCATCAAAACCGAAAACCTGTGCACCTTCGATGGCGTCATCGGCTACGCGCTGGCACAGGGGCAATAAAGCGGCACGCTGAAGCGCCGTCGCCGGCTGAGCCATCGATTCGCGATTGATGCGGTTCGCAGGCTCCCCACATCCTACTCGGGCTGTTCAAAGTCGATACGCGAAGTGGCGGCTTCACCGCCATGCGCCATGATCGCTTCGGTCAGCGTGGTTAGGTCGCCACGATGGCCGTAAGGCGCCGAGTTGCCGGCATCCCAGAGACGGTGGGTCAGGAACATCTCGGTGGGAATCCCGCCCTGCACCACCGGTTCGTTGCAATAGTGGCGAATCTGCGCATCGCACAGATTGTGGCGCTGATGCCACCGCCAGCGGTGGCCTCAAAGCGCGGCAACTGTCCCTGGGCAGCAGTAACACGTCGCTACAGATTCCATCACGACCGTGTTGTCGACTAGACCACAGTTCGCAATCGTTAATGCTTACCTGCGAGGTCAATAACTGCCGCAATCGGGCCTTTATCGCCAGCTGGGTGCCGTGCCCGTGCCGCAACTGAACCATAAGCAGACGTGAATGACGAAAAAATCTGGCACATATAGTGCTTCATCGACTACTGAGCCAATCTGCGCATCGAATCCATTCCAAACTGGGACGCGATTCACACAGATGGTGATCGCCATTCGACGAGGAGTCATCATGAATCTGCTGGCGCGCATCACCTCACTGCCGGAGCGCTTGCGTTTTGCCGTCCGCATCTGGATTGGCATCGCCCTGCTAACGATGTTGCTGCCAGCATCTGCAGTCGACAGTGTCGGTTTGCTTGCCTATCCCTGGTTTTGGGCTCTTTTGTTGCCGCTGCTTGCGGTACTGCCCTTCCAGCAGCAACTGTTGCCACGCAAGCCGGCAGTCGATGCTCGCCAGCGACGCAACCGGCAAGAGTCGATGCGCCACACGCGCGCTCCCCAGATCGTGTAAGACGTGCTGAGGCAGTTTTGAAGCGACCGAGGCTGCCCTGTTTTGTGGCTCGCCCTGCGGGCAGCTGCGCATCACGGGGCTGCCTGATGCCGATGTTCTGGCGCTGCGCATCCAGGGCGATCAGATCACCCAATTGCAGGGCGCGCTGGTCACGCCGGGCGCCAGCGGCTTCGATGTGCTGCTCAAACCGTCGAACCTGTCTCCGCAGAGCGATGGTTTGGGCGATGGCGAGCGTCTGGTGGTCCTAACTAAGCCGTTCGCAGTTCAAACAACCACAGCTGCGACCAGCGGCAATACTGGAACATCCCTTGAGCGGTGGTCCGGCGCAACTGATCCTGATCGCCCCGCATCGCTATTTAAACGACGTGGAGCCACTGTTACAGGCACGTCGCGCCGAGGGCTTGAGCGCTCGGGTGGACTTCAATGACGATGGCAACCCGGAACTGGCGATCGGTCGCTTGCCGGTGCGGACCAGTGTCGAGCTGAGCGCACTGATCGCGCGCATCCTGGCGCCCGGCAACGCCGCGCCGAATAGCGCTCTATTCATTGCCGAGCGCGCCAATCCTGCCGAAGGTGCCGATTACGCAGCCGAACTGAACCAAGTCATCGCGGGCATGCCGGCGCAGTGGCAGAATCAGGCGCAACGCGTTTATCTGGATCAGTACCCTGCCGGCTCGACCGCTGTGGCGCAGGCGCGCGCTGCGATAGTCGACTCGATCACGGCTGGGCGCAGTCTGGTAAGTTATTTCGGCCATGGCTCACCAACCGTATGGTCGCGTGAACAGTTGCTGCAGAGCGCGCAGCTGGGTAGCCTGTTCGGTCCCGGATATGCACCGGCCCCGGTGGTTAGCGAGTTCGGTTGCTGGGGCGGTTACTTCGTGGCACCGCAGTACAACACCATGTCGCACGGCTGGTTGCTGGCGGGTGGCAGCGCTGCCTCAGGTGTGTTCGCCTCCAGTGGCCTGACCGATCACCACAGTGACCGACGCATGGCCGAGGTGCTGTTGCCGGCCCTGGCACAGTCAGGCGTTCGCCTCGGTGATGCCTTGCGCATGGCGAAACAGACACTGCATGCCAGTGAGCCTGAACTGCAGGATGTGCTGCGCGGCATGAGTCTATTTGGCGATTCCAGCATGCGGATCGGCAACTAAGCAGTGAGTGACAGCCATCAAGCTGGCCAGGCGCCCGGCTTGTTGGCTGCGCGCCAAAGGCGAATCCAGCCCGCGTAAGGCAGAATGATCCTAGCAGCCTGTCGGTCTTTCCTCGCGGGTGCGCCAAAGTCGGTTTTGGGACATGGCAGTGTCTGTCGATTTGGAACATCTCTGAGCAAAACAAGTACTTTCTGACCCGGCAATGCCCCAAAACCGCCTTTGGTCCTCCGGATTGCGCGTCTGCACGGCGTCTGCGCTGCGACGCTTGCCAATGGAAGAGCCATTGGCTGCACGTCGCGCCTTGCATCCATCCGCTTAAGCCACACAACGCATCCCACGCTGAAAGTCCGACAGGCTGCTAGAAACCTGAGTTGGACGGGGTAGAGTGTGCGGTTATGGGGTGAAAGCCGGCAAGCTTGCGCGGCATGCCGCGCGCCGGCTTGAACGCATGCAAGCTTTGCTTGCAGGCCGGAACAGGGCATAAGCGCAATGAGGGTGAAAGCCGGCAAGCTTGCGCCGCCTGCGGCGCGCCTGCTTTAACGACTGCAAGCAGTGCTTGCAGGCCGGGGTGAATGGTTGTTCCATTCCAACGAGTTGCAACGCAGCTATGCGCGGCCAAAACCGTGCAATCTGCCCCGTAGCGGACTCACCCAATCGGTGAACTGATCAAAGTGCTGCAAAGCCAAAATAATCAACGTGTTATGGGTGATGGGAAGCGGTCAGCTGAGGTTTCTAGGATGATGGAACCCGCAGCCATCCTTCACCGTGCGCATTCCACCACTTGGCGCGAGGGTACGGTTTCGTGGGCGGCGGAATCCACGCAGCGGGCTTGGCGGAAAAACCGGAAGCTGGCGTGGCGCGGTTTCGCTCTACTCGCTAGAGCCCAAAGCGCCGTAAGAGTTTCTGGCCAGGGACTTGGCGCGGCACCAGATCATCTACAGCCCGCGGATCTGGTGCGGCGCAATGGCTTTCGTTCTAGGCGAGCCTGACAATGACCCCTGCCAGCTCTGCTCCGCGTTGACTCAGGTCTGCGCGCCCTAGTCAGGAGTTCCATCCCATGCGTCCACCCATCGCTGCCCTGGTTCTGATCACGGCGGCAATTTGCGGGCCCGCTTTGGGCCGCGCCGAGGCCCCGGCAAGTACCTGGGAATCGACGCGTCAGGGGACGACGGCTTTTCTCAACTGGCAGGGCACAGCGCCACTGCTGGGTAAGCCCACCGCGATCAGGCTCAGTTTCAGCAGCGATCCCACGTACACCGATGAACTCACCGGCGCGGTCGGTTTCGATCTCTTTATCGACGCGGTGGCGGAACTGGCGCCCTTCCCGTTCGACTCGTTTGAAGGCCCAGATGCGCCAGCAGCCGCGCATGAATTGCTGCAGATGACGATCACGCGCGGCGACCAACCGCCATTGACGCTCATCGCCGCGCCCTCGGGCTGGTATCCGGACGAGCGCCAGTTTGCCTTTGGTCTGGCGAAGCCTAGTTTTGAAGCGCCGAGCGTGCCACGGGAGTTGTTTGCGGCGCTGGCGGCGGGTGCCGAACAACTCACTTTCCGCATCAGCGCCCCGGCGGATCCCAAACTCTACCTGGAGTTCTCGCTGCCGGTCGGGGATCAAAAGGCGGGATTTGCGGCGCTGCTGGAGAATGTTGCGGTGGAAAATGGGACCGGTGTCAGCGCACAGCGCTGACCGGCCGGGCTTTACGCGTCTGACCAGCGCGCCGACAGTGGAGACCTACCACACCTGCTTCGAATAACCCGCGTAGGTTGCGTTGAGGAACGAAACGCATCGGCCAGGCTTTTTACCCGGTACAGGATGGTTGCGGCTTCCACCCTGCTCGCTACTGGAAGTCGCCCCGGTTCAGAAACTCTGCTCGGTGCTGATCAGGAACTGCACCGTGGAAATACTGGAATCACCATCGAGCGGATGGGCGATGTCGATGTGGATCACCCGGCCACTCGAACGGGTGTTTGCCAAGCGCAGTCCGAAGCCGATATCGCGCAAGGTACCCAGATTATCGGGTCCTTCCGGCGTGTCGCCCCAGACCCGGCCGGCATCGGCAAATACCGCGCCACCCACTCGGAACAGGCGGAAGGGGTACCAGTCGGTGTAGAAACGCTGCTCGACGGTCAGCAAGGCGCTGCGCTCGCCATTCGCATAGCGATAGGGATAGCCGCGCAGGCCATTGTCGCCACCCAGAGCCAATGGTTGGTCTAGATCGAGGTTGCGCCCAGCGGCACCGCGAATGCGCACATGGGTGGTGGTGAATTCATTGAAGCGATGATCGAAGCGCCCATCGATTGAGCTCAGCTGGCCAGCGCTGCCGCCGTTTTCATAACGACCGTTGGCCTCTGCGGTGAGCAACCATGAACTGGCGTCGTTGGGGCGACCGCCATAGGACACTGCGCCGCCGTAAATCCACGCGCGCCGGTCGGCACCGAAGGCGCCGGTTGCCAGCCCCAACTTCGCCGTTGCGTGCCAGCCCAGCAGCACATCTTCCGCACGGCCGATCTGGTCGTGGTTTTTCTCAACCACAAAACGATTCTGTATCAGCTCATAGCCTAGCCAGGGATAGAGCAGCTTGCGGTCTTCCGGCAGGAGCGTGGTGCCGATGCCATCAATGGCTTCCACGGCGCTGAAACGATGTTCGTCCAGCGACACGCCAGCGGTAAAACGATGGCTGAAGTCATTCACCAACCCAGGTGACCAACCGGCTTGAATATTGAATCCGCGCTGCTCGTCCTGGTAGCGGTCGATGACCTCGCCATAACGATAGCGCTGCTCGCGACGCTGGTTATCGAGTAAATCGAACCCGGCGCTCCAGCGCGTGTCAAGCGCAAAAAAGGGTCGCGCCAGCGCAAAACGCCGATCATGACCGTCGCTATTTTCTGCGGCCAGCAGGTTGAGTTCCCAGCGCGCCCTCCCGAGCTGCGGCGCACGCAGCGCCAGAAAGCGCGATTCGCGGTCCCGGTCGGAGCTATAGCCGAGGCTGAGCTGGGTACCTAGGCCGAGGAAATTCAGTTCTTCAAAGCCGACCGAGCTGCGATTGCGGCCGCCGCTGCGCCCGAATTGCACGGTGGGGCGCAGGCTCCAGATATCGCGCGTGCGCACCTCGACCACAACCTTGCCGCCCTGCAGGCGTAGCGGTCGAATCTTGGCGTCGAAGAAAGCGTGGCGCGCGCGCAGCAGGCGTTCTGACTCGGTGATCGCCTGTTCGGTATAGACATCGCCGACCTTGAACAGCAGCAAGCGCTCGATGGTGCCCTCGCGCGTCTCCACATGCCAGCGGTTGGCCATGCGATATAAAAAGCGGTTTTCGTCGGCGCGTTGAAGGTCAAAAACATCGCCTGCGTAGATGCGGATCTCGCCAATGACCGCGCCATCGGCTTCGAGTTTCTGGCGATCCAGTTTCGCCGCGAATGCGCTCCCCGTCAGTGCCAGCAGCATGCAGCCAAGAATGAAATCTAGCGTAGAACGCTTAGTGCGCATGGGAAGACTCCGCCAGATGAACAGTCGCGGGAACGTCAGCACGCATAGCGCCACTGCCAAAGGCTTCGCTGGCGATCTGGTAATAGCTGATCGCTTGGTCTGTCATTAAATCAGAAGCGGCGTCCGCGGTGCGCTCGATGCCGGTGCTGGCATCGACCACGCGCGTGCGGGAGTTCGGTTTAAGTTCAACCACGGTGCCGTCCTGATACCAGCCGACGGTCTGGTAGTTGGCCAACAAAGCACGGTGCGGCGCATGGGCGGCGAGCGCATCGTTGCCGAAAAAACGCGATTCGTAACGAACGTCCATGAGGCCCAGTAAGGTCGGCGCCACATCAATCTGCGAGCTGATGTGATCGACCCGGCCGGGGGCGATTTTACCCGGTGCCCAGACCACCATCGGAATGAGATAGTTCTGCGGCGGCAGTTCCATCTTGCCGCGACCGCGGTGCGTATGGTCGGCCACAAACACGAACAAGGTGTTGTCGAACCAGGGTTTGCTGCGCGCGCGCTCGACGAAGTCGCCGATCGCCCAGTCGGTGTATTTGACGCCGCCATCGCGCCCGGTTTTACTGGGGATGTCGATACGACCTTCGGGATAGGTGTAGGGGCGGTGGTTGGACACGGTCATGATGTGCGCGAAGAAGCGCTGGCCAGCGGCCGCCTGTTGGTCCATCTGCCGCAGCGCCAGCGTAAACAGATCTTCGTCGCACACACCCCAGACGTTCTGGAAATGGATGTCCTCATCGGCCAGTTCGGTGCGGTCGTGCACTTGATAGCCATTGCCGCTAAAAAAGGCCTGCATATTGTCGAAGTACGAGTAGCCGCCGTAGATGTACATCGGCTGGTAACCCTGCTCGGCCAGCACCGAACCCAGGGAATAGAGATTGCCGTTATTGGGCCGTTTGACGATGGAATGTCCGGGCGTTGGCGGCACCGACAGCGTTAACGCCTCCAGACCGCGCACGGTTCGCGTACCGGTCGCATACATCTGGGTAAACAACAGCCCCTCGTCGGCCATGCGGTCGAGGTTCGGGGTCAGGTTATTGGTGTTGCCAAAATGGGTCAAATAGGTCGCGCTCAGGCTTTCGATCGAGACCAATACCAGATTCCAGTTTTTCTCCGCTGCCGCGGGTTCGACCTCACGGCGCAGGTCAAAAGCGCTGGTGGGCGGTCCGTCAATATGCAAGGCCTCACGCACGCCGGCCAGCGCCTGCGCTTGGGGCAGCGTGCGGTAGAAGCGCTCGTAGTCAATCGAGTTGGACTGGTAGGCGTGGAAGAAGTCGAAACTGCCGTTGCCGGCCAGTTCATTGGCCTGCGCATCGCTGGAAAATTCTTTGTAGCTGTAGTCGAGCAGCAGATAGGACGACGCCACCAGCAGCATCCATATCAGGGTGCGGGCCAGTCGACCAGAGAATGCCGGTGCCGGCTGACGCAGCGCTGGTTTGATCCAGCGCAGCATCAGCATCCAGAACGCGAGCGAAATTATCGCCACGGTCGATAGCAGCAGCGGCATCGGATAACTCTCGCGAATATTGCCGATGACCTCGTTGGTGTAGACCAGATAATCCACGGCAATGAAGTTGAAGCGCGATGCGAATTCATTCCAGAACACGAATTCCGCGGCGGCGACAAACACCAGCGTTCCGACAAAAGGCAGCAGGCTGAGGCTGATCAAACGACGGCCGAATCCGCCGTCCACCGGGCCGTCTGTGCGCCACAAGCACAACAACAAACCGAGCAGCGGCAGCACCATGAAGCTGGCCACGCCGAGATCAAAAACCGCGCCGATCACCAGCGCGCCCAGGATCTTCCCGGACCAGAAAATGCCCGCATCGCCGTTGTAAATGCCAAGGCCAATACGCACCAGTGCGTTGCAGGCCATATAGATCAGACTGAGCTGCAACAACAGCCGGTAAGGACCCACCATCAGCCAGCGGTAGAAACGAGCAACCATCTGCATGCTTTTTGGCGCTTTGGGGATTTAAGTACCAGTTGAACGCATCCACATTGTGGGCGCCTTAACCGATGATCAATTTTACGTTAGGGCAGGCGATAAACGCAGCGTGCCCAGAATGGTAGCCAGCAGTTGGGCACGGCTGCGCGCTTGTGGGAGCGCGCTTGCGTGCGATCGACGCTGATGAAATACAAAAAGCTGGGGATCGCGAGCAAGCTCGCTCGCACAGATTAAAAAACGCGCCGGCTACGCCGCCAAACCATAACTCTGCAGCAGTGCATCCACTTCTGGTTCACGGCCTCGGAAGGCGCTGAACGAGGCCAGCGCGGGCCTGGAACCGCCGACACTCAGCACTTCGCGGCGAAAGCGCGCGCCGGTGTCGGCGTCGAGTACGCCTGCGGCTTCGAAGGCGGCGTAGGCATCGGCGCTCAACACTTCGGCCCACAAATAGCTGTAATAACCGGCCGCGTATCCACCGGCGAAAACATGGCCGAAGCTCATCGGGAAACGCTGCCAACTGGGTGGGCGTAACACGGTGACTTCGTCGCGAATTTCTTCCAGCAATTCCAACACGCGCGCGCCGCGGCTGGGCTCAAACTCCAGATGCAAGCGGAAATCGAACAATCCGAACTCCAATTGGCGGACCAAGAACAAGCCGGCGTGCAAATGCCGGGTGGCTAGCAGTCGATTGAACAAATCGTCTGGCATCGATGCGCCGGTTTCAAAATGCGCGGCGATGCGATTTAGGCCCTCGCGCGTCCAGCAGAAGTTTTCCATGAACTGACTGGGCAATTCGACCGCATCCCACTCAACCCCGCTGATGCCCGAAACGCCGCGCGCCTCGACCTCGGTCAGCATGTGGTGCAGACCATGGCCAAACTCATGGAACATCGTGGTGACATCATCGTGGCTCAGCAAAGCCGGCTTGCCGCCGACCGGCGGCGCGAAGTTACAGGTCAAATAGGCGACCGGCCGCTCTAGGCCATCGGCATGTCGAAAACGCGTGCGGCAAACATCCATCCATGCGCCACCGCGTTTTTTAGCGCGCGTGTAGGCATCCAGATAGAACGCCGCAAGCACTTTCTCTTGCGGGTCGACCAACTCGTAATAGCGCACGTCCGCATGCCAAACCGGCACGCCGCCGCGTTCCACCACGCGCACGCCGAACAGCGCCTGAGTCAGCCCAAACAAGCCGTTCAACACCTGTGGAAGCGGAAAATAGGGTTTCAGTTCCTCGTCGGATAGCTGGTAGCGCGCCAAGCGCAGCTTCTCCGAAACATAGGGCACATCCCACGGTTGCAGATCGCTGATGCCACATTCAGTGCGCGCAAACGCCGCTAAATCGGCCAGTTCGCGCGCCGCCGCCGGTTTGGCGCGGTCGACGATATCGCGCAGAAAACCGAGCACGCGATCCGGACTGGAGGCCATCTTGCTGGTCAGCGATAGCGTCGCCGGATTGGCAAAACCGAGCAATTGCGCGGCTTCGTGGCGCAAGGCCATGATGGTTTCAATGCGCGGACCGTTATCAAATTGTCCGGCTTGCGGACCCTGATCCGATGCGCGGGTGCCAAATGCGGTGTAGGCCTGCAAGCGCAGCGCGCGATCGTCGGCATAGGTGATGACCGCGTTGTAAACCGGAAACTGCAAGGTCAACGCGTGGCCGGAAAGCGCGTGATCGGCCGCCGCCTGCGCTAGTTGCGCGCGTTCAGATTCTGGAATGCCGGTGAGTTCGGCGTCGGTCAGCGGGCGCACATAGGCCTCGGTGGCATCCATCAAGGCTTGTTCGAAGGCGGTTTCCACCTGCGCCAATTCACGCGAAATCTCGCGGAAACGGCTGCGTGCGGGCTCCTCGAGCGCCACTCCAGACAGCACAAAATCGCGCAACTCGTGCTCGATCACCGCACGTTGATCGGCACGCAGCGTGGCAAATTCGTCCGAGTCGCGCAGGCGCTGCAAGGCCTCAAACAAACCACGGTGCTGACCGAGCTCGCTACTGAACTCGGTGATTTTGTCCAGCGCCAGCTGGTAGACGCCGCGCAAATTGTCCGAATCGGCCACCGAATGCAAATGGCTCACCGGCCCCCAAGCACGCTCCAACGCCGCTTCTTCGATTTCCAGCGGCGCCATAAGCCGATCCCAACTGGGATGGCTGCCCACACTGGCGATCAAATCGTCCACTTGCTGTTTGAAGCGCGCCAAACAGGCATCCACCGCCGGCAACACATGCTCCGGGGTGATCTGATCGAAGGCAGGCAGGGCGGAATTTTCCAGCAGCGGATTGCTCATGAAGTTTGCCGTTGGTTGCGATGGTCAGCAGCATACGTTGGGTTCGGCGAGTGCGAGGTCAAGGGTGGCAGGTTTCTGCAAGGACCTGTGGGAGCGATCTTGCTTGCGATCAGAGTCTCAGGGTTTCGACGATCGCGCGCGAAACTTCGAAACACCGATCGCGAGCAAGCGCGCTCCCACAGGTATTCCGAACTCGGTCGTCGCGCAACCAGGATTCACCGCGCTTGCTGCCGCGCTTTGCATTGACCAAACTCAGCAGATGGACGAAAGCTCTGACCGCTCGGAATTGTTGGCGCGCGTTGCGCATTTGCCGCTGTTTGTGGGGCTAGACGCGCCATCGTTGCGGCGGGTGGCCGATGAGTTGCAGTGGATTGCGCTGCCGGGTGGCGCGGAGTTGTTTCGGGAGCTGGATCCGCCCGATGCGGTGTATGTGTTGGTGGCTGGGTGTTTGGGCGCGTTTCGCAATATGGACGCGCGTTTGCAGCTGATCGGGCGCATTCACCCGGGTGAAACAGTCGGCGAAATGGCCTTGTTATCCGGTCATCAACGGACCGCCACGGTGCGTGCGCTGCGTGATTCCGAGGTGGTGCGTTTCAGTTTGGAAGCCTTTGAACGGCTGGCACATGCGCATCCGGAGGCCATGTTGGCGGTGGCGCGCACCGCGGTGCAACGCTTGGAACGCACGCTGGAGGGCCGCCACCACGAGGCGCCACCGCGCACCTTGGCGCTCTTGCCAGCCCACGATGGCGTGCAGTTTGCGCCGTTGGTGGAACGACTGACCCAGGCACTGCGGCGTTTTGGCCGCGTGGCGGTGGTTTCCTTTGATCGCTATCTGGAGGCGCCGATCGCCGCGTTGCACGGCTTGGAGGCCAAACATAAGTTCGTGCTCTATGTGGGCAGCGCGGGACAATCGGCGTGGAACGAGCGCTGTCGGCGCCAGGCCGATGGTCTGGTGCTGATCGCCGACGCCAGCCACGTGCCCAGCGCATTTGGCGCGCCGAGCTTGGATGGCGAATCGCATCAATCGCGTTTGTTGGTGCTGTTACAGCCTGGGCATATCGTCGCCGGCGCCGCACGCGCGTGGCGAGCGCGTCTGGGTGTAGAGCAGCATTTGCATGTGCGCGATAACGCCGATATCGATCGATTGGCGCGGCGCCTCGCGCAGCGCTCGGTGGGCGTGGTGTTTTCTGGGGGAGGCGCGCGCGGTTTTGCGCATATCGGCGCCATTCGCGCCTTACGAGAAGCCGGTTTGGCGATCGACGCAGTCGGTGGTACATCGATTGGCGCGCTGATGGCGGCCGCAGTGGCGCTGGAATGGGAAGATGAAACGCTGTACCAAACCTTTGATCGCGCCTTTGTCAGTAGCAATCCGCTCAGCGATTACACGCTGCCGCTGGTCTCCTTGGTTGCCGGCCGCAAGGCATCCAAGCTGTTACGGCGCGAGTTTGGTGAGGGTGATATCGAGGATTTGCCGCTGCCGTTTTATTGCGTATCGGCCGATCTGGCGCGCGGCTGCGCGGTCACCCATCAAAGTGGGCCGTTGTGGCGCGCGCTGCGCTCGTCGATTGCGATACCCGGCGTGCTGCCACCGGTGTGCAGTGGTGGACAGGTGTTGGTCGATGGTGGCGTCATCGACAATCTGCCGATTGCGGCGATGCGTAAGTTTAATGCCGGGCCGATCATTGGCATCGATATTGCCGGCCAGCACGCCTTAGCCGCCGACTTGGACGAAACCGATTTGCCGCGTGTGTGGACCTTGTTAACCCAGCGTTGGCGCGGTTACCCCAAACGCCCCGGCATCCTGCGCATCCTGCTGCGCGCCGGCATGGTCAATTCGGCCACCACTGCCGATCAGAATCGCGCCTTGTCTGACTTGATGCTGACGCCACCGGTCGACAACATCGATCTGCTTGCCTGGGAGCGTTTCGACGACGCCATCGAAGCCGGTTACCTGCATGTGCGCGAGCGTCTGGCGCTGGGCGTGCCGTTTGCTTGATAGAACAGCAAGCGTCGCGGTTGCACTGTCGAGTTAATGAAGAAAAGCGTCGGCGCGCAGCGCTGAGCTAGCAGAGCAGGCAGGTACAAGCTCCTGGTGGGTTCGATCTGTGATCGAACGCTTTTACTCCCCGTGACAATCCAGCAACAAAACTGCCAAATGCTGTCCATTGACATGCGCTGAACGTAGGCTCAAAGTGCGCGGCTCAACGGCTGGGGAGCCTGTTCATGATTAATATCCGTGCAATTGCGCGGCGCGCTGGACTGTGCGCGCTGTTGGGTTTGACTAGTTCGGCCGCGCTGGCCGATGTGTTTATCAACGAACTTCACTACGACAACAGTGGCACCGACGTCAACGAGCGCGTCGAGATCATGGGCACGGCAGGTACCAACCTGAGTGGCTGGAAAATCGTGTTGTACAACGGTGGCGATCGTAGGGCGTACAGCACGGTCAATCTGTCTGGCACCTTGGCCAGCCAGTGTGGCGGCCACGGCACCGCGTTCTTCGCGGTCACCGGCATTCAAAACGGCAATCCCGATGGTGTCGCGCTGATCAACGCGTCTAACGCAGTGGTCGAATTCATCACCTACGGCGGCACCTTTGTCGCGCTTGATGGTTTGGCCGCCGGTCGGTCGGGCGTCAATATGGGCGTTAGCGAAACTGCGTCGACCTTGTCGACGCAGTCGCTGCAGCGCAAAGGCACCGGCAGCACCGCGGCGCAATTCACCTGGAGCGCGGCCTCAACCTCGTCCTGGGGCGCCTGCAACAGCGGCCAAACGCTGACCGGTGGCGTCACCGATGCCGCACCGATGGTCAGCAGCACCTCGCCCGCCGCCAACGCCACCGGCGTTGCAGCTAGCAGCAATGTGACCATCAATTTCAGCGAAGCCGTCACGTTGGCCACGGGTTGGTCTACGATCAGCTGCACCAGTGGCGCGCGCCCATCGGTACAGACCGGCAGCGGCAGCAGCTATACCTTGAATCCAGCGACCGATTTCGCCGCCGGCGATGTCTGTAGCGTCAGCGTGCTCGCCTCCAGCGTGACCGACACCGACGGCACGCCGACCTTGATGGCGGCCAATTACAACTTCAGCTTCACCGTGGCAGGCAGCGTGCCGCCGCCGAGCACGGTGTTGCAGAACGGCGTTGCGGTTACCGGCATCGGTGGAGCGGCGAATGTGGAACAGCGCTACACGATGGTGGTGCCGAGCGGCGCGACCAATCTCAATTTTGCGATGTCCGGCGGCAGCGGCGACGCCGACCTGTATGTCAAGTTCGGTTCTGCGCCGAGCACCACGGTCTACGACTGTCGTCCCTATGCCACCGGCAACACGGAATCCTGCCCGTTCGCCACGCCCAGCGCGGGTACTTGGCACGTGATGGTGCGTATGTACAACAGCGTCGCGGGTGTCAGCTTGACCGGCAGTTATTCGACCGGCACACCGACCGATGCGGCGCCAACCGTCAGTTCCACCAGTCCGGCGAGCGGTGCGTCCAGTCATCCGGTCAATGGCAATGTGGGCGTCACTTTCAGCGAGTCGGTTACCCTGGCTGCCGGCTGGAATACGCTGGTTTGCACCGTGAGTGGCAGCAAGGTCACGGTGATCAGCGGCAGCGGCGCCAGTTACACCCTCAACCCCAACGTCGACTTCACCGGCAATGAAAGCTGCACGCTGACAGTGATCGCTAGCAAAGTCACCGATATCGACGGCACGCCGACCTTGATGGTGTCGAACTATGTCATGAGTTTTGGCATCGCTGGCACTGGCACCGGCTACTACGCCAGTGTTAATGCGACGAGCAGCGCCAATCTGCGCGCAACTTTGCACCCGGTGATCGACGATCACACCAAGATCCCGTACACGGCCAGCACTACCGATGTGTGGGATGTGCTGAATGCCGCCGATCAGGATCCACTGAATTCCAGCCGCGTGCTTGATGTCTATAAAAACGCCAGCTACGCCAAACAAGCAGGTGGCAACACCTTCTACAACCGCGAACACACCTGGCCAAAATCGCTGGGCTTCCCGGATGACGGC
>Ga0163149_10003796_pt1 | contig 16951 bp, 18 predicted proteins | sample OliLakLV19MP5G1_FD_148604 | JGI IMG/M metagenome (GOLD analysis project Ga0163149, IMG submission 148604) | Freshwater microbial mat bacterial communities from Lake Vanda, McMurdo Dry Valleys, Antarctica - Oligotrophic Lake LV.19.MP5.G1 | ecosystem: Environmental > Aquatic > Freshwater > Lake >...
GATATAAAGTCCGACAATCTCTGCCAGCGCCAACAGAAAGGCGATCGCTAAAATAGCTTATTTATCGTTGATCTGGCTTGTGCAAGACCTGACTCATGGTAATTAACGGAAGGCTCCGTAGCTGTTTCAGAGAGGTTCAGCCAGAAATGAGGTGCCGTAGAAGATCAACAAACTACCTGATCAGGAGTTTGCAGCGATACGGTTACTATAGCGATCTGATCAATGCTCACTGACTGCTGACTCCATCCGTTGTTCGTCCACTCATCTCACTGGGATGAATACGGTAGAGCGCCATGACTTCTGCACGTCCCCAGGCATCAATCCAGGTTCGATTAATCGCAGGTGAAAGCGTTGGATTTTGCGTTTTGACAAATTCCATCACGCGATCGATGTCTTGCTGCTCTGTGACGTGTTCGGCTTGACCCATTACCGTCACGCTGCGCCAATGCTTTAGATCATCGACTTCTTCCACTTGCAAACAGACTTGTGGATTTACGTCCATATACTGGGTCTTCATTCCCACAGTGGTAAAGATGTAGATGTCTGGCTCGTCGAAATAATAATGCATGGGCACAACATAGGGATGTCCTTCCAGCGCACAACCTAAGTGACCATGCCCTACTTTTTGCAAGAGATCATGCATCTCTTTTTTGCTCATTTCATCGATATCTAACATAGTCATTCTCCTGTTAAAGATTATTGGAATAATTGACGAAAGTTTGAAGCGGAATGACACTGCTAAAGCTGGAGCCGCTTTAGCAAAAGGCTGTTTGATCTTGTTTCATTGAGGCTAATGCTGTTTGATCAACGAAACAATGTCTCTTTTTTCCTGGTGATACAGAGCTTCTACATGAGCGCCTCTAGAAAGTTTTGCCTCTTCTCGACTCTTGAACGGACCAAGGTGATAAGTTTGCTGGGGAGCAGATAGGGAGACTTCTACCCACCAAGCTAATGCTGACTGAAGCGTTGAAAATGAGTTCACTGGAGATACCTTTAGTTCCTTAAATCTGATTTAACACAATCGACTTGAAAGACTTATATTTTGCAGGGAAGGCATAAAAGAACTTTCAGTCACGCTAGCACAATCACTGCGATCGCGAACTCTATCAATTGATGGAGATAAAGTGAAGAACTATGCCTCGTTAAGATCAAGCAAAGTGGCTATGCAATAAGCTCTACCAACTTAAAGATGGCATAGAGATGATTGAATACATGTCTATGTAAACGTTTGAATTGGTTGATTTGTATTAGAACGTATCAAAGTTTTACTCAGTGTTGGCGATCAAGCTTGGAAATGTGTCAAAGGTGGTGGTTCAAACAAAGGTGGGTCTGCTAAACCAGAGAGTGTAGAGTGCTTAGACCGAGCAATGGCATCTCCCTTTTATCGTCACTCAAAGCCCATAAACAAGGAAAGACGACAAAGGTAGCCAACGCGATCGTTGCTTGCATTATCAGCAAACCACCACTCCCCACACCAATGAATATTCCAGCCCACTCGCGTGATTTAATTTACACAGACTGGACACTGATCGAACCTCACTTTGATCCAAAGCAGTTGCGTGCTAGAGAAACCGTTTTTACGATCGGCAACGGGTATTTAGGCACGCGGGGCAGCTTTGAGGAAGGCTACCCACAGGCGTTGCCAGCCACCCTAATGCGTGGGGTCTATGACGATGCGCCCGTGATCTACACTGAGCTGGCAAATTGTCCTGATTGGCTGTCCTTAGTGGTGATTGTCAATGGCGAAAGGTTTCGGCTCGATCGCGGCACAATTCTGCACTACGAACGGCAGCTTGATCTGCGTCATGGGCTGCTGAAGCGCTCGGTGCGCTGGCGTAGCCCTAATGGTGAGACATTGGATCTCCAGTTTGAGCGCTTTGCCAGCCTAGCTGATCGCCCAGTGTTGGGACTGCGCTGCCAAATCACGCCGATCGATTTCAATGGCACAATCGAGGTGCAGTCTAGCCTCAATGGCTACCCCGAAAATCAAGACTTTGAACACTGGGAACAGCTTGGTCAAGGCAAGCTGGAACAGGGAATTTGGCTACAGGTGCGCACCCGCCGTTCCCACATCGAACTCGGCATGGCAGCTAAAATCGCTGTGATCGGCACCAATGCCTCTTTCCAAGTTGCTAATCCTCCCGGCTACCCCAGCTTAACAGCTACCTTTGTGGTGACAAAGGGACAGACAATCAGCGTGGAAAAGGTGGTGACGGTGTTTACGTCTCAGGAGACGGAGATGCCAGTGCAGGCGGCTCAAACCAAATTGGCGGCTCTGTCCTCCTATGCGCTGCTGCTCGAGGCACATCAGCAGGCGTGGGATGCCGTTTGGCAGCATAGCGATATCGAGATTGAGGGCGATCGCACGGCTCAATTGGCTGTGCGCTACAACCTGTTTCAACTTTTCATCAGTGCTTCCTCACACCACGATCGAGTCAGCATTCCCGCTAAAACGCTGTCGGGGTTTGGCTATCGGGGGCACATTTTTTGGGATACCGAAATTTTCATGCTGCCTTTTTTCACCCTGACTCAACCCGCGATCGCCCGCAACCTGCTGACTTACCGATATCACACTCTGGAAGGCGCACGTCGTAAAGCCGCGCACAGGGGGTATCAGGGAGCAATGTTTGCTTGGGAAAGTGCCGCCACTGGCGACGAGGTAACGCCCAAAACATCGATCCCGACTGATCCCTATGCGGAAGCGGTGCGTATCTGGGTTCGCGATCGCGAAATTCATCTGAGCGCCGACATTGCCTATGCCGTCTGGCACTACTGGCAAGCAACAGGCGACGACGATTGGCTGCGTGACTATGGAGCCGAAATCATCCTGGACACGGCGCTGTTTTGGATGAGTCGATTGGAGTGGAATCCGAAGCAAGATCGATATGAACTGTGCGGGGTGATTGGAGCCGATGAATACCACGAACAAGTGAATAACAATGCCTTTACCAATCGTATGGTGCAGTGGCATCTCGAAAAGGCTGTGGCTGTCTATGATTGGCTGCAACACAGGTTTCCCGTTGGCGAAGCCTCTCAGAATGAGAATCATGCGACTGCCCTGGCACAAAAGCTGCAACTCACTTCAGAACATCGACTCAGTTGGCAGGCGATGATTGCGAAGTTGTACATTCCCTACGATGTCGAAACAGGGTTGATCGAGCAGTTTGAAGGATTTTTTCAGCTTCAGGATATCGACTTGAACGACTACGAACCTCGCGATCGCTCGATTCAAGCAGTACTCGGCATTGACGAAACCAATCAGCGGCAGGTGCTCAAACAACCCGATGTATTGATGCTCCTCTACCTGATGCGAGACACGCAAGCAGTCCACGATCACCCTGACACACTGCAAAAGAACTGGGACTACTACGCTCACCGCACCGACAGCACCTACGGATCATCCCTGACTCCAGCCATTCACGCCATCCTCGCTGCCAATCTGGGTGCCCCAGCCGATGCCTACCAGCAGTTTATGCGGGCAGCAATGGTTGATCTTGAAGATAATCGCGGCAATACAGAAGACGGCATTCATGCAGCGTCAGCAGGCGGGGTCTGGCAAGCAGTAGTGTTCGGTTTCGGCGGCATTCAACTGAAGGACAGCGGTCCCGTTGCCACGCCCCAACTCCCTCCCACTTGGACTCGGCTCAAATTCAAACTGCACTGGCGCGGCATCTGGCACAACTTCGATCTAGCACCCTCGCTTCCTCAAGCGTCTGACTCACACAACCCTGACATTCAGGGCTTCATTTTCGATCTTGATGGGGTTCTCACGAACACGGCTGAATTTCACTACCGTGCTTGGCAACAATTGGCTGATGAAGAAAACTTACCCTTCGATCGCCAAGCCAATGAGGCACTGCGAGGCGTGGCTCGACGAGACTCGTTGCTGCTGATTGTGGGCGATCGCTCCTACTCAGAAGCCCAGCTACAGGAAATGATGGAGCGCAAAAATCGTTACTACGTAGAGTCGATCCAGACCATCACACCGCAGGATCTACTGCCCGGTGCTGTGGCGCTCTTAGATGAACTGAGACAAGCGGGCATAAAAATCGCGATCGGCTCTGCCAGCAAGAATGCCAAAACCGTGATTGAAAAGCTAGGGATTGCCGATCGCGTGGATGCGATCGCTGATGGTGATAGCGTCACACGCCCCAAGCCAGACCCAGACGTGTTTTTGTACGCTGCTAAACAGTTAGGACTCGAACCCGCCCACTGTGTGGTGGTAGAAGATGCAACCGTGGGCATTGAAGCGGCGATCGCGGCTGGTATGTGGGCGATCGGACTTGGACCTCGCGATCGCGTTGGCGCTGCCCACATTGTTCTACCCAACCTGATGGGCATTCACTGGACTGCTTTACAATCTAAGTTAGACCGATTGAGTGATGGAAACGGGATGGCAGTCCATCTGTTAGCGGAGCAGCATTAGGTTTCGAGTTGTAAGAGGAGTGTTCTGCATGGCTTTCAAAACGGTGGTTTTCTATGGTTCCTATCGGCGCGATCGCCAGGGCATTAAGGTGGCGCGGTTTTTGATTGACCAGCTTCAGCAACGAGGTCATACAGTGGTCTTTGCAGATGCGATGGAATACGACTTTGGCATCCTTGATCGGATGTACAAGGAGTTTGAACCGGGGCAGGCTCCGGCGAAAATGGCGGAACTTGCGGGTCACATTAAAGACGCAGACGGCTTTGTGGTGGTGGCGGGGGAATATAACCATTCGATCCAACCAGGATTGAGCAATCTAATGGATCACTTTCTGGAGGAGTACTTTTTCCGTCCGGCGGGGATTGTGGCTTACTCGCCGGGGGGCGTAGGTGGAATGCGGGCGGCGATGCAGTTGCGCGCGTTTCTGGCGGAGATGGGGATGGCAACAATCTCGACGATCTTTTCGATTCCCAAGCTCGGTAGTGCTTTCGATCAGGCAGGGCTGCCGCAGGATGAATCGCTAACGAAGAAGGTGGGAAAGTTCTTGGATGAGTTGGAGTGGTATCAAACGGCGCTACAACAACATCGGAGTCAGCATGGAACTCCGTTCTAGCGGAGTATTGTCTCTAGCAGAATATTATCAACCGGATCAGGAGGATTAGGAAGCAATGGAAACCACACTATTCGATCGCACGTTTCGGGATGGCGAAGGCAATATCGTACTGGCTCAACCGCCAAACCTGCCCATCCTAGTTTGGGGGGCGGCAAGTTTATTGCAACTGATCATAACCAGTGGCAAGCTCCACACTGGCTTGGTCTGGATCGCTTTTGGCGCTTTGTTCACTTGGGCGTGGCTAGAGGTGTTTCAGGGCGTGAACTATTTTCGCAGGGCGTTGGGTCTTGTTGTATTGATAGGGGCAATCACGGCTAAAGTTTGGATGAGTGGAGTGTGACTAAAGGATCTGAGTCAAGTTCCTGCTTCACAAAGGGCATGGCTGCCACGACTCTCCACTGGGCTTGCGTAATGGGATATTTACCCACAAAAAAGGGAGCGATCGTGAACTGGACTCCTCCGGATCTTAGATCGGGAGATCGTACATGGTAGGGAGTGTTTCCCAGGCAGGGCGAGGAGGGTCAGTTTGATACATAGCAGATCTAAGTATCTCGTTCTTAAGGTAACTGAGGTCAGTCGAAAGATATAGATTCACTTATACTTCTTCCAATTCGTCAATTCATGTAAATGGCTTGTTATAATAATTCACACAGCGCAATGAAAGAGAGCCTCGCTTCACTTCTGTTGACAGGTTCACAGTTTTGACCCATGTTGGGTCGCAGGAAGCAGCCATGGATCAAGCAACAGAACTCGCCTTAGATTAAGAATTCAGTCTCCGACTCTTTGCGAACCAAGTCCAGCGCATATCTCATACACAGACCCAGAGACTTCTGATTGAGCACAACAATCTCATGATGGTTCGAGACACGATGTATCAAAAACTCCTGAGACATGAGTGGAAATCGGAGATGTACTCCGCCTTTCGCTAAACAGAATCATCACTGAACTTTTCACTTTCCTCGATCAAACTAATCACAAAATTTGGAGTCAGATCAATGACAAATTCTACAAAAGTCATCACTTCTTCTGACAATCGCAACGGTTGGGCTTGGGGCTTTACTCCTCAGGCTGAAAGCTGGAATGGTCGTCTAGCCATGATCGGATTTGTATCTGCGCTTCTAGTTGAGTTGCTTTCCGGTCAAGGTGTTCTTCACTTCTGGAATTTGGTGTAAGTTAGCCCGACCGGGCGGAAGTTCCGCAACTGTAACGTAGGCATCTTGCCTGTCTATAGTGGAGACGACTATGCTACAGAACGATCGTTACATTTGCGCCACAAGCTGCTAGTAAGCGGAGTTGCATTTTACAGTTTCACAATTACCACACGGAGATAACATTGATGATTTCTTTAGTTCCCGACTTCGCGCTTATGGGGTCGCTGGTGACTCAGGGCGACATTTCGGATCGGTTATCGACATCCCAATCGCTCACACCCAGTCAATTCAATCTAATTTATAACGCTTTCTCCTTTGCGATCGCGGCAATGTTTGCGTCTGCCCTCTTTTTCTTCAATGCTCGCGCTCAAGTCGGCTCGAAGTATCGACTCGCTTTACTGGTTTCAGGGCTTGTCGTCAGTATTGCGGGCTATCATTACTTCCGCATTTTCAACAGTTGGGATGCTGCCTACAGTTTGCAAAATGGCATGTACACCTTAACTGGAGAACCGTTTAATGATGCTTACCGATATGTGGATTGGCTGCTAACAGTGCCATTGCTATTGGTTGAAACTGTTGCCGTGTTGGCATTGACTGGAAAAGAGGCAAGACCATTGCTGATTAAGCTCGTGATCGCCTCCATCTTGATGATCGCCACGGGGTATCCCGGTGAGATCTCTAGCAATATCACTACTCGGATTATCTGGGGTACAGTCAGCACGATTCCCTTTGCCTACATCCTTTATGTGTTGTGGATTGAGCTATCAAAGTCGCTAGTTCGCCAACCTGCTGCCGTGCAGACTCTCGTTAGCAACATGCGGTTGCTGCTATTGTTCTCTTGGGGTGCTTACCCGATCGCATACCTGTTGCCGATGTTGGGCATCACCGGGACAACAGCGAGTATCGGGGTGCAATTGGGCTACACGATCGCCGATGTGCTAGCAAAGCCAGTCTTCGGATTGCTAGTGTTTGCGATCGCCCTCACGAAAACAGGGGTTGATCAGGAAAATAGCGGTCTACCTATCGAACCAGGTTATGCGCCTGAAATCGATGGACTTCCCGCATCGGCGCAGTCTTAACAGAGCTAGGAGGACTTGGAGCATTTGACCAGGAATAGTCGAGTTTGAACGATCGTTCTCAGTGAAATGCTACGAGTCCTCCATCTTTTTTATCGATTACCAACGTTCATACCAAGGTAATGAATATGTCTCACTTCACTACTCTACGTAGCAAACTGACTGATATTGAAATTTTGAAATCCTCTCTCCGCAATCTGGGTCTTGTCATTCAGACCAATGCCGAGGTGCGTGGCTCTGGTTGCCAACGAATTCGGGCTGATGTGGTTGCCGTGCTTGAGGGTGACTACGACCTGGGCTGGTCTCGGAACGCGGACGGTTCATTTAATCTCATTGCTGACCTCTGGGGTGTGGCTAAAAAGCACGATATGGCTGCCTTGATTAACTCCATTAATCAGAGCTGTGCCGTGAATCAAACGCTGGCAGCGGTGAAACGTCCTGGCTTACAGAATGCCACCGTCCAACTCGTGCTGATATCATAATTTCCGTGCTTTTTTAAATAGGATTTGGAGATCGCGGGTTCGCAGATCGTCACATTTGATACTTGGATGCCGCGACATAACCTGTAGTCAGGACGTTCCTTGCACATCATCAACATCCTATGAATGCTGACACATACCCCAATAATGATCTTAAAGACACAAATATCTACTCAGCTACAAGAGCTTCTTTCTTAAGCATCAAATTCCGAAACCGGATTTGGAGCTTCGGTATCTTCTACTGCCTGTTCAACATCATCAACCAGAGCCTTGAGTTTTTGGCGGATGGCAGTTTGTCCGCGATCGAGTTGATTCACTTATTGACAGCTTCGCTACTACTGACTGGCTGGATTTTGCTCCAACCAGAAGCAAGTCTAGAATTTGAACGCTTGCATGCCGAGGACATCAATACCCTCAAATTTTATACCCTCAATTCACTGACTCCGCCACACGAAGCATATCTATACAAAACTGGAATCAGAATGCTCCAGTTAGAAAAATATCACCTGATTAGCCAAGAGTATCTTTTACCGATTCCTTATCTTTGCCAAATCTACCATCTGCTAAATCTAAAGCATCTAGAATCGATTCACAGCTTTAGTCTTAATGGATTAAAGATTGTTGAGGTGAGTCAATTTGAAAGAACCGCGATCGGTGGAGCCATTAAGTTTCAAACAGTCTTGGAGTCACCACTCAATTTGCTCAGAATTTGGAGACAGCCTGTTGTTGAAGTTGAGTTGATTCTGCATACTCCTTACACCGTTGAACTAAGTATTCCGATCTACGGCGATAAAAATATCACGGTGATATTCAACATTTTGCCATTGAGCAACAACGACCATAAGCTGTTTATCGATATCTACAGCAATGTCATGTTTCCCAAGCTACTCCTGCAAATTATTTTACACCTTGCATCCAGCTTGACCTTATTGGAAGATTTGCCCTATCTCCGCAAACTAGCCAAGGGCAAGATTCACCGTTCAAGTAAGGTCAATCATGGCTCTCATCACACCATGCAACTGTTTGAGCGATTTGCTGATCTATATGGGTCTAGCCTAGAGCAACCTCAATCTAGCGGCGCTACAGAACTGCTCCCAGTACAAGCGCTTTAAAAAAACAAGTTGACCTCGCTAACACCAGTTTTCAAACTAATGCGATCGCATTCATTCAATTAATCTCTCTTTCCGAGTCGTGTCATTCCTATCGCAACTTTATTTCAGATTGTTTTACCGATTGCTAGATCGATATTCGTGGTTTGTATTGGGCTGATTCTAATGAGTTTCTTCGTGCCGCTCTGGAATGCTTGGCGGCAAGGTTGGGCGAATCTGCAACGACTGCATCAAATTCCGTGCAGCAACTGCGCCTTTTTTACCGGTGAATACAATCTGAAATGTGCGCTTCATCCCTACAATGCTCTCACTGAAGCTGCGATCTGCTGCCTGGATTATTATGAAACCTCTGCACTTCTCCAAGAGAATACGGTTTATCGATAAGAATTCAGATAACAATGACTTGATCCAGTGGTCTTCTCAGCGATCGCGGCGTTTCGGCACCATAGTCAAAGCGAACCACTAGATCGGGAAGGCGATCGCTAAAATAACCTGTCGTCGAATTGGCATATCCAAGACCTGACTCATGGTAATTAAATTTTTCCGTTAAGCCTGGAATGCTGCAAGCCGTGCCCTGAGTTGGGCAATTTCCTGAGCCATCTCTAGAACCATGGCGGCTCCAACAAGATTGAGTCCTAAATCCTGTGGCGCAACCGTTGGATCTGGGCAATCCTTGCAACTTCTCGTGCATACAGCATCGTGCCGATCGCTTCAATCAGCCCCAATGGGAGCATCTCAATCACAATCGTTGAGGTTTCCGTCACCGAAGCGGCATATTCAAAGGTATAAGGCGATCGCCTTCACCCCAAGCACTCGCTTCACAGCCTGCACAGCTTCTCTTTTCTCGCTGTAGTTATTGGCGAAATCATTGAGTGTCGCCGCGCCATCTTTCACCAAGACACTGATATCTGTGACCTTTATGCGGGGTTCATATTCGAGATGTGTGTGCCATGAACTTGTCCATGAGTTTGTTTATAAGTCTTCTTGGCTTGAGTGCTACACGACATCGGACAACACTCAAATCTGCCTCATTGATAAAGAGCATCGTTTCTGCGCCTAATCTGCCGCAGTCAGGCTCCAGTCCTAGCGGCATCTCAATGAGATAGATCCAGCTTCCAGACTCGAATTTAAAGTTTCGCACAATGCCTTCTCCACCACAAAACATCACGCGCTGAGATGGCAAAAACCGAGCACTCATATCCAAGATTGTGATCCTCAGTAAAATCCCGGTGATTGACGATAGCTTATTGCAGCGTCAGTGACCATGAGCTAATCGTCATTTAAGTGCAGTTTTAAAAACTCAAAAAGACCCTATGACAAGGGGCTTAAGCCCCTTGTCTTTGCAATTTGAATGCATATCAGCTTGTCAGTGAGTCCATTCAGGCAACTTTCTCTGTCTTTCCCTCCGATGTCCATACTGGGTCTGTACCTCGACCCAAGAAGCCTTCAAATTTAATCACTTCAACATCTCCTAAAACCTTAGTCTGACAAGCCAAGCGACGGTCTGCCATAGGAGAAGAGAGAGGTAGCGATCTCCAGATATTTTCTATCCAACTACGCTTGGAAACCTTGCCATCAACATGAACGGTACAGGCACCACAAGCACCAACGCCCTTACAGTTAAGGATATTTGCATTACCGTTGTAAAGTTCGATGTCATTATTTAATAAAACCTCACACAGATTATCGCCGACGCTGCATTCAAATGTTTTACCTTGAGCTGTAACTTTTGGCATAATAAACTCTTTGAGGACAAGTATGTTGAGCTTCTAAAGTTGGGTTTCATCTCCGTCAAGTTTCAGTTGAACCTCAGCTTAGATTGCTTCCACCTTGAACAACATGATTGCAAACGTTGTTCAAGATGACATCTACCGCTGGGACGTTTTAGTAGAACTTATACAATTCATACATCATTCAAACGCTTGCAAAAACATCATTCTCTTTCTAACAACCTTCAGGCATTGTTTGGTGAAATTGCTAAGAGTGGACGTGTTGATAGAACACTCGTTTAACGGTTTCGACAGAGAAGATGTAGAGTCCGACGATCGCTGCCAGCACCAACAGGAATTCAATTGGCAAAGGCTGAAACCCCAGTAGTCCTGCGATCGGGGTGTAGGGAATCAGGAGCGTGATAATGACGATCGCGATCGTTGCTATCAACAAATATTTTCCGGGCTTGCTTTTGAGAATCGATTGCCGCGTCCGGATTACCAGCACAATCATAGAAGCCGAAATCACTGATTCCATAAACCAGCCCGTTCTAAATTGCGCGGGGTTGGCGTGCAGCAGCAACAGCAAAGCTGCAAAGGTGAGGTAATCAAACACAGAACTCAGCAGTCCAAACACCAACATAAAGTTGCGGATGAACTTGATGTTCATGCGGCGGGGTTGATTGACCAGTTCCTTGTCAACGCGATCGGTGGCGATCGTCATTTCCGGGAAATCAGTTAATAGATTCGTGATCAAAATCTGACTGGGCAGCAGCGGTAAGAAGGGTAGCACCAGCGAAATGCCTGCCATGCTGAACATGTTGCCGAAATTAGCGCTGGTTGCCATAAACACGTATTTGAGCGTATTGGCAAACGTAATCCGCCCTTCCTTCACCCCTGCAACCAAGACATTCAGGTCTTTTTGCATCAACACAATGTCGGCGGCTTCCTTTGCTACATCAACTGCGCTCTCAACCGAAATGCCGACATCGTCAGCATGGAGCGCTGAGGCATCGTTAATGCCGTCGCCCAGATAGCCGACCACATTCCCCACTTTTTTCAGCGCGATGATAATCCGCTCTTTTTGATTGGGTTCCACTTCCGCAAAAACGTTGGTTTCCCCCACTCGATGCATCAGCGCTTCATCACTCATCTTTTGCAGTTCCGCACCTGTCAAAACCTTGGGTGATGGGAACCCCACCTGTTGAATGATGCTGATGGCAACCGCACGACTGTCGCCCGTGAGCATTTTTGTAGTCACGCCGAGTTCCCTCAATTGCTTGAGCGTCTCTGCAATGCCTGCTTTGGGTGGATCGAACAGGGTAAGATAGCCCAAAAACGTCATATTCGTTTCATCGTCTTTGCTAAAGGAATCACGATCGAAGTTTCGGTAAGCCACGCCTAACACTCGAAATCCTTTGCTGCCCAAGTCCTCAGCCTGTTGTTGAATCTTGTCTCGCTGGTCGGCGATATCAATTGTTTTCCCCTCACCCTAAATCCCGCTCTGGGAGGGGGATCTAGGGTGAGGGCAATGATTCATGCAGGAGATCTAGTGAGTAGGCTTACAGTCTGCTTACCCAGCCTCCTGGAACCTGCCATTCGGCATGACCGTCCCGTCGAAATGAGTCCCCTTCAGGTTGGCACTTTCTAAGTTGGCTGTCCTTAGATTGGCTCCCTCTAAATGAGTGCCTTGAAGATTGGCATGGCTTAGATCAGCGCCAATCAAATTCGCGTATTGGAGGTTAGCACCACTGAGATTTGCTCGCAGCAGTTTAGCTCCGATCAAATTGACTCGTGTCAAGTAGGTGCCCCGCAAATTCACGCCCTCCAAAGAAGCACCCTTAAAATCTCGCTCGCCAGCGTGATAGCGTATGAGCAGTTCACGCGCACTGTCTACAGGTTGATTGAACATTAGTACTCCATCGTCTAAGGACATCGGTTGTTGCGATCGCCGACTGCTAGTGGCTCTCCCTCAGCCGTCACACTGGCTCTGCTTGTCGGGAAAGTGGAGCGGTCAGATGCCTTGAGCGCGAAGAAACCGACTTGGGAAAGCTTCAGCAATCTTCTCTGAGCATCGCATGCTGGTTTGATTGCCAAGGTTTAGTTGTCTCATTACGATACAAACCTTGACTTAGTAGCAATGTCTGGAGAAGGACTGACACCACACTAACCGTACTAAACCGATTTCAGGCAGTCGTACAGAGTCAGCTTCTATCCCTTGGAATGCTCTCACGACAAATCAGCAAGGCTAACCTGAGTGAATTTGATTAGGCTCTTGTTCATCAACACCGTCTCAAAATCCAAATCTGTCCAGTTTCATAGAACTCTCCACGCTGCTCGATCGCATATCCTCCGAACAGCAAAGCCAGCCACAGTTGAATTAGTGGCATTTCGATCGATTGCTGAAGCTGAACTAACGGAATTGTTGAAATGTTTTGTGCTTCCATCCACTGGGCGATCGCCCCTGTCCAAGTCGAGATATCCTCATCATGAGCAATCTCCATCGCTCGATTGAATACCTCCACCTCCGTCAATCCGGGATGCTGACTCATCTGCTCATCTAGGGCTTGTAGTAACGCAACTTGATCTAGCTCGCCCACTACTGAACCATTCTCGTCAGGGAGATTCTGCCGTTCTGAAACCTTTCGGGGCAAACTCTCTAGCGGTTCAATAAATTGCTCAAAATCCACCTCCATCGCTTGACGTACATAGCGATCGAAAGCATCACTGGGCATCACCGGACCTTCATCGCTATGGGTTGCCTCCAACTCCTCAAACGCCAGCGTTGAGCGATCGCAAAATACTTGCGTGATTTGAGCGATCGCCTCCGCTGCCACCTGCAATTGTCCCACCGTATCAAGATTCAACAGAGCCTCATCCATTACAGTCAGTAGTTGCCCCAAATCTGCGTCATCGGGAGCGATCGTCGCGTCCTTCAACACCTCCCACAACAGCAACTCTAACTGCTCAATCTGCCTCATGCCCTGACTTCAAAGTGTGATGGACAAGGACGTAACCCACATAATTCCGGATCGAGTCGCGTTTGGCTGGCAAACTTCTTGATGCCGTATCGTTCCTCTAACACGCTCAGCATTTTGCCCACATATTGATGGACTTGACTCGCCATCATCCCGACACAGTGAATCGGAGGCACGATCGCGACTTTCTCTTGTCCCTGCCAGATTTCTGCGGCGATCGCATGAATAGGCGTGTCGGCTCCCGCCTGGCGATAGACCACCAGCACTGCAAACATCAACTGAGATAACGGCTCAAACTCCACCGAGATTTGCTCTAATTCTCCTTCCTTGCGTTTGCGGCTACGAGTTTGATTAATCCGATCGCGGTTCCTCGCATACGACCTGCGGCTGTAGCAGACTGCCGGATTCCAGCAGCGATCGCCTTCTGCTCCATGCAACGCCTGCGCCTGTTCAGCCGACAGCATCGCGCACTTGCGGCACTTCTCAGGCAATAATTTTGCCACTATGCACCTCGCAACGGAGCCAATAGGGCATCCACCCACTGTTGATCAGTTTTAGATAATGCGGGTGGAGGAGCCGATTGTCGATAATCAATCCGAGTTCCATATCGAGCACGCTCAAAAAGCTGATTAAAAACCTCTTGCAACGGCACGATTGGATCGACATCCCCCGGCTTCAAAGGAATCGGAAAACTTGGCAAAGATTGCTGAAGTGCAATCCTATAAAAGTCTGCGGTGGGACGCTGGTGACTGCGGCTAATCAAAATACGATAGGTAGAGCCAGACTGCACTCCCCGCACAACCATCGGCTTTCCACCTCGGAGCAGGTCTACCTCCACCAGATGAGTGTCACTGCCCAAAATCAACCGACGCTTCTTTTCATAGGCGCTTCTGCCCTCGCCGCTCCGCTTATTTGTGGGAGACAGGAGTTCAACCACTGTAATCACAGCATCCGTCCCCATTTCGCGCACTTCTAGATACCGTTCTTTCACCTCAAGCGGCATAGGCACAGTTACCTGTTCAGGTCGTATCTGGGTCGCAGTTGATGCAGATTCTATTATCGGAGACTCGGTGGTTAGTGTATCTTCCTGTCTTGCAAACACGATCGCATCTGGAATGCCAATCAGCAGTTCCTCCTCACTCTCATCGCTTTGATACGTCCGGGATTCCACTTCCACGTAGTACTGCGAACTCAGTTGAGGTGCAACAACATCCGCGATCGCCACGATCAGCCGCGTATGAAACGACGACCAGAATGCCGGATATTCTAAATAAGGATTCATTCCCGGAAATGGCGAGGGCATCGCAGAACTTTCAAACAGTTAGCATGACCGCATTATAGCCTTCAGCCTAAAATCTAATCCTTAAACTCGTCTGAGCCTTATCATATTCTAGATAATGAATGGAAAACCGAATGAGGCGATGTCTCCTTACCCCCAAACACGATTGTATTTCTGGAATAAACTCACGATCGCTCTATCTCAATGGGCGATCGCGTTTCTACTTGAATCATCTACGTGTAAGTAAGATCTCCGACAGCAGACATTATGATTAAAGTGACCGTCTTCACTCTATTTGTCTAAATCTATGACAGATGCCTTACGAACCTCTCGACTTCAGCAGGCGATCGAGATTGCAGAAGCGTTATCGCTAGAAGAGTGTCAATTGTTGCTAGAGATTTTGGCGAAGCGGCTACGGCGGCAACAAAGTCAACAACTTCTGGACAAAGTTCAAGACGTTCACCAGGACATTGCAAAAGATAGCATTAAGTACGGCTCTGTAAAAGACTTTCTAGCGGAGTTGGATGCTTGAGACAAATTGCCTGGAGTGGAGAGAGATAATACGATCGAGCGTCCGGTGAATCTGAGCGATCGCCGATCAAAAGGTGGAAGGATTATTGATCAACTCAAAGAAGTTCCGGCTACCCGGCAAAAAGCAACTCTACCAGAATGCCAGTACCTGGAGCGTAGTGGCAGTCGATGTGACTGAAAGCCCCATTGAGCGCCAAAAAAAAACAGCGAGGCTACTACAGTGGCAAGAAAAAGCGGCATACGCTAAAAGCTCAAGTGTTAGTCAACCAAGCCACTGGACAGATTATTTGTACAGCCTTTGGCAAAGGGCGAGTCCATGATTTTCGCTTATTCAAACTTCATCGTCTGCCGATGCTGCCAGAGCAGTTGTGTTTAGCGGACAAAGGCTATCAAGGTATCGCAAAGCTACACCCTTGTAGTTGCACTGCGACTAAAAAGCCGCGTCAGGGCAAACTGAGCAAAACGGAGCGTCAGTAGAACCGAAATCTAGCCCGATTACGAGTGGTCGCTGAGCCTGTGAATCGTCAGCTCAAGATTTTTCGGATTCTCGCTGAACGCTATCGAAATCGACGCAAGCGTTTCGGGTTGCGCTTCAACCTGATTGCGGCGATCGTCTACTTTTAACTTGCACTCTCTGCTTGATTCACGCAAGAGTTCTAATCTTGCTCTGTTTTACAAAATCCCGATCGCAAGCCCCCGGCACAGCAACAATTTCAAAAACAAGCCGTGTTTTATAATCGGGAGACTCGGCACCAGATTCTATAGCTATCTGAGCGATCGTCCCTCCAATGAAAACTATAAAAACCGCGATCGAAACGAAGCTGCGATCGCAAAATATTGCACGTTTCTCAATCGTTCGATCGGGTAGCGAAAACCGCCACGATTTAGAGTGATGGGCTTCCAGAGCGATACGATAGAGTAATGGATATGCTGCATCCGTACAGGAGAAATCGCCATGACAACCACTACGCGCCGCATGACCCTAGAAGAATATCTGGACTATGACGATGGGACAGATACTCGCTATGAATTAGTGAACGGGGAGTTAGCTGAAGTGCCTTCTGAGAGCGATTTGAACAACTTAATTGCGGTCTATCTCTTGGCGGAGTTTCTCCGATTTATGCCAGTGCGGCTCCTGCGACGTGGCACTGAAGTTGTGGTCAATGGCTATCGCACTACCACGCGGATTCCTGACCTGATAGTGTTAACCGATGACCTTGCGGCTGCCCTCTCTGGCGCAAAGCGGAGCGTTATCATGCCCGATATGCCACCGCCTGCTCTCGTGGTCGAAATCGTTTCTCCCGGCACCACTAACGAAGCGCGAGATTACCGTTACAAGCGTTCCGAATATGCAGCCCGCAGCATTGCCGAATATTGGATTGTCGATCCGCAGCAGGCACAGATTACGATTTTGACGCTGGTTGCAGGATTGTATGAGGAAGCCGTTTTCAAAGGAAACGATCGCCTTGTTTCTTCTACACTTCCAAACCTGGATCTGACTCCAGCACAGGTGCTACAAGCAGGCGACAGTGAGTAACCGATGACGATCGCGGTTGGAAGGTTCAATTTGCATTGCGAGAAGTGCGATCGCCTCCCCCGATAG
>Ga0163149_10003809_pt1 | contig 16913 bp, 15 predicted proteins | sample OliLakLV19MP5G1_FD_148604 | JGI IMG/M metagenome (GOLD analysis project Ga0163149, IMG submission 148604) | Freshwater microbial mat bacterial communities from Lake Vanda, McMurdo Dry Valleys, Antarctica - Oligotrophic Lake LV.19.MP5.G1 | ecosystem: Environmental > Aquatic > Freshwater > Lake >...
GCACTTAAAAACATCTGCCGCTTTTTTAATCCTTTTTTACTTTTTTCGCACTATTTTTAAACAAACTCAATAATAACAAGGCTTACAGAGTTTTTGAGGCTCGACTAATTAGCCGGCTTTTTGTTGATGAATAAGGAAACCACCATTTCCGCTTTTTTCAGCGCGTCCTCTAATATTTCGTTCAAAATAAAACAATCAAATAGTTCGGCTGTTTTTAATTCCTTTTCGGCTTTTGCAACTCGGCGCGCAATACTTTCAGGGCTATCGGTACTTCTTGAACTCAAACGTTCTTCTAAAATTTTTATACTTGGGGGCATTACAAAAATGCTTAACGCGTCGGCCTTAAATTGATTCTTTAAGTTTAGTCCGCCTTCTACATCAATATCAAAAATAACCGCTTTGCCTTTTGCCCAAATGCGCTCTACTTCTTTTCTAAGTGTTCCGTAATAATTTCCGGCGTAAACTTCTTCCCACTCTAAAAATTCTTTATTATCGACCTTCTTTTTAAAATCTTCGATGCTGAGGTAATAATAATCTTTTTCATTTTCTTCTTCGCCGCGTTTTGGACGTGAGGTAGCTGAAATAGAGAACTCAATTTGATTTGGGAATGTTTTTAGCAAATGGCGCACAATGGTAGTTTTACCGGAGCCCGATGGTGCTGAAAAAATGATAAGTTTACCATTTGCCATGCGCAAATATAACTAAATATTTAAAATTGAGGAAGAGGAAGCGGTTTGAGGCCACAAAGGCGCAACGACACAAACTTAGCTAAACGTTTATATTCCTTGATGGTAAAGGGATGTAGGCGGTTTTATAAAATAAAAATAGACGCAATAATCATTACCAAAATGATAACGACATATTGCCATATATCAACAAAATACGGTGAGAGTTTTTTCCAGGTTTCTTTGAGGTTTGACACTAGTTTACGACTATCTTAAACGATTTGTTGTAACGATTCGCTGCACAGCCTGTTTTAACTTTTTCAATATTCAGCGCGCCTCCATCTTTTTGGATTATTCCAATAAACGCGTTTGGTAAACTAGCCGACTCAGGGTCTTTTGAATCAAATATGGCTACTTTTTCAGACCCCTTAAGGTTCATCGACATTTTATAATAGGTGATCTTGCAGTCGCTTGGAAAACTTCCTAATGCCTGCTTAAGGAATTTTACTTTTGGAATTCTGCTTTTGTAAAAGTGAGTGTTGTGTCTTGTGCCTTAGCCTTTAAGCTTAAAGCGGTCACAAAAATAATTATGAATAATTTTTTACCATTTTGCATCCGGCAACATGCGTGGAAGTACTTGCATTTCTGATAGTAAAAAACCTAAATGCTCGGTGTGAACGCCTTTACGCCCGCCTGTTTGCATGTATGCATCCATAGGTATAGCAATATTTGCTTTTTGAAGTAACGTAAGGATCTCTTTTTCCCAAGCGCCTTTTAAGGTTGAGGCATCAACCGCCATATTTTGTTTTGCCAATTCTTTATCTCCATCTGTTGTTTCAAAAAACTCGCCGGTAAAGCGCCACAATTCGTTCATAGCCGTTTGCAAACGGATTTTGCTTTCTTCTGTTCCATTGCCAAAACGATTTACCCAACTGTGAGAATGGCGCTTATGATAGGTGATCTCTTTTATTGATTTTGCAGCAATGCCCGCTAAAGTTTCATCCTTGCTTTTCGCAAGTTGGCTATACAGCATATAATCATACGAATCCACAAATGCCTGGCGCAAAATTGTTTTTGCATAATCGCCGTTGTCTTGTTCACATATCAAACAATTGGTGAACTGCCTTTCGTTTCTAAAAAACGCAAGGTCGTCTTCTGTTCTTCCTTTGTCTTCTATTTTTGCAGCATATTCTAAAAGTGATTTGGCGGTTCCAAACATATCTAATGCAATATTGGTTAGCGCTAGGTCTTCTTCTAAAAAAGGACCATGGCCAGTCCAGGCGCTTAAACGCTGGGCCAACACAAGTTTATCGTCGGCTAAATTTATAATATAATTATATAGTACTTTATTATCCATTGGATGTACTTGTTTACAAATTTAGTATTTATTTGTTCAATTGTGTGGGCTATAGGGTCTTTTTTGCTGCTTTTGGCTTATTATCCTGTTAAGATAACTATTCCGGTGGTTTTGTTTTAAGCACAAACGCGCATCGTGTGGTGTTTTCCATCAATACAGTCGAAATCTTACCAAGACTCAATTATTTAAAATCTCGTTCTTCCTTCGGCATCAAAATTCAAAATTTTTGCGCTAAATTAGTGTTTATAAATGAGGTGTATTACCGCTCATATTCTAGTACTTGTTTCGATTCTGTTTTTTTCTTGTAGAAAAGATAAAGCTTTGGCCAACTATGGGAATTATCCTAATGAAGTTGGAAAGATCATTTCTTTAAAATGCGCTACTTCGGGTTGCCATAATGATAAAAGTTACAAAGCCGCTTCATCATTAAATCTCACCACGTGGAATGACCTTTTTAAAGGCACAAACTCAGGCTCGGCCGTTATCCCTTTTAGAAGTGATTTTTCATCGTTATGTTATTTTATTAATACATATCCCGAACTCGGGCTCATCAACAGCCCAACCATGCCGTTAAATAAATCCGCGCTTACTAAAGAAGAAGTAAAAACCATTAAAGATTGGATCGATGCCGGGGCTCCCGATATAAATGGAGAAATAAAATGGTCTAACGATCCCAACAGAAAAAAAGCCTACGTTGTTAATCAAGGATGCGATGTAGTAACTGTTTTGGATTCGGAAACTCAACTTCCTATACGATACATTACCGTTGGAAACAAAAACAATAGTGTAGAGGTTCCACATATGATAAAAGTTTCTCCTGATGGAAAATATTGGTATGTTGTATTTATTGCCACCAACCTTATTCAAAAATTTAGATGTTCTGATGATTCGTTTGTTGGCGAAACTACGCTCGGCCCCAATTATGATTGGAATACACTTGTTATTTCTGATAATGGGAAACGGGCCTATTGCGTTTCGTGGACCAGTAACGGACGTATTGCTTCCGTTAACCTTGAAAACATGACTTTAAAATACAGTGTTCCTGGTTTCAATTATCCACATGGCATTGCACTTAATGCAACTAATGATACGATGTATGTAACAGCGCAAACCGGTAATTTTATTTTTAAAATTGATACCGCTTTTTCAGGTGCCGAACAAATAAGTATTGATCCCGGTTTTCTTGCTTCCTCTATTAGTAAATTGGATGCGCACGAGATCTTTCTTTCTCCTGATAAGCAATCGTTTTACATTAGCTGTCAAAAAACAAATGATCTTCGGGTTTTTGATATCGCTACCCGACAAATAACGGATATTATTCCTACCGGATATTATCCTCAAGAGATCGCCGTTTGTTATTCCTTAAATAAAATGTATGTTTCTTCTCCTTATGATTCGGTAAGTGTTGCAGGTCAAAAAGGAACAATCACGGAAATTGATATAGCTACTTTTATTGCTAAACCGCCTTTATCCGTTGGATATATGCCACATGGAATTGGCGTTGACGAAAGTAAAAAGATATTATACGTTGCCAGTAGAAATTTATTTATCGATGGGCCTACGCCACATCACTCGTCGGTTTGTAGTGGAAGAAATGGTTTTTTGAATTTTATTGACCTTACAAATTTCTCGGTATTATCAAAACGAATCGAGCTATCGGTTGATCCGTACAGTGTGTTTATAAGAAACTAAATGGTAGTTTAAAAAATTTAATTTTTTAGAACTGCGCTAAATTACATGTGCCCAACACCGTCGGGGATCTGATAGAATGTAGGGTGACGGAAAATTTTATCGTTGCTTGGTTCAAAAAAACTTCCAATATCTTCAGGACTGCTTGAAACAATATTACTCGACAGTACTACCCATAATGCCATTCCTTCGCCTCTGCGTGTATAAAGATCGCGTGCGTTTTGCAATGCCATTTCTTTATCAAACGCGTGTAAATTTCCGCAGTGAACAAATGGCTGCCCTGCTTTTTTTTGTACAAATACTTCCCACATTGGGCCTTGATTATCTTTCATTTTTTTTAGTTCTAATTTATTATGCTGCTATTGTTGATTCGTTTTGCTTATCTGCAAAGGCCATGGCAGCAGCTCTTACCCACTCACCATCTTTATGTGCTTTGTTACGTGCTTCAAGCCGTTCTTTATTGCAAGGGCCATTTCCATGAATAACGCTTTTAAACTCTACCCAATTTGGTTCGCTAAAATCGTAGCCTTTTTTTGCTTCGTTCCATTTCAAATTTGTATCAGGGCAGGTTAATCCTAAATATTCTATTTGCGTTATGGTTTGATTTACAAAACGCTGACGCAACTGATCATTTGTTTCGCGTTTTATTCTCCACTTAATAGCGTTATCGCTGTTTGGGCTTTCAACATCCGGTGGTCCAAACATCATTAAGGTTGGATACCACCAACGATTTAATGCATCTTGCGCCATTTCTTTTTGCTCGGGAGTTCCAAAAGATAATTTGGTCATTACCTCATATCCTTGGCGTTGATGAAAACTTTCTTCTTTACAAATTCTTACCATCGCACGAGCGTAAGGCCCATAAGACGTACGTTGCAACATTACTTGATTCATGATCGCTGCGCCATCTACCAACCAACCAATTGCGCCAATATCAGCCCAGGTTAACGTTGGATAATTAAAAATAGAAGAATACTTTGCTTTGCCCGTGTGCAATGCATTTAGCATTTCATCGCGGCTAATTCCTAAAGATTCTGCGGCAGTATAAAGATATAAACCGTGCCCACCTTCATCCTGTACTTTTGCTAATAAAACTAATTTTGCGCGTAAGCTTGGTGCGCGTGTTATCCAATTTCCTTCCGGAAGCATCCCAACAATTTCGCTATGCGCGTGCTGAGAAATTTGTCGAATCAAATGCTTGCGATAATTATCCGGCATCCAATCTTTTGGTTCTATTATATCGTTCTTGGCTAACTTGCCTTCAAACACTTCTTCTCCGTTTACACTCATGTTAAGGCTGGGCTTTAATTTCAGCTCAACAAATATAAGGGATTAATGCCCTTTTTTCAAGTGTAAAAAGCTTAAATAGTATGATTATGGGCAGATTATATTTCATGCCTGTCTATAATCCACGCTTCCGTTAGGAATAGGGCTATAAGCACATCTTATGTGTTAGCGCGAAAATCCGGTTGATTTAACAGGTTCGGTAGCGACAACTTGGTTTGAAACAGCTCAGAGATCACATTTGCCCCGTTGAAAAATCTACCGGGCTAAGTTCTAACTACGGTTGTTAAATACGTTCTTTGCCAAGAAAAACATGAGCGCTATTTTACATCCGATTATTGAGATAACCCGACAAAAACTTCCCGATTTTGAGTATTGTATAAAATTAATGAAGGAGCATAGCAAAATGCGAGGTCTTAGCGAAAGAACCAGCAAAAGTTATATACGGAAACTTGCGCAACTAAGCAGTATGTATGATAAAATGCCTGAGCACTGCAGCGAAGAGGAGGTTTATTCTTATCTGGCTACTATGGTAAAAGGCGGTATACCTAATTCGGAAAGTGATTTTAAACTTGCCATAAGCGGACTCAAGTTTTATCGCAAAATAAAAGGCGAAAAAGAAATACATTATAAACTACCGGTTCACAAACGTGAAAAAAAATTGCCAGCAGTGCTTAGCCGGACCGAATGCACTGCCTTGTTCTCGACCAACCTGAGACACAAAGATAAAGTGATGCTGATGTTAATATACTCTTCCGGTTTACGCTTGGGTGAATTATGCAATTTACGCATCGGCGACCTGGATGTTGATCGCATGATGATACATGTTCGCTGCGGAAAAGGAAAAAAAGACCGTTATACCTGCTTGTCTCCGCGCTTGTTGCCCGAACTGCATCGTTATCTTGAAATGGAAAGGCCTTTCCGTTATCTATTCAACAGTTCCGCAGGAGGAAAATTGTGTACATCAACACTTAGCAAAATTTTTCAGCGAGCAGTGAAAAAAACCGGCATCACCAAACAAGGCGTTTGTTTACATACTTTGCGCCATAGTTTTGCAACTCATTTGCTCGAAGACGGCTTAGATCTAATGTCGATTAAAGAACTTCTTGGTCATGAGAAACTTCAAACAACGATGATTTACCTTCATGTAAGTAATTATGAGGTGAAATTGCGAAAAATTTCGCCGCTCGACAATTTGTACAATAACCGTATTTGTCGTAAAGAACTGCTTAGAAGCAAACATGAAATCACAGCCTTTGCAAAAAAATCGTCGAAACACGAGTCCATATATCGATCGCAAACGATGCTGGAATTTAACTAAGGATGCTTTGGTTTAACGGATAATCAAATTATTAAAAGGAAAAATTCCCCACATACAGGAAAATATATTCAACTAACGTGTCAAGATATGCTAATTAAATGATCTTGCGCTTGTTTTTTGAGGTCTCTGTAAGAATCTCTTTTGCGGCTTTTGCAATTTGCTCAGGTGAAAAATCCACGCTTTTCTTCAAAGGGAATTACTTTTTTGTAGGCTGCAAGACTTCGGGGGTTTTTTGTTTTTTAATAAAAATAAAATCTCCGCCTTCATCGCCTACATTTTGTATAACGCCAAATTGAGGGAGGCTAGCGCTGTTATTTGTCACAGGTTCTTCTAAGCTTTGAAATAATTGGCTAGAGGAAAAGAAATTCTCTTCGTTGTTTTTTAACCTATCAAGTAAATATTTAATAAATACACTTTTATTAGGCACTGTTTTTAGAGTTCCAGAAGTAATGGCTTTTCTGCTGGGTAACTGATATTTTCCTTTAATAAAACTACTCGCGTCGGTCATATTAACAGATCGAGTTTTAAATATGCTGCCGCTAAAGCAAGCATCTGATACTAAAAGGGTATGTAGTGATTTGATTTTTTTTATGTCTGCAACTAATTGATCATTGTATAACCAATTGGAAGGATTATTAACTTCGGCGTCTGAAGGAAGCCAGTATCCAATATCGTTATCCTTTTCATAATGACCATGGCCCGCATAAAAAATAAATAAATTATCATTAGGTGTAACTTTTTTGGACATGTCAGCAAATGCACTTACAATATCTCTTCTCGTTGGATTGTATAATTCCAAAGTGTTTTCTTTCTCAAATAAATACTTTTCGTTTAGAACTTTTTTTATTGATTTGGCATCCTTAATAGGTAAACTGTCTAAATCAGGAATGTTTTTATCCTTATAGTTACTAACTCCTATAATAATTGCATAAAACTTTCCTGGATTATCAAAATCTACATTGGAAGCATACATTTCTTTATTCTCAGCATCTGTTTCTCTGGTAGTAGGAGTGGTTTTTTGTGTTTCATTCTTTTTATTATTTACAATCATTTCAGTATTTCCAGCAGTTTTGGGCATATCCACAGTTATATTTGATGGCAAATTCCATAAGGCACCAGTAATTGCATCTATAATCAATCCATATGGCGCTAATATGTTTAAGAAATAAGTGCCATTAACGCCACGCTTTAATTTTTTAGTCGTCGTTTCATAGCCTTTCTGCCTTAGTTCAATAGAGGTCGTTTTCCTACTAATACTTGTGTTAATAGGGGTTGTGCCAATTAATTTTCCTTTTATGAAAACTTCTGAATTTGGAGGATTTGATGTGATACTTACATTTTTATGAGTTGTTGAAATAATAGTTGCACAAGACGTTAATAAGAAATTAATAACAACAATAATTATAATTGCTTTTTTCATCTTTTAGAATTTAAATAAATTAATGTTTGAGATTCAAATATAGTTGTTTTTAAAGAAAAAACCAGCTAAATAAGGCTTCGTAACCTAAAATAAAAGCTAAGCTTCTTTACTCTTTGTAATTTTTTTCTCTTTTAAAATTTCTTCAACTGCCTCCGCAATTTGTACGGGCGAAAACCCGCACTCCTCATATAATTCAGACTGTTCACCGTGTTCAATAAAATTATCAGGTATGCCCAGGCGTTTTACTTGAGCCGAATAATTATTATCCGACATAAATTCTAAAACGGCGCTTCCCATACCACCCATAATACAACCGTCTTCAACAGTAATTACTTTACTGTAATTAGAAAGCACCTCATGCAATAATTCTTCGTCAATTGGTTTTGCAAAACGCATATCGTAATGCGCTACAAAAATGCTGTTTTTTTCTAAAGTTGCTATGGCTTCAGTAACTAAATTTCCTGGATGTCCTATTGAAAGAATGGCCACATCTTTACCCGATTTTATTTTTCGTCCTTTACCAATTTCTAATTTCTTAAATGGCGTTTTCCACTCTACCATTACTCCGTTTCCTCTTGGGTAACGAATGCTAAACGGTCCTTGTGTTTCATCCAATTGCGCAGTGTACATCAAATTACGAAGTTCTTCTTCGTTCATTGGCGCACTTACTATCATGTTTGGAATACAACGGAAATAGGCAATATCAAATGCACCATGATGTGTTGGTCCATCAGCGCCTGCCAATCCTCCTCTATCTAAACAAAAAATAACTTTTAATTTTTGTAAAGCTACATCGTGCACTACCTGATCGTAGGCGCGCTGCATAAATGATGAATAAATATTACAAAAAGGAACGAGACCTTGCGTTGCTAAACCCGCACTAAATGTTACCGCGTGTTGCTCCGCAATTCCAACATCCACAGCTCTATCGGGCATTGCTTTCATCATAATGTTTAATGATGAGCCTGATGGCATGGCGGGAGTAATTCCCATGATCTTTAAATTCTTTTCGGCCAACTCTACAATGGTGTGCCCAAACACATCTTGGTATTTTGGAGGTTGAGGACTTTTTGGAGTTACCTTAATTATCTCTCCTGTTTCTTTATTAAAAACACCGGGCGCATGCCATAAAGTGGTATTCCCTTCTTCGGCAAATTTATATCCTTTCCCTTTTTTTGTAAGTACGTGTAAAATTTTTGGTCCAGGAATATCCTTCATATCTGCAAGCACGGTTGCTAAACGCTGTACATCGTGTCCATCAATCGGACCAAAATATCTGAATTTTAATGATTCAAATAAATTACTTTGCTTCAATAAAGATGTTTTTACAGCGTTCTCTATTTTTGAAGCGATCTCTTGGGCGTTTGGTCCAAATTTTGAAATCTTACCAAGCAATTCCCACACTTTATCTTTTGCTTTATTGTAAGTATGTGATGTAGTAATGTCGGTTAAATATTCTTTTAAAGCACCCACGTTAGGGTCGATGCTCATACAATTATCATTTAAAACAACCAATAAGTTTGCATTTTCAACACCCGCATGATTTAGGGCTTCAAACGCCATGCCTGCTGTCATCGATCCGTCGCCAATTACAGCAATGTGTTGTTTATCTTTTATGTTTAAATATTTACTTGCAACAGCCATTCCTAACGCTGCACCAATACTTGTTGACGAATGTCCTACACCAAATGTATCGTATTCGCTTTCGCTGCGCTTGGGAAAACCACTTATGCCTTTGTATTTTCGGTTGGTATAAAACACATCTCGTCGGCCGGTTAAAATTTTATGCCCGTATGCTTGATGACCCACATCCCAAACTAATTGATCGTAAGGTGTATTAAAAACATAATGCAATGCAACGGTAAGTTCAACAACTCCAAGTGAAGCGCCAAAGTGTCCGCCCTTAACTGAAACCAAATCGATTATAAATTGACGGAGCTCATCGCTTAATTGATTAAGCTGTTCCTTGTGCAGTTTTTTGAGATCTGCCGGAGAGTTGATTTTAGCTAAAAGGTCGCCGGGAACAAAACCCGGGCCGTCTACAATTTTCATTATACAAATATAGTCAATTTAACAACGATTTTACATCCACTCTATTGCCATAAAAAACGTTAAATCAACAACTTATGCCGGCCTGCCGGCTAGCCAAGGTTTATAAAAGAACCGCATTATACCCTTATTCGGGTATTTAATAAGCTCATTGGTTTGGCGACCTTTGTTTACAACATTATGAACACTTTATTATCAAATTTAAAGCCGGGCGAAAGAGCAATTATTAAAAGTATTGCCGATAATTCCATGAAAACAAAACTCATCGAAATGGGATGTTTTCCGGGCGAGGAATTGTATATCACAAAAATTGCTCCGCTTGGTTGTCCGTTTGCTATTTACGTTTCGGGTTACGAACTTAGCCTGCGCCTTAACGAAGCCAAAAATATTGTGGTGGAAAGGTTGAATTAATTTTGAACTCACCAAAAACAGATCTCAAAGTAGTTTTATTAGGGAATCCGAATGCCGGAAAATCTACTCTATTTAATGCGCTAACAGGGCTCAATCAAAAAACCGGAAATTATAGTGGTGTTACGGTAGATAAACTTCAAGGAGGTTTTAAGTACAAAAATATTTCTGTTAATCTAATTGATCTTCCGGGAACCTATAGTTTATTTGCCAAATCAACCGACGAAGAAGTTGCAGTAAAAGACCTTTTATCTCAAAAAGAAAAGCCCGACGTGGTGGTTGTAGTTTTAGATTCAACAAATTTACAGCGCAACTTATTATTAGCAACACAAGCACTTGATCTTGGAATGAGGACGGTGGTGGTGCTAAATATGATTGATGAGGCCATTTATCAAAATATTAATATTGATATTGACAAATTAAAAGATCTTCTTGGAGCTAATGTGGTTGCCGTAGATTCTCGCGCGAAAGAAGGAACAGGAAAAATAAAAGAGGCGATAGTGAGTGCAGATGTGTCGAGAACTAAATTCTTTGATATTACTGTAACCACTGATTATGCTCAAAAAGTAAATTCTCAATTTGAAAAATCTCACACAGCAGAATTAAATAAATGGGAAGAAGACGATAAGATCTATCGACACAAGAACATTAAATACATTTACGGACTTTGCGTAAAATCGCCCGAGCAATTAAAATTAAAAGAGCGCAGCACAAAAATTGATAAGCTTGTAACACATCCGGTTTTTGGATACATTGTTTTTATGGCTTTGATATTTATTATTTTTCAGTTTATTTTTTATGTGGCCGAATACCCCATGGGTTGGATAGAAGATGGATTCATTGCTTTATCATCGTTCATCAAAAGTAATTTGCCGGCCGGAATTCTTAACGACTTAATAAGCGATGGCGTTGTTTCGGGAATAAGCGGGGTAGTAATGTTTGTGCCGCAAATTACATTTTTGTTTTTGTTTATTGCCTTACTAGAAGATTCGGGTTATATGGCGCGCGCCAGTTTTATAATGGATAAAATAATGCGCAAATTTGGCCTGAACGGACGATCGGTAATTCCTCTAATTAGCGCAACGGCCTGTGCAGTTCCTTCTATCCTGTCAACACGCTCTATCAGTAATTTTAAGGAACGCTTGATCACTATTTTTGTTTTACCATTAGTAAGTTGTTCGGCACGCTTGCCTGTTTATACACTTTTGATCTCGATGATGTTTCCTTCTACAATTGTTTTGGGATTTTTAAATTTAAAAGGTATTGTTTTATTTGGCCTATACATTTTAGGTTTTGCCTTTACACTAATCACCGCTTTTGTGATGCAAAAACTATTGAAAACAAAAGAAGCTTCTTTTTTTATGATGGAAATGCCAGTGTATCGCGTTCCGCTTTTAAAAAATGTTGCGTTGGGCGTAATTAATAAAATAAAAGTATTTGTATTCGATGCCGGAAAAGTTATTCTTTCTATTTCTATCATTTTATGGTTTTTGAGTAATTACGGGCCGGGAACTGCCCTTGAAGACATTGATAAAAAATATGCGAATGCCGAATACCCACACGTTGGTGAGGCCGATCCAAATTATCACGCCGATTTTATTGCCTCCAAAAAACTAGAGGCTTCTTATATTGGCGTTTTAGGCAAAGCCATAGAGCCTGCAATTCGTCCCCTTGGCTACGATTGGAAAATTGGCATTGCTATTCTTACCTCTTTTGCCGCACGTGAAGTTTTTGTGGGAACCATGAGTGCCATTTACGGTGCCAATGGAAATGAAAAAGGCATTCAAGAAAAATTAATGTCGGAAAAAGACGAGAATGGAAATTTAAAATACACGATGGCGGTTTGCTTTAGCTTAGTTGTATTTTACGTTTTTGCAATGCAATGCATAAGCACCATTGCCGTTGTAAAACGCGAAACCAAAAGCTGGAAATGGCCAACTATACAGTTTGTTTATTTAACGATGTTGGCTTATGTGAGTGCGTGGATAGTGTTTAATGTTTTGAGTTAACGTAACTCTAAAACCGCTGTCACCCTGAGCTGAGTCTTAGGGTGGTTTATTAAATAAAAATCTTCTCGTCTAAAAATTTTTATTATTTTGGCTGCCCCCTACGAAGCAAAAAGGATTTCCACTGCAATCGCTCACGGGGCAGGTAAAAAGGCAGCTGTCTTTGGAAAGCACAAAGCGCCAAGAATTATTTGAGTACCACCGAACTCTGTATCCTCTGTGCAAAAACTTTGTGAAGCGCGAAGCGCGCCCTGTGGTTTCTCCCTCTTACACTCTTATTTCACAACTGGCCAAACCCATTTTACATCTGGTAGTCGTTTTTTTGTTATCTTAGTTTACATTTGTTATGCATTAAATTCAAAAAATAAGATCACACCTATGAAAAAATTATTTTACTTAGCATTATCTATTGTATGTTTCCGGGCAGCCGCACAGGTTTATCCAAGCCAAAATATTAGTTTGGTGGGGCATATTAGTCCAAACACAAGTACGGTTTCTCTTCCTAATATCGGACAAAAATATTCCGGATGCTGGGGCTGGTATCAATCTTCCAAAAATAAAGAGTACGCTATTTCGGGTGGAACAAACGGAACTTATTTTATTGATATTACAAGCGCTGCAACACCCAGCCTTTGCGACTACGTGGCCGGGCAAAGTGTTTCAACATGGCGAGAAATAAAAACATACCAAAATTATTGTTATGTTGTTAGTGATGCAACGTTTCCAAATTCATTTCAAATAATCGACATGCAATACTTGCCCGACAGTGCGCATGTTGTTTACGAAGGACTTGACCTCTTCTATCTATCGCACACTATTTGGATCGATAATGATAAATTATATTGCGGGGCTCCTACACATACCAATTCCAATTCAAGCATGGCTGTTTATAGTTTAGCTACACCTACAGCACCGGTATTAATTAGAAGGCTGCAAGACGATTATCCTTTTATAAACTATGTGCACGATATGTATACACGAAATGATACCATATTTGCTAGTTGCGGTTATCAGGGATTGTATTTGTTTAAACTAACCGCCAGTAATACATTTACGCAATTAGGTTCTTATATAAATTATTCATCAGGTAGTACGTATAATCACAGCAGCTATTTAACTCAAAATGGTAAATACCTTTTGTTTTGCGATGAAGTTCCTGCCGGTAAGCCCATACAAATTGTTGATGTACAAAATTTTTCTAATATCATTCCTACGAGTACTACTATTCCCTATCCGCAATCAATTCCTCATAATCCATATTTGATTGGAAATGATTTGGCGGTTATTTCGTGTTATCAAGATGGATTGATCGTTTACAATATCTCAAATCCTGCTGCGCCATTTGTTGCCGGATATTTTGATACATACCCCATTGGCGGAGCGCCTTCTGGAAATTATTTTGGCGGGCCATACCGCGGCAATTGGGGTGCGTACCCTTATTTACCAAGCGGATTAATTATTGCCAACGATATGCAAAATGGTGTTTTTATACTAGATCCGAGTGCGGCCTACACAAACACGGTTGGAGTTAATTTACCTACGAGCACTGTTGGCTTAGATAATTATTCGCGTAAAAATAATTTTGGGATAAATCCTAATCCTGCTTCAGAAAAAATAACCATCACTTATGCCGGAAAAACCAATGTTGCTTTGCAAATAACAAATATACTTGGCGCTATCGTTTTTGAAAAAACATACAAAGGTGGAATTAACGAAAGTTTATGGATAGGCGAACTTGAGAGCGGAACTTATTTTATTAAACTTACGGAAGAGGATAATGTAATGGTTCAAAAATTAATTGTTCAGCACTAGGCGTCTCAATCTTTTTCGTGTTTTATTTGGAGTAAAATCATTATCTTTAATAACATGAAGAAAATAGGATTATTACTTGTTGTTTTTGTATTTGGTTTTTCATTTAAAATAAAACTTAAACCTTTTGAAGGAACCATTAAATATAGCATCGACTATCACTCGGAATATGGCCTTGTTAAATATCCGCAAGAATTGATCGCTTATATTAAAGGAGATGTTATTCGTATTGATGTTATTTTACCCTTTGCAGAGATAAGCCATATTATTAATTGCAAAAAAAGAACCTCCTTAAAATTTTGTACAGTAGATGGCGCAAAGTATTGCGTAAAAAGCGATCTTAAAAAAGCAAGTGTTTTTGAAAAAGCGTTAATAGCAAAAGACAGTATCGAAACCATTAAAAATCTCTCTTGTTCCTTTGGAAGAGTTTATATGGCAAACTCTCGGAGTGTTGTTTTTTTCACAACAAAATATCTCATCTCAAAAAACATAACCGATTGCGGCACCGAATTACCCTACCAACTGTTTTTTCCTCATAAAGAATTTGAAACAAAACTAATCATGAAGCGCGATGCCTATGATGAGGATGGAGAAACTACCTACTTTGTTGAAAGTATTACAGAATTGCCCATAAAAGATGCCGACATCAACCCTTCCTTTACGGAGTATAAAGAAGTAACAGAAGAAGTTCTTGGAAAGATCATTAGCGATTATTTTAAGTCAGCGAGGTAAATAACCGATAAAATAAATCAGCCCATGATGTTTATTATAAAAATTGGGTATATTTATATTTAGCGAGTTCGGGCAAGGCCAAGCGTTAATCAGAATGCTTAAAATTTGATTGCGTTTTATCAAACAAAAAAACACATGAAAACCATTTTACTATCCGTTTTATGTAACTATTCTGATTTAGAAAAACATAAGCTATTATGTTATACTTTAGAGGAAGTATTGGTTGAAAAAATGCGTACAGTTATGCAACGCATGCAGGCTCGTGATTTTTACGACATCTGGTATTTGTTGGAACAACATGGCATGGAAGTGAATTTATATTTAAAGGAATTCGCTAACAAATGTTCAACTAAAAAATTAAACCCTGCTGACTTTCAAAAAAAACTGGCAGAACGATTACCACAATACAAAGGGCGCTGGGAAAGCTCTATGAATGAGCAAATACAAAACTTGCCTGATTTTGATCAAGCAGAACGAGAAGTAATGAGACATTTAAAGAAAGTAAAATTATGACCTATTTTTAAAATAAATTCTGAAAGCATGAAACACATAGAAGTAGTCGCGGCAGTAATAATTTTTGAAAATAAAATATTATGCGTACAACGCAACGAAAACAAGTTTGAATACATTTCAAAAAAATATGAATTTCCTGGCGGAAAAATGGAAGTTGGCGAAACGAAAGAAGAGACTATTAAAAGAGAAATTAGTGAAGAGCTGAAAATAGATATAGAAGTTGGTGAAGAATTCTTGACCGTTACTCATCAATATCCCGACTTTATTTTAACAATGCATAGTTTTTTATGTACTTGTAAAGATTTAAAGTTGACCTTAACTGAACATATTGATTTTAGATGGTTAGATAAAAATAATTTAGAAGGACTAGATTGGGCTGCTGCCGATGTTCCAATAGTAAACAAATTGATGTCAAAATAAATGGATCAAACAAAAAATTCATTACTACAAAGTTTACAAACAGGATTTATAGACAAGTCTATAATTTCTGACCTAAAATATCGTCCACAACTTTTGGTTAACAAAAGGATTCCCAAAGAGAAAGTTTTATCTACAATCCTGCATGAATTAGGAAATTGTGAAGAGTTCTATATTTCTGTTGCATTTTTAACTACAAGCGGAGTCGCAGTTTTAATTAATAGCTTAATTTCATTAGAAAAGAAAGGTGTCAAAGGAAAAATTTTGGTTTCTCAATACCTAAATTTTACGCAACCAGAAGCGCTGAAAAAATTACTCAAATTTAGAAATATTGAACTTAAAATATTAACGAAAGGCAATGCACATTCAAAAGGATACATTTTTAAGTCAAATGAGCATTACAACTTAATTGTTGGAAGCAGCAATTTAACCGCAAGTGCACTAACGGAAAACAAAGAATGGAATTTAAAAATTACTGGATTAAGATCAAGTGAAATTGTTGACAAATTATTAGATGAATTTCATAATGATTTTAGAAACGCAACAGATGTAACAAACTCATTTATTTTAAATTATCAAACCATTTATGATAAACAAAGGTTAGTCCAACAATCATCAAATGGTTTAACTTTTGTTGATGAGAAAATAAATCCTAACTCTATGCAAGAAGAGGCATTGAGTAATCTAGCCCAATTGCGACTCGAAAAGAAGAACAAAGCATTAATTATTTCTGCAACGGGAACAGGTAAAACATACTTGTCAGCGTTTGATGTGGAATCGTTCAATCCAAAAAAATTATTATTCGTAGTTCATAGATTTAATATCGCTAAAAAAGCGTTAGAATCATTTGAACAAATTTTTAGAGGGCAAAAAAAATTAGGGCTTTATTCTGGAAATTTAAAAGAATTGGATGCTGATTTCATTTTTTCTACGGTTCAGACCATATCTAGAGAAAGTCATTTATCAAATTTTGATAAGGAGTTTTTCGATTACATAATCATTGATGAATCTCATCGTTCTGGTGCAGAGTCATACCTTAAATTAATTAAGCATTTTAATCCTAAATTTTTATTGGGAATGACTGCCACTCCGGAACGAACAGACGGCAATGACATTTTCAGTCTTTTCGATCACAATATTGCTTACGAAATCAGATTAAACAGGGCAATGGAGGAGGATATGTTAAGTCAATTTCATTACTACGGGATAACGGATTTAAAAGTAAATAATGAAACAATTGAAA
>Ga0163149_10003812_pt1 | contig 16898 bp, 12 predicted proteins | sample OliLakLV19MP5G1_FD_148604 | JGI IMG/M metagenome (GOLD analysis project Ga0163149, IMG submission 148604) | Freshwater microbial mat bacterial communities from Lake Vanda, McMurdo Dry Valleys, Antarctica - Oligotrophic Lake LV.19.MP5.G1 | ecosystem: Environmental > Aquatic > Freshwater > Lake >...
CAGTGCGCGGATGAACACTCTGTCGCGCTCAAACCTTCTCCTCGCACCCACACTCGCGGCCATCGCACTTGCCACGAGCGCTGCGCACGCACAGTCACCCGGCGGTGTAACTGTCCCCCGCATCGAATGCGTGAGCCGATGCGAGCACCCGCGAGATGTGGACCCTTGCTGCAGTCCGTCACTGGTGACAGCAACTTGCACCCGCTTTGATTCCGCGCCGGTCGAGGTCACCGCCGGAACGCTCACGACCATCCCGGGGAGCGACTTCTCATTTGATTGTCCCAACTGATGCAAGTTTCACCCGGTGGAATGTCCGGCAAACGACATCTTCCCCGATCCGCGCCACTGCGAGCTCGAATCGGGCATTACTTTCACGGAGTCGATCACTCTCAGCGTGAGCGGGTCGGTCACCGTGTCAATCGGTGCCGTCGAGGCGGCGCTCGAGGCGGGAATCGGGGTCGTCGTTGGAAGCGAGGTGCATGTCAACCTGACCTGCCCCATCGTTGCACCCAAATGCTTTTGGGTCGGAACCAAGCCGAGGATCACTTACTACGCCAACCGCAAGGTCCGGGTCGATCACACATGGACGATGACGGGAAAATGGATTAGCCACGGCTGTCCGTGTCCCATCGCAGGCAACACATGGATCATTACGAACTGCACGAAGGATGCGTCGTACGCCACGGGCAATCCACTTATAAACGCGACCTGCGGCCAGTTGTTCGGAATCCCCTGTCCGCCAACCCTCCCCTGCGAGTAAGGCGACGACAGACCGCACACGCTGATGTGAGGGGACTAACCATGTTCAAGGAGCCTGCAATGTTCCGGCACGGATCGCGCAAAATGTTCCTCAAGGCGGCTCCCGTCCTTGCGGTCGTTCTCTTTACTGCCGCGGCGATGGGTCAATGCGATGACCTGGATCGCTATCATGCCGATCGACTGGCGATGGGGGAAGCAACCCCAGCGCAGCAGCGGGCGCTGGCGCAGGCGTGGCTCCCCGTGCTGGCAGCGCGGGCCGCGGACCCCGCCTGCGGAAGCGGCGTTGCCTCCGCCCGCTGGCACGCGATGAGTCTGGCCAACCTGCTCGAAGACTGGACGCTCTCGCGCGAACTGGCCGAACAGGGGCGCCACGCGGCGGCTGAACGATCCGACCGCGCGCTGTGGCAGATGAATGTTGCGGGAGCAACCTTCCACGGGCGGATAATCGCCAATCAAGAGGGTCTTACCGACACGGTTCGACAACTCGACTCGTTCCTGGCGCTTGCGCCGGCGATGGTCGCGGGCGTGCGTACCGGGCAGCCGCCCGTTCCGGCCTGGCTCCTGCCGTCGCTCAACGCCCTGACTTGGAAGGCCGTGTGCCTGCGCGAAATGGAGGACTTTTCCGGCGCGGCATTCACCGAGCAGCGCGCCGTGACGATCTTCGCGGCGGCCCGTATTGAACCGGATGTGTCGTTCGGCGGGTTCCTGCCCGAGGAGGCGTACTACCGGGCGAGCGTCGACTGGCTCAGAGCGAACCGGCCTGCCGAGGCCGCCGGCAGCCTGGCCACCATTTCGTTCCTTGGTGGGACCATCAGACCCGCTGGCCAGCACACGTGGAACGCGATATTTCACATCGCTTCCAATCCCGAGAAGGTTGTCGCTTTTCTGGAAGAGGCGATCCGACAGATGGGCGTGGACGAGTGGTCGGTGCTTCAAGCCGCGGACGCTGCTTCGCTTGTACACAACATGCGGCCGGAGAGCCTCGACCTGGTTACGCGCGCCATCGCGTGTATCAATCAGGCGTTGACGATCGGCGTCGATGGGTGTGCGCGGGCCGACGCGGCGTTGCAGGCAATACAGGCCACTGCCGAAGTGCCGGCGGGCCTCGACCAGCAGGCCGGCCAATACGCGCTCTTGCTGCGTCACCGGGCACGGCTTGAGATGGATTCGGGCGATTGGGCGGCGGCACAGATCACCGTGCGGACGCTGCGCGACTTGGGGTCGCTGCTCCCCTGGACTGAAGAGGCGCTCGTCCGAATCGCACGCCGTTGGTAGCCGGAGGAAAGCCCGGGCTTGCGTCAGGGCCTCCACCACAAGGCCCGGGTAGACTCTCCGTCCACACACGGAGGGCACGACGGATGCGCAGCCAGTTTGCCGGAGTTCTTGCGTTCCTTGCCTGCCTGACGGGCCTCGCGTCTTGGGCCGGTGCCCAGCCGCGGATGGTCCAGCCCGAGTCGCTGGCCCAGGGTTTCATCATCGTCGTCACCGACAAGCCCAAGGTCGCGAGCGCATCCTCACCGATCTTCATGGCCTCCAGCCACAACGGCTGGAACCCGGGCGACCAGAAGATGAAACTGACCCAGCGTTCCGACGGCCGATGGCAGGTCGCCTGGAGCAAGCCGACGCTCGACTCACGAGTCGCCTTCAAGTTCACGCGCGGCTCGTGGGACAGCGTCGAGATGACGCCCGGCTTTGAGAACATCGACAACCGCGTGCTGCCCGAGATCGATGCCTCCAAACTGGGCGCAAACGAGCAGCCGGTGATCGAGGTCACCGTCGATGCGTGGGCCGACCAGCGGAAGATGGACGCGGCGACCGCGGCCGCAAGCCCCTATCGCGAGATCAAGGTGTCGTCGGGCACGATCCGGCGGGTCGATGTGCTTGGCGGAGGGGGGGCGGGGCCGATGCGGCGCGACCTGATCGTCTGGCTGCCGCCCGGCTACGACGATGCGGCCAATGCCCAGAGGGAGTACGCCGTGCTCTACATGCTCGACGGGCAGAACGTCTTTGACAAACTGCCCGGCGTTCCGGGCGAGTGGCGTGCGGATGAGACGGCGGCGAAACTCATCGCGGAGGGCAAGGTCGAGCCGCTGATCATCGTGGGCATCCCGCACGCGGGCGCGAACCGCCCCGCGGAGTACCTGCCGTTTGCGGCGCTCGACGGCGTGGTGCCGGGCGGCGCGGAGTTTGTGCGGTTCCTGGTTGAGGAGGTGACGCCGCGGATCGAGCGGACCTTCCGAACGATCAAGTCGCGTGAGCATCGCGGCATCGGCGGCGCATCGCTCGGCGGGATCATGGCGCTCGAAGCGGGCACCGAGAAGCCGGCGATCTTCGGCAAGGTGCTCGCCGAGAGCACGCCGCTGACGATCCACCAGAACGCGGGCTTCACGCACTTTGCCGCCAAGAAGAACTGGCCGTCGAAGGTTTACTTCGGGATGGGCGGGCGCGAGGCGGGGGAGACCGGCGCCAACAGCGCGGCCAACTCCAGGTACGTCGAGTCCGCGCGGGCCTTCAAGGAGTTGCTCGCGGGCAAGGGGCTGGGTGCCGATCGCGCGCTGGTCGTGATCGACGAGACGGCTCGGCACGACGAGAACGCCTGGGCCGCGAGGTTCGGGCCTGCCCTTGAGTTCCTGTTCCCCGCGAACTGATCAGTCGATCGTCTGGACACGATTGCTGCGGTTCGGCTGCACGACGTTGACGCTCTGCCCGCTCGTGCTGGCGGAACTGAAGAACGTGGCGTGGACGTTGTCCTTCAGAAAATCAACGTGCCCATCGGTGAACACGAAGTTTGCTCCTGCGCGCCCGTGATTGTCGCGCGGCCCGTAGTAGCCTGGGCGTGACTGCGCGATGGTCGCGTTGCCAGTGTTGCCGCCCCCGCCGCCGTACCACGCGTCGGTGCTGACATCCGGCCCGAGCGTCTCATCGCCCCAGATCGGAGCGGGCTTGAGGATCACCGGCTCATCGGTCTTCAGGCCCACGATGTAGAGGTAACTGATGTTGTGGCTGATGACATCCTGCTGGCCGGTCGGGATATGCGGGATCTTGAAAGTTGCGCTTGCAAGGTTCCCCGCCCCTGGCGCCGTCACCTGGCCAAAGTAGGCGTCCTCCTTGTCGGCCGGACAATACAACACGCCGTACCCGTCCATAAAGGGCTCCATCAGCGGAACCCTGTTGCCGCCGAAGTACGACGCGGTGTCCGGGTTGCCCGAACTCGTATATCCCGCGCCCGGCCCCGGCCCCGTGGCATCTCCCAACTGGAACAGGCTGAACAGGCCGGCCACTCCGCCGTAGATGAACTGCCCGTCCATCACCGCCGGATTTGCGTACGCGGGCGGGCGTGGCATGACGGGGTACCAATCCTTCCAGGTGCCCGCGTACTGCGTCATCCCAAGGCCGACCTGACGGGTGTTGTTCTGACACGCGGCGGAGCGGGCACTGAGCCGGGCCTTGCCGAGCGCGGGGAGGAGCAGTCCCACCAGCAGCGCGATGATCGCGATGACGATCAGCAACTCGATGAGAGTAAAGGCTTTAGCGGCCAGGCGTGCGCGGCTCATCATGTTGCTCCCATAGAACCCAAAGACGGTCGTCCCAGACTGACTCCGCTGCGAAGCGGTCCGGGATTCAATACGCACACTTTCGGTTGGCGAATGCAGGTGGCGCGGGCAAAGTCTAGAGAGTTGTCGGCCGGGCCGCAAGACTCGCAGAACAAACCCCACCTTTCGGTGCATGGCTGGTTTCAGCCGTCTGTTCAGGCTGGAGTGTGGGCCGAGCCAGCATCCACGCGCCGCGGGACCGCGCCGAGGCAATTGTGAAGAACAAATTTGAGGCCAATTTACGTTGTTCCTCCCCGGCAATCTTGTATCTTTGATCCCACGCACAACGGCCCTTGCCATCCGCGCCCCGACTCGGGTCACGGTTGGTGCTTTTTCCGCAATGGCAAGGCTTCATTGACCAAAAGGAGAGATTTCGATGAATCAAATGATTATGACTGCCGGACTTGTGCTGCTCGCCGCGGGTAGCGCGCTCGGACAGCCCGTGCTCGACGGGAAGATCGATGCGGCCGACAGCGCGTTCTACGGCGCGGCGAAGTGGGTACAGACAAACCCGACGCTCTTTGGCGACAGCAACGCCGGTTCGCAGCCGCCCTGCACCCCAATCGGCGCCGGCATCCGCGTCTCCATCGACAACTCCAACACCGCGGGCATCGGCGGCGGTGCGCCCAATGCGGCGGACCCAGTGGCCGCGGCGGCGGTCGCGACGGGCATCGAGATCGTCATCCCCCTCTCGGAACTTGGCAGCCCGGCGGGGGACTTCCGAATCCTGACGTACGTCAACGGCAGCGGGAACGACTACCTATCCAACCAGTTTCTGCCCGGGCTCACAGCGCCGCAGGGGAATCTGGGTGGCGACGGGGCCGGCAACTTCATCGGCGGCGGGTCTCCGGTCGCGCTGGTCAATCTGAACAACTTTGCCGGCGATCCGTTCGCCACCATCCCGAACGTCGTTTCGGGGGCACCCGCACCGGTCATTGATGGCGCGCGGGACGCATCGTACGGCGCGCCGCTGTACATCCAGACAGTCGAGACCGGCTTTGGCAACAACTCCAGTGAGTTGAACGCGATGTACGCGCTCATCCGCGATGGAAACCTGCACCTGTTTCTTTCCGGTAATCTCCAGACCAACTTCAACCACCTGATCCTCTGGGTCGACAGCGTCGCGGGCGGACAGAATGTCGTCCGCAACGACAACTCGGGCGCGGACGGATTGAATGTCCACAACGGATTGACCTTTGACACAGGGTTTGACGCCGACTTCTACCTGTCGTTCCGCGGCGGCGGTAACACCATCACCTGGTACGCGGACTTCTCGCAGGTCTTGACCAATGGCGGCGGCCTCGGCGGCGGTTTCGCCACCACCACCAATGGCGTTGCCGGCGTTGCCGGACCGAGCGTCTGCCTGCCCCCCCTCCCCGATGCGGGGCTGTCGTACGGCTCGGAACTCGATGCCGTGTACTCCTACCTCGATGTGCCCGACAACCGTCTGTACGTTCACATCACCGGCAACCTCAACAGCAGCACCGAGCAGCACCGCCTGCACCTGTTCCTCGACTCGATCGCGGGCGAGGGCCAGAACACGATGCGCACCGACAACGTCCGCGTCGGCAACGCCGAGGGTGGCCAAGGTGTGATCAACCGCCTGGGCAACAACGGCGTGAACCCCGGCCTGACCTTTGATGCCGACTTCGCTGCCGATTACTACATGGTCTACCACTTCGAGGAGGCCAACGGCTCGCGCGGCGTCCTGGACGCGGCCATCCTGCGCACTCTGGGGCGTGCATCGGTCGGCGGCGGCGGGTCGTCCATCCTCGACTATGGGACTTTCCAGGGCAAGGCCGCGGGAACCCTGCTGACCCTTGATGGCAGCAACTTCTGCTGCAACGGCCTTGCTCCCTCGGAAATCCAGCGCAACGGCATCCGCCTGCAGGACGACTTCACCGGCGACATTTACTCGGCGTTCGCTCCGCGCGAGTCGGGCATCGTGCTCGACGCTTTCCGCACGGCGTTCCCCTTTGACCTCACGCTCGCCAACTGGGACGCCTGGGTTGCCGACCCGCTCACCGCCCCGCGCGACGGCCAGATTCTCTCCGTGATGAGCAACCGCAACCTCACCGGCGTCACCGACGTTGACGCCAGCGGCGCAACGGGCGCCACCGAGGGCATCGAGTTCTCCATCGACCTCGATGAACTCGGCTGGGACGCGGCGAGCGAACTCCGGCTCGCCGGACTCATCGGCAACTCCGACACCACCTTCATGTCCAACCAAGTCCTCGGCGGCCTGCCGATCGGGGCCGGTAATCTCGCCGAGCCGCGCTTGATCGACTTCAGCGGGATCGACGGGACTCAGTACGTCGTCATCGCCACCGGCGGCCCCGCGTTCTGCGATGCCGACTGGTGCCAGGACGGGACCGTCGGCGTCCCCGACATCTTCTGCTTCCTGTCGGACTGGTTCGCCAACGACCCTGTTGCCCGCAACTACGGCGGCACCAACGGCGTCCCGGCGATCTTCGCGTTCCTCTCTGAGTGGTTCGCCGAGGGCACCGGCCCCTGCCCGTAAAGTGATCGTCTGATCAGGCGCAGGAATCGCCAACAACCCGCAAGGCCTTCGTCACATGACGGGGGCCTTTTTCGTTTTTGCACGCGCTTGCGGCGTTGCGCCCCCACTGCCTCTCACTGTACCGCGCCCACGGGCGCATCAACCGTCGCCAGACGCAGTATCTCGGACTGCGTCATCCGGTCCCCCGTCAACTCTCCGGTTAAGCCACCATCGCACAGAACGATGACGCGATCCGAAAGCATCAGCAGTTCGGGCATCTCGCTCGACACCAGCAGCACGGCCGCGCCCCCGTCCGCCGCGGCCGAGATCAGCCGGTGGACTTCCGCCTTGGTGCCAACATCAATCCCGCGCGTCGGCTCGTCGAGCAGCAGCACTTTGGTTTCCGCGCCCATCCATCGCGCAAGCAGCAACTTCTGCTGGTTCCCACCCGAGAGTTCGCCCGGGACCGAGCGCGGCGAAGCAGTCTTGACCTGGAAGTCGCGCAGCCGGTCATGCACCAGCCGCCTCTCGGCGCTGAGCCTCCTGAGTCCCATGGCCGCGAGCCGGCGCATGACGGGCACGGCGATGTTCTCGCCAACGCCCAGTTGGAAGAACAGGCCCTGGAGTTTGCGGTCCTCCGGCACATAGCCCATGCCGGCGCCGATCGCGGCGACGGGCCCGTTATGCCGGCCATCGCACACCGTCTTGCCGTTGGCGATGACCGTGCCCCTCGCGCCGGCATCAAGGCCGAAGATGGCGTCAAGAAGTTCCGACCTCCCGGCGCCCACGAGCCCGCCCACGCCCACGATCTCGCCCGGTCGGACCTCGAGCGACACGTCCTTGAGCCTGCCTTGCGACACAAGGTTGCGCACCACGAGCCCGCCCCCGCTCTTCTCGCGCGATTCGCCCGCCTGCGAAATGGCCGTCGAGCGGGCCGACCGCGCTGTGCCGGTGATCTTGCGCCCGATCATCTGCTCGACCAGCGCCGCCTCGTCGATGTCCTTGACATTCGACGTCGCGACGAAGCGCCCGTCGCGCAGCACCGTCACCCGGTCGCAAACAGCGAAGATCTCGCTCATTCGATGCGAGACGTAGATGATGGTGAGGCCCCGGGCCGCGAGTTGCCGTACGATCGTCAGCAGCCTGTCAACCTCCACTATCGCGAGCGAACTCGTCGGCTCATCGAGCACGATGACCCGCGGACTGCCTCTCCCATCCTCCCCGTCGCCTTCCGCTCCTGATGTGCGCTCATCGAGACTCTGGGCGATCTGCACGATCTGCCGGTGCCCGGGAGAGAGGCTCCCCAAGGGGGCGCGGACATCAATGGCCGGCTCAAGAAGGGCGAGTAGGTGCTCCGCACGGCGCTCCGCCCCACCGAAATCAACGAGGCCGAGCCGATTCCGGGGCAGGTCGTGCAGGCACAGATTCTCCGCGACGCTCAGGTTCGGGCATTGCGCGAGCTCCTGATGCACGATGCGGATGCCCGCGTCGAACGCGTCCTCCATCGACCCGGCGCGCAGCACATGACCCTCGCCTTGCCGAAGGTCCATGCCCCCCCGCGCGGCGATCCGGACTGTTCCCGCATCCTGCTTGTGCAGGCCCCCAATGACCTTGCCCAGCGTGCTCTTGCCCGCGCCGTTCTCTCCCATCAGCGCGTGTACCTCGCCCGCGCGGAACGACACGCTGACATCCCGCAGCGCCTGCGTGATGCCGAACCGCTTGGAGATTCCCTCGGCCCGCAGCAATATCGGCGCTTCTGAGGCGCTTGCGCTGGTCGAGACCAACCGCGAATCGGGCTGTCCGGATAGGGCCGGGTGGGTCAAGCGGCGCACCTTGCAAGGCGATCACACATTCGCATGGGGAAACCGGCGCGCGAAGTCTCCTCCGCGCGGCGTTTGGTTCTTGCGAGTGGGCGGACGCGCCCTACTTCTTGCCCAGCCACTTCTCCCAGATCCCCTCGTACTTGCTGACGGACTCCTTCGTGACCACGCTCAACTCAAACGTGTTCACAACCTTGGCCGGCGACTTGCCCTCGTGGACCTTCTCGAAGAGCATCCTCACCGTCTCGGCACCCCAGCCATAGCAGTCCTGACCGATCAGCGCCTGAACCTGGCCGCTCTTGACGTATCCGAGTTGCTCCGGAAGATGATCGACCGAGACGGCCTTGGCGTGCTGATACACGCCGTCGAGCGCATTCTTGGTGAAAAGCGGCCACCCGCCCACCATCGCCCAGCCTGAGATATCCGGGTTGGAACTCTGCACGCTCTGCACCTTCTGGGCCGCTTCCGCCGCGGTCTCGGCGTGGTAATAAGTATCCTTGATCGTGATGCCGGGATATTTCTTGGCCTGCTCCTTCACCCCGCGAACCCGTGTCTGAAGGTTCGGGGCGTTCTGGTTCCCCGCGAGGATCGCGACCACGCCCTTCTCGCCCATCGCCTTGGCCAGTTCTTCCATGACCTTCCGCCCAGCGGCCTCATCGTCGATCCCGTAGTAGGCGAACCGCTTGCTGTCGGGCGAATCCGAATCGAAGGTCACGACCTCCACGCCCTTGGCGACCGCGGCATCGATCGCGCTCTTGAGCAGTTTGCCGTCCGAGCACGAGATCGAGACGCCATCGACACCCTGCGACACGAGTTGCTCGAGGAACTGCGCCTGCTGCTGCGCATCCTCGTTGTTGGGCGTGCGCCAGTTGATCTTCACCTCGACGCCGTGCTTTTTGGAGAGTTCCTTGGCCATGTCCTCCGCGCCGGTGCGTGCCGCCTGGAAGACCGGGTTGGACTGGCTCTTGGCGATGACGCCAAACTCATACGACTTCTTTACAGGCTCCGACCCGGCACTCACTCCCGCCGCGGACAATCCGAGTCCGAGTGCCGCGAAGCCGGCGATCAACTTGAGGTATCCGCGTGTGGTGGGCATGGTACGATCTCCAGAATGTGCATTTGTGGGGGGTGGGTTGGGGGAAGGATCGGCACCTGTGCAGACCCCCGGGGATAAGTGTACCGGAACCTGCGGCCCGCGTGCCACCAATGCTCAAGGATTCAGATAGCCTTCGGCAGGGCGGATGGAGCAACCCACACCTCCGCGTAGAGACCCCGCTCCCGGATGAAGGTGAGGACCGCCGGTGCCAGCAGGCCCTGCACTTCCGCAAGGCGTCCAGCGGCAACCGCCCGCCGAACCTGAGTGGCGCTGGCGTCGATCCGGCCCACAGGGACGACCCGTCTCCGCCAGCCGTCGAGTTCGGCGGGAGTCCAGAACCCTGACCGCTGCATCGATTCCACGATCGCGCCTGCATCGGTCGTTCCGCTCACCGGGGCACTCCCCGCTCCTGCTACCTCTCGGGCCATCACCAGCGGCTCGGCAAGTTCAACGATGCGTCTCGCCTCGCGCCAGCGGTGGAACTCCGCCGCCTGATCCGCGCCGATCACGAGCCGAACTACCGTGCCCCCCCCGCCGTTGGCATCGAGCCGCGCCCGCGCCCGCTCCAGCGTGTCCACCATGTAACTCGGCTCGCCCTCTCCGGTCGCGCCGCCCGCGGCAGCGCGGCACAGTTCATCGCGCCAGATCAGCGACCGCGGCACATCGCGCAGCGCGAGCGCCAACATCTCCAAACGATCCTCATCGCTCGCGAGCGGGCGCGAGGCCTTGTGCGGGGACCTCGCGGCGGGCACAAACGCCAGCCATGCACGGTCGTGCCAACCTGACGCGCCCTCGATGTGCGCGCGCACACGACAGGGCAGGTCCGTGTGCGCCAGGTGCGGCGGGTCGAACGTCCCACCGACGATGAGGAGCACCGGCGTGCCCGGCGGGATCGCGAGAGGCTCGATAGGTGCCCGGCGATGCGGCCCGCCCGCGGCGGAATTTTCGGGAGATTCGCTCGCGCGGAACAGCCACGCACGCGCGATCTCCACAACTCTTTCCCCCACGAGCGGGAGGACGCGATGCGCGCGCCTCATCACACCCATGATGTGCGGGATCAGCGACGGCCGCCTCGCCAGGTCTATCGCCGCGCGAACCGCGCGCGTCCGGCCATCGGGCCTCAGCCAGCCCAGGACCTCGGGCGAGAGCAGCTCATCGGGCGTGTCGCTTACGCCGCGGACCACCGTCCAGGCCATCCCTCTGCGATCGCACTCCGCGGCGAAGGCATGGGATTCCATATCGACGATCGCCGCACCCGTGCGCTGCGCAAGTTCCCGCTTGTCGGCGGGCGTAGCGACGATGCGATCGACCGCCACCAGCAGAACACCTCCCGAGTCCGATTGCCGAACGAGTGCCGGAGTCCAGCGCCCCCCGTGCTCGTCGATCACGCCCACGATCCGCGGCGCATCGTCGGTGTGGGTCAGGCCGCCGCACGCGCCTGCCAGCACGATGAGCGAACCGCCCGCCAATCCCGGCGTTACACCCGCGAGGGCGCGAATAACGGCCTCCTTGCCAATGCCCGTGCGAATGACGCGGACGCCTTCAACTTCACACAGCCCTGCCTTGCGGAGCGCGCTCGCCACCGCCTTGCGCTCAATCTCCATCGGGCAGAGCACGACAATCGACATGGACGAAGCGTACCGGCTGAGTGCATCGGAGGGCGAGCGGCATCAATCGGCGGGCCAGGCAAGCATCAGCGGGCCGGATGACTGGAGATCCGCGGCCGGATCAAGCCGGAACTGCCGAAGATCGAGCATCGGAAACTCGCGGTATACATCGTCCGCATCGAGGTCCTCCCGCAGGATGCGCCCCGCCGGCGTGCAGACCGTGTAGCGCGGTGTGGGATCGGCGTGCTGGATCAAGACCAGGTACTCCGGGCTTTCGAGCATCCCGATGAGCAGCGCGGGCTTGACGACCGGCACATTGCCGGCACCGGCCTTGGGCATGTTTCTTGCAGCGCTCCCGCCCCCCGCCCCACCGGCAGACACCCCGATCGCGGCAATGCGCTCATCGTCGTGCGCCTGGGAAGGCGACGGGTTGATCAGGCTCCCGAGCAGCGCGAAGCCGCACCCCGCTGCGCCGACCACGAGGCCGCGCCGGAGCCATCGCCCCGCGACTCCACGCCCAAGTGCGGTTGGCACTCCGTAAGCAATCGAGGACTCGCGCGGCTGTGACTCGGCCGGGTACGGAGGATGACTGTCCATCCCCCAATCATCGGCACTTCTTGCCGATCGGTGGTGGCAATCAAGCCCCGATAAGTCGCGGCGGCGCTGCGCGTTCCGCCGGTGACGGCGGGGAGGCGCGGCCCGCCCAATCTCCTCGAAACCGTCGCCCGTTCAGCACCCTCGGCCTGATCCAAGCGTCCTACTATCCGGGCCTTGCGGCCCCGTCGTCTAGCCTGGTCCAGGACACGTCCCTTTCACGGACGCGACATGGGTTCGAATCCCATCGGGGTCATTGGCCGCTCTCGCACGACCTCGCACCCGCTCGTAACCATTGGCACGGGCGCACCTTGTGAGAGAGCGGCCTGAACGCGGTGCGTCTCAACGTCGCTCGATTCGGCTGCATGCTGCGCCGCAATTTGCGCCGCTTCCTGTTTTGGCGCTGTCGCCGCCTTCTCAAAGTGCGAGTCGAGAACCTGCAGGTAATGCGACTGCGCGATCACGCGGCTGTTGCCAAGCCACTCGCAGACCACGTGCGCCGGGAACGTCTCGGTGAGCTCCGTCTGCCTGGTTGACCTCAGATTGTGGAAGGTCTTGGGCCACGGCTTCAGGCCCGCCTTCGCGATGATGCGGTGCATCTGCGTCCGGAGGTTCGCCGCGGTGCTCCGGTACCTGGCGATGACGAACTCGGACCCGTCGGGCGCCTGCTCGAGCGCCTCGAGCAGGGCCTTCCTCAGCTCGGGGAAGAGCGGCAGCTGGCGCTGGTCCTTGTTCTCGTACGCCTCGGTCTTGGGTGAGCGGATGGTGATCCGCCCCCGCGCCCAATCGATATCCCGCCACCGAAGCCCCAGGGTCTCGCTGGGGCACCGCACCCCGCCGTAGCGGGAGAGGGCAAAGAGCGCCCGCCACTCGGCGTTGGGGCAGGCCTCCAGGACCGCCGCCGCGTCGGCCGCGGAGACAAAGTACATCCGGCTCTTGTTGGTCTGCGCCCCGGCCTTGATGTCGGCGAACGGGTTCTCGGTGATCATCTTCCACCGCAGGGCCTGCTTGAAGATCTGGCGGGCGGTCTTGACGCGCTTGGAGATCGTCGCCTCGGCGAGCTTCTCATCCCGCAGCGCCTGCCGCCAGCGGATGGCCTCGAGGGCCCCGATGGCCAGGAGCAACATCCCGGGCTTGAAGTGCTCCTCGAGCGCCCGCCTGGTCTGGCTGTAACTTGCCAGCGTTCCGGGCTTGACCGCGATGGTCTCAAAGAACGCATCCAGCAGCTTCCCGAGGTTCGCCTTGCCGGTGGCCCGGGCGTCGACGAGCCCCGCGCGGGCGAGCTTGGCGTGGATCACGTCCTCGGCGGCCGCGAGCCATTTCTGGGTCTCGTGGTCGAGGAAGCCGGTGAGCCGGGCCGCCAGGAGCGCCTCGATCCGGACGCGGACGGCATCGGCCTGGCGGAACTCCATCTTGCCAAGGCGGACGGCCTTCCGCTCCCCGCCGCCGGCGATGAACAGGATGCGTTTGTTGCCGCCGGGATCTCTCGCCACGCTGGCCAAGGTCTATGCGCCCTCCGCTTTCTGGTCCGGTGCCCCACCTACTGGAGGGTGAGCATGGGCGGAGGGCAAGGGCGTGGCAGTATGCTCGACTTTGCGGCGCAGTTCGGCATCGCAAATGCGGTGCATGCTTGAATCGGCAACCGCGGCAGCTTCATCGGCGTCACGCCCGGCGATGTCCGTGTGGCAACCTTCGCCAAGGTTGCCAACGTTCGTGTGGGCGATTGCCTCGTTTTCTGCTGGATTCCGCCGAAGATTGCCACTCTCGTCGAAGGTTGCCACTACATCAGAGACCGGCGAGGACGCCAACTCTAAGAATGGCGATGATGACTCCGGCAACGCCCAAAACCAGGGACCGCCAAACGCCTGCTTCAACGCACGAACGCCCAGTCCGCCCTTGGCGCGATCCAACGTCCGCTTGGCAAACCCCGCCTTCTTGGAGTTCTCGATTACCTCTGTGGAAGCGACGGGCCCGGACCTCAAGAAATCTGCCAACCACTCGGTGGCATCGTCGACCGGGTCATGCCGTGCCGCGCCGGTGCTCGCGGTGGAGCCTATCGCATCGTCGGCGGACAACGTGACGGGCTCCTCCGACCATTCGACTCTGGGGACTCGATCGGGGTCAGAGGCCGGAGATTCCGAGAGGCGGAACGCCATCCCGGTCTTGTCGTTCCCGATGTTGTTTTTGATCGGAATCAGCAGGCGGCGCCTGCCAGTCGGGTCATCGGGGTCCCGCGCCAGAGCGAACGCGGCACGCGCCGCCGCGATGAACGCGAGCGAGCCCATCGTGCGGTACATCGCGGCCCCCTCCCCCTTTCGAAGGTGGGTGACGGCGACGATCGCGACGTTGAGTTGACGAGCCAGGTCGGCGAGAGGCGCGAGCACGGCGCGCACCGCGGCGTTCTTGTGAGAATCTGTATCCCCGAGGTAGGCGCTGATGGGATCGATGATGACCAGGCGACAGCCAGGAACTCCCTGGATCGCCGCCTCGAGTGCGGCCAAATCCCGCCCGAGGTCAAACATCCGGGAGCCAGAGTCGCCCAGTTCGCCCTGCTGGATCGCCTCGATCGCGACGATCCGCGTCAGGTCCGCGCCGGCGGCTTCCAGTCGAGGGCGGATCGTGTCCCCCAAGTCGTCCTCGGCACTCAGGAGCACAACGCCGCCTGGGGGACTGAGATAGCCGCCCGCGCCGGGGAACTCCCTGCCCCTTGAGACCCTTGACGCCAGATCCAGTGTCATGAAGCTCTTGCCGAGTCCCGGATCGCCCGCGACCAGTGTGACTTTGCCGAGAGCGATCCGGCCATGCCAAAGCCAATCCACGGCCCGCGACTGCACCTCGGAGAGCGGAGTAAGGACCGCCGCGGATTCTGCTTTCGAAGCCCGCTTGTGGCGAACCGACGGTTCTCGGGACTTGCTGTATGCCGACAAGATCGCCGCCCGCGTCTCCACGTCCGACAGGCCCGCCGCCGTTGCCGCCGGCACGAGCTTGGCCTCCGCCTCCTCCTGCGGATACCCACACCCGTGGTAGTCCGCGGCCGCCTTGAACACCCGTCCGTTCCGGGAGCCCGGCGCAGCTCCGTTCACGATGAAGTCAAGCGTCGACTTACTGAGCGTTCCCCGACCACCCGACCTGGGCACAGCCGAAGCGCGGGAGCGTTCGAGTCCAACCGCCGGCGGGAACTCACCGAACGAGTACCTCCGCTCCGGATGGCACTGCACAATCGTGCAGGGGGCGAGTGGCGGCTTGGTGTTCGTGAAGCCAGGCAATCGCATTACCCGCGGGGCATCATGGATTTTGTCATCAGAGCCCAACTTCTGAATGAGCGCCTTCTGCCGAGCGCGCCATTGCGCGAGGTCGCTTAGAGCCTCCGCCAACCGCCAATAGACATGGACGCCGTGCCCGCTTGCCACCACGAGCGTGGGAGCGGGCAGGCCCGCATCCGCAGTCCGCGCGAGCACCTCCTCGTGCATCATGCCGCCATCGAAGTCGACCCAGAGGCATCTTGCGACCGCCACGCCGTGCTCGTCGCGACAGCCCCTGGACTTGCGAGGATTGACCCCGATGAAGACCCCCCATCCCGCGTCGTTCTCTCGCTTCAGCGCTGCCATCCATTTGATGTTGGATGCCAAGTCCCCAGCCTTGAACCAGCCGCTGGAGGCGCTTCGGCCTGCCTCCCGGTCAGGCCAGATTCGCCGGATCTCAACGATGTCCTCGGTCTCGAAGAGAGCTGCTGCGAACCCCGCCACATCCGCTGCCAACTTGCAGACTTCGCGACTGGCCAGAAGCGGAGATGGCGGCGGCGGCGTGATATGAAGGCCGTTGGATACCGGATGCAGCGTGGTCACGCGCGTACCTCCGACTTGCTGGCGTCGATGAACCTGCGGAGGTCCGCAGGGTCATACCTCACGGCGCGGCCAATCCGCACGCACGGGATGCGGCCCTGTTTGGTGAGGGTCCAGAGCGCACGCGTCGAAATCCCCAAAACTGCCGCAGATACCTTGGAATCCCGCAGGCCTTCAATGGGTGCAGGCTGAATCGAGTTATCGCCGGACGGCGCGCCCTTCTGGGTCGGACTGTTAGTCACGCCGCACCGCCTTCTCGACCGCAGCACGCGATGCCAACGCGGACTTCACCGCGTCAAGGTCGAAGAGAAGCCGACGCCCAACCTGCAGGCAAGGCAATCGACCCGCCGCCGCCTCGGCGCGAAGCCATGCTGCAGGAAGTCGAAGTTCACGGGACAAGGCATACAGGGAAATTGGTGCATTGCTCATGCATCAATAATGACGATTTGCCTGTGCGCCAACTGTGTCACGAAGTGGTGCTTCTTGGTGATTCCAAGCGAAATAGAGAAAACTGTCCCTTGCCGCACCGCCGAATCACCGTTCCCCAACACGGATGGCCACGGAATAGTGCAGCCAATCGGAAGTTGTCCGCGCTTGACTGGGCGGCTTCACCGATGAACTTCTCGTTGAGCCCGCATCCGTCTCGTCGACCGGACGCTTCCCATGCCTCCCACAGGCAACGGATTGACTCCGCTTGGTTGCCCGTAGAAAACGCAAACTGTTGCCTGCACCAAATGATCCACGTGAAATCTGGACTGTGTGAAAATACTGGCCCATCCGCTTCGGCGGGCTGGGAGCTTCCCGGCGGGCCGAGTTTTCGCTCGGCTGGCGATCGGTGCTGCGGCACGGACGCAAACCACTCGGCCAACTGGTCCGCCATCAACCGCAGGTTCGTCGTATCGACTCCACGTTGCTCGAGCGCCACGATCAGTTCATCGCGAACCGCATTACAGAACTCATGAAGGCGGCCCATCGCCCCGATCGCGACGTCGAGAACCGTGGTTGGATCCGAGAGTCCCAGCTCGAGCACCTTGAACATGCGCCGCGCGTCTTGAACCTTGACTCCGATCCCAATCGATCGCTTCGA
>Ga0163149_10003815_pt1 | contig 16886 bp, 12 predicted proteins | sample OliLakLV19MP5G1_FD_148604 | JGI IMG/M metagenome (GOLD analysis project Ga0163149, IMG submission 148604) | Freshwater microbial mat bacterial communities from Lake Vanda, McMurdo Dry Valleys, Antarctica - Oligotrophic Lake LV.19.MP5.G1 | ecosystem: Environmental > Aquatic > Freshwater > Lake >...
GTCCTACAATGACCGCTAACGTTTTGCGACTACACGTCGTTTTTTGCTAATGTCCATTTACACATTTGAGCGCTAACCCGCAAAAAATGTAGTGTAGTTGCTGTTATGCGGCGTTGCGAACATATTGTTTGATTGAATTGAGGTCTTTTTGTTTATGTCGTTTTTCATCCTCGATGTCGAAGTCGTCTTGAAGTCCAAGCCAAAACTTTGCGGAATTACCAAAAAATTTGGAAAGCCTAAGGGCAGTGTCCGCAGTAATGCGTCTGTTACCTTTGACAATTTCCGAAATACGTGTCTGAGGAATTAAGATTTCTTTAGAAAGTCTGTAAGCACTAATGTCTAGTGGAATTAAAAATTCTTCTGAAAGAATTTCCCCTGGGTGAATGTTTTTTAGTTTTTTCATTTTATTAGTGGTAATCGATTAATTCAACATTTTCTGCATTTCCATTTTCCCATCGGAAAATTATACGCCATTGGTCATTTATCCTAATCGAGTAAAAGTCCTTGAGATTTCCCTTTAACTTCTCAAGTCTGTTTGAGGGGGGAATTGTCAAGTCTTTTATGTCAACCGAGTTATTGAGCATTCTTAACTTCCGTCGAGTCACTTCTTGTATTTCGGTCGAGAAACCTTTTACTCGTTCACCGTCCCAAATTTTTTTGGTCGCTTTGTCGCCGAAAGATATTATCATAGTCTCGAAGTACGTTACTAACGTCAAAGATAAGCAATTAATTCGATGTCTGCAAATTTATTTTTGTGGTCGGTCTGATGTCGAATTGTCAGTCTGAGCAATGCCGCATAACTAGTGTATACGCCGACTAAAGGTAAGCAAAGCCAACCAATTTTGGGTGGCTTTGCTTACCTTTGGTAATATTACTAATTTCATAAAATTCCGCCTTTTCTGAATGAACATCTACAATACATCGTAAGTTCAACAACATGTTAACAGCACCAACCTATTCAAAATATGTATTACAAGGCCTCATTTATTTACTTTAATATAAATCTAATATCGTTAATTTTATTCGTTTTTACAAGCGCATCCACGGCAATTCCTTACAAATAGTCAAACGGAGAAACTATTTTTTGTAAACTTTTAGTACTTACATGGGTGTATATTTCGGTTGTTTTACTACTTCTATGCCCTAAAATTTCTTGTATATACCGCAAATCGGTGCCGTTTTCAAGTAAGTGAGTAGCATAACTATGCCTCAACCAATGCAAAGTAACTGGCTTTTGAATATTCACTTTTTGTAACGACTGTTTTAGCACTTTTTGCAAACTACTTATATCATATGGCTCCCCTTCTTTTTGTCCTTCAAATAAATAAACCTTAGGCTTACAAGTTAAAAAATATTGCCTCAACATTTCAATGATCTTTGTGCTTAAAGGTGCAATTCTGTCTTTCCGGCCTTTGGCTTGTTTTATAACCAACACGCTTCGCTTACTATCCACATGCTCTGGCTTTAAACTTATCAATTCGCCACACCTTAAACCACAACTGTATATTAAACTTAACATAGCCTTATGCTTTAGGTTATTATGAGCGCTCAAAATGGCCTTCACTTCCTCTTTACTTAAAACATTTGGCAATACCTTCGAACGTTTTGGCCTATGGATCAATTCTATATCTATATTTTTATTCTCAACTATTTTAAAAAATAATTTTATTGCATTTACTACCTGGTTTTGATACGATGCCGATAGCTTATTGGCTAATATATAGTGGTTGTTAAACAAAATAAGATCCTGATTCCCAATTTCCGAAATGGATTTATCTCCTGTATATCTCAAAAATGTTCTCAAAGCATCGGTATAGGTGCCAATTGTGCTCTCGCTATAACGCCTCGAACGCATCCATTGCTTTAACTCTTCAATTTTTTTAAGCGTTTCGGCTTTAGGCTCGTTGAATTTAGTAAGGCCTGAAGTCTCATTCTTTTCAATAGCCTCATTCACGCTAAGCTCTGAGTAATCTAAATAGGCTTTGTTTTTTAGCAATTGAAACAATTCATTAGTTATGGTTTTTGAAAAAGGCACATACCAACAATTCATTGTTTTGCTCCAGCGAATGGATAGTTTTGACCTTATCAGCTGAGTTATCTCATCACTCCTCTCAAAAATAACTTGAATCACTTCTTTTTCATTGTGAAAAGAAGCCTTGAGCTTAACCATTGGTGATGTATTCATACTACAAAACTATATCACAAAATTGAAATTGATAGCTACAATTTGTAGCAATTGGATAATTTTTTTAGTTTAAAGGAGTGGAGAGCCTCATAACCCTCACTAAAATCTGTTATAATTTACATGTGTATTATCTCTACAGAATTATAGCTCTTCTCAAGCTTCATTAGCATAATTCCATCAATTTTCTCGCAAATTATTTTAATTTTTCATCAAAATTTATATATTTGAGGTAAACAACCTATTATTAACCTATAAAACAAATTATTATGGCAATCAGAGGAAAAGTAAAAAACATCAGAGACATGGGAAGCGGCTACACGGGAACCGTAACTGACACCGCTGCAAAAGTAGATTATAATTTTTCATCACCTTGCGGCAAGGAGTTAGGGCTAAAAGATAACATGATCGTTAGGATGGAAATCATAACTTTAAATGATGGAACTGGCGCTAAGTTAGCAGTGTCTTTAGACCCTGTTGAAAAGGGAACAATTGTAACAACCAATGCGGCAAATAATTCAGGCACACTTACCGATAATACTGGCAATACAGTGGGTTTTGTACAAGATTACATTACGGAATTAGGATTGGCAGCTGGAGATCGAGTATCTTATGCAATGGTTAATTATAATGGAGCTATGGTGGCAACAGCCATTCAAAAATAAATCACTATAAAAGAATGTGGTCGACATGTGTCGGCCACTTTTTATGAAAAAAACTACAGTTTTTATAACAGCACTTGTTTTTAGTATCTTCTTTGGCTTTTCGCAACAGCCGGTTGATAGTCTTTATTCAAAGCTCAGTAAATGCACTTCAGATTCTTGTAAGGCTAGATTAAATAATCTCTTAATTAATGAGTTGTTCTATATAGATGTAGATAAAGCAGATGCTTTAGCGGAAAAACTAAATAAAAATGTCAAAGAATCGGATGATTTAAATTATTCTGAAGCTCAGTTGAATTACGGTTCGATGTTTTTAAGAAAGGAAAAGTTCAATAAGGCATTTGAAATTTTTAATAAATTACAAGCAAATTCTTTAAGTAGAAATGACAAATTAGGAGTAGCCAAAGCTAAATATGGCTTAATGAGATACTATATTGAAAAAAATGAACTAACAACAGCTATTGAAATTGGATTTGAGGCTTTAAGAGAATTTGAAAAACTACAAGATTACTATTATACAGCAGCAACGTATGGTAAAATCGGTGCAATAAACTATAAACTAAAAAACAGTGAGAAAGCCGCAGATTATTTTAAAAAATCACTAGAGGTGTCTATTAAGCACGGGTCAAAAAATAACATTGCCTATGCTTATAATAATCTTGGGAACATCTATTCCTCAAGCACAAAAATGTATGATATTGCTTTAGAATATTATAGAAGGGCATTAAACATTAGGAAAGAATTAAATCACGTTCGTGAAATAGCACCAATCTTGTCTAATATGGGTATTATTTATTCTGATAAAAAGGAGTATAATAAGGCCGAGCAATACTACAAAGAATCTTTAGAGTTGAATTTAAAATATGGTAAAAAACGAAGTATTTGCATTTGCTATACTAATATTGGAAATGTATATTTTGAGCAAAATGATTCGAAAAAAGCTGACTTCTATTATAGAGAAGCTCTAAAATACCTAGACGATGATTTCCAAATCAAAGAATTACTTTACTACAACCTAGGCGAAGTAAACTTAAAACTCGGCAACCTAGAAGACGCCTTAAAATATAACGACACCTGCATGACCATTAAAGATAGTCTTTACAGCCGTGAGGCTATAAAATCGCTTAATGAAATGCAAGTAAAGTACGAAACCGAAAAAACGCAATTAGAATTAGAGAAAAAAGACTTAGAAAGTAAAAATAAACAGGTAATGATCTATGCGGCGCTTGGCGGATGCATACTATTACTTGGCTTAGCATTTTTTATTTTTAGAGGCTTGCGCCAAAAACAAAAAGATAATACTGCATTAGAACAAATGAACAGTATTATTATCGAGAAAAGTAAAATTGTTGAAGAGCAGCACAAAGATATTACCGATAGTATTAAATATGCCGAACGTATTCAAACCGCCATTTTGCCTCCAGATAAATTATGGAAGGAAATTTTGCCTCAAAGTTTTGTATACTATCGACCTAAAGATATTTTAAGCGGAGATTTTTATTGGATAGAAGAAACTGCAACCCACTTATACATAGCGGCTGCCGATTGCACAGGCCACGGTGTACCTGGCGCTTTGGTATCGATAGTTAATTATAATTTACTGAATAAGGCAGTTCTTGAAAAAGGACTTACCGATCCTGCGCAAATATTAGACCAGGTGAACGAATGGTTAACCCAAGCGCTTCATCAATCTTATAACGAAGCTAGTGTGCGTGATGGTATGGACGTTTCGTTGTGCGCCATTCATAAAAAAACAAAAGTGATGCAATTTGCCGGTGCATTTAATTCGGGCTATATGGTAAAAGAAGGACTTATTATAGAAATGCCGGCCGATAAAAAACCGGTGGGCGCTTTTATAGAAGACAATATTACATCCTTCACTTCTAAAGAGTATCAGCTTAATGGCAACGAAACTATTTATTTGTTTAGCGATGGTTATGCTGATCAGTTTGGTGGACCAAAAGGAAAAAAATTCAAGTATAAGAACCTTCAGAAATTAATTTTAGAGTCACAGCCCCTTGAATTCGAGGCTCAAAAAGAAAAAGCAAAACAAACTTTTTTGGATTGGAAAGGTGGCTACGAACAAACCGATGATGTATTGTTGATTGGGTTTAAGTTCGCTTAACGCAACTCCGCTGCTTTTTTAGTAAGCCACGAATTACACTAATTTTCACTAATCTGTGCTTAAGTATAAGTCTAGATGCGCTTAGATTTGTGTTAAATCGTGAAATTAGTGGCTAAAAGGGATTAATTTAGTTGTGGCTAAAGAAAACTCTGCACAGCCAACTCATAGCTTTTTAAACCAAAGCCACTAATGCTTCCTTTGCATTTAGATGCTATAAGAGATATTTTACGGTAATCTTCTCGCGCAAAGATGTTACTGATATGAACTTCAATTACGGGTGTTTTAATGGCTGCAACAGCATCTGAAATAGCAACGGAGGTGTGCGTATAACCACCGGCATTTAAAATAATGCCATCGTAACTAAAACCGAGTTCTTGAATTTTATTGATGAGCTCGCCCTCTACATTACTTTGGTAATACTCAAAAGCCACGTGCTTAAACTTTTGCTTTAAGTCGAGCAAAAAGCTATCAAAACTCTCGTGTCCATAAATACCCGGCTCCCTTTGGCCCAAAAGGTTTAAATTTGGTCCGTTGATAATTGCAATCTTCATAACTTATGGCAAAGATAGCGTTATATTAAATATTTATGAAACGGTATTTTGGATACCGCAAAATCCAAAAGCCGCGCAAGGGATTGCAGTGGAAATCCTTTTTTGACTTTTTCAGTCAAAAAAGATTGGAATGGAAAGCCCGGTGACCCGAGCTCCTTAATTCCAGAGGCGAGGGGCAGGCGCCCAGCTCTCGATACGATTTTTGCGAAGTGGAGGCAAAAATCACTCGAACTGAGAAGGAATTATGAACAGGTTCTTGATATGAGGTTAATTGAATTAACGTTGCGGCTAAGAGATCCTTGTGAGTATGTTGAAAAAGTAAAATGTCAAATTGGAACACATATTTAATCCGTTTTAAACAGTATTTGCAATTAGAGCGATCGTTATCAAAAAACTCTATTGATGCGTATACCGATGATCTTAGTAAACTAAAGCAATACGCTGAGTTGTTTTTAAAAGGCAAAAGCCCTGATACATATACCTATAAGCAGTTATTAAAGTTCATTGAGTGGCTCTCGGAGTTAGGAATTTCGGGGTCTTCGCAAGCGCGCGTAATTTCGGGCATAAAAGCATTTTATAAATTTTTGGTTTTGGAAAATGATATTCCCTCGAGTCCTGCCGATTTAATTGAAGGACCAAAACTTGCGCGTAAACTTCCTATTTACTTAAATGTTGAGGAAATTGATAAAATGATGAGTTTGATAGATAGAAGTAAACCCGATGGTGAGAGAAATGTAAGCATACTCGAAACCCTTTACAGTTGTGGCTTGCGCGTAAGTGAGCTGGTTAATTTACAAATTAGCGATCTGCATTTAAACGAAGATTACATTAAAGTTACAGGTAAAGGCGATAAAGAACGTTTGGTGCCTATTGGGCGTTCAGGAAAAAAAATGATTGAGAATTACATGAAGAATATCCGTAATCATATAACCATTAAAAAAGGAAATGAAGATGTTGTGTATTTGAACAGAAGAGGCGTAAAGCTGTCGCGCGTGATGGTATTTTATATCATTAAAGACCTTGCCCAAAAAGCCGGCATCAAAAAGAAATTGAGCCCACACACCTTTAGACATTCGTTTGCCACACACTTAGTAGAAGGCGGTGCCGACCTAAGAGCCGTGCAGGAAATGCTTGGCCACGAAAGCATTACTACCACCGAGATCTATACCCACCTTGATAAACAATACCTTAGAGAGAATATTTTGAGTTATCACCCTAGGAATAAAAACAAAAATTAAGTGTTAACTTTACACAGATGTTTTGTTCTTGCGTGAGGGATTGCAGTGGAAATCCTTTTTGCCTTTTTCAGGTAAAAAGATTGTTCGCTGCGGCGAACGAAAAGCCCGACGGCGAGTTACGAGCAGTTAATTTTTAAGATAAGCCCTCGCCGGCACGCCCAAATAATAAATGAAAACCTTTAACGTACCAGAATTTTATAGAAGTCCTATAATTTCAAAGGTAAAACAATTCAGAAAAATTCAAGATCCTCGTAAAAAGGATAATAGCGCTACTGTATTGGATTTTGGTTCGGTTAAATATTATATAGCGAGGCATTTTGGGTTTTGTTATGGTGTAGAAAACGCTATTGAAATTGCCTTTAAGGCCTTGGAAGAAAATAAAGGCAAGCAAATTTATTTGCTAAGTCAGATGATCCACAACCCTGAAGTAAATAAAGATCTTACAGAAAGAGGTGTGCAGTTTTTGCAAGATACGCATGGCGAACAATTAATTTCGTTTGATGTATTAAAGCAAGATGACGTGGTGATGATCCCTGCTTTTGGTGCACCTTTGAATTTGATAGATATGTTGGAGAAAATTGGAATCAAAACCGAAAAGTACAATACTACTTGTCCGTTTGTAGAACGTGTTTGGAAAAAATCGGAACAAATAGGAGGAACAAAGCATACCATTATTATTCACGGAAAGAACACACATGAAGAAACGCGATCTACTTTTTCGAGAAGCGAAAGGCATTCGGAAGCAGTAATTGTGCTGCGCGACTTGGAAGAAGCGAAGTTATTAGCCGAATTTGTTACAGGCAATAAAACACAGGCAGAATTTGAAAGCACTTTTAAGGATAAATTCTCAAAGGGATTTGATATTAAAAAACATTTTAAAAAAGTAGGGGTCATCAATCAAACAACCATGTTGGCTACCGAAACCGAAGAGATAGCGGAATATTTTAAGCAAGTGATGATCAAAAAATTTGGAGCGGATAATATAAAAGATCATTATGCTGATACGCATGATACGTTATGTTATGCAACCAACGAAAATCAAGATGCCACGTATGGTTTATTAGAAACCGATGCGGACTTGGCGATTGTAGTTGGCGGTTACAATAGTAGCAATACATCGCATTTGGTGGAATTGTGCGAAAAAAAATTTCGAACATATTTTATTTCTTCGGCCAAAGAAATTGAAGGAACAACCATTCATCATTTTGATTACCACAACAAGAAAGAACTTGCAACACATAATTTCCTTCCCGCAAAACGCCCGTTAAACATTGTAATAACCAGCGGAGCCAGTTGTCCCGATTCAATTTTAGACGATGTTATGCATACGATAAATACCTTGGTGGGTGGAACGAAGAACCAAAAGGAAGTTTTGAAGAATTTGAGGTCATATAACAATTAAAAGGAAGCATTGAGTTGTTACAGACAGAAACCACAGAGACCTTTGGCCTCACAGAGTTTTCACACAGAGGACACTGAGTTTAACTAAACGCCTAATTGTTAAACACGGTTTTTCCTCTGTTATCTCTGTGTAAACCTCTGTGAAATGCGAAGCATCTTTGTGGTTTCTGCCTCTAAAAAATCCGTACCTTCCCATAATGAACCTAAACCTAACCAAACCCATTGTATTTTTCGACCTTGAAGCCACCGGCTTAACCATTGGTTTGGACCGCATTGTAGAAATTTGCATGTTAAAAGTGGGTGTAGATAATTCTACCGAAACCAGAACATGGAAAATAAATCCTGAAATGCCAATTCCTGATAAAGTTTCCAAACTCCACGGAATTTATGATAAGGATATTGTTGGATGCCCAACTATGAAGGATATTGGCGCGCAAATAATGCAGTTTATTGGTAACGCCGATTTAGCAGGGTACAACAGCAATAAATTTGATGTGCCCATGTTGGTGGAAGAATTGTTAAGAGTAGAATTGGATTTTGATCTTAAAAACAGAAAGCTGGTAGACGTACAGAATATTTTTCATGTTATGGAACCTCGTAATTTAACGGCGGCTTATAAATTTTACTGCGGAAAACCCTTAGTGAATGCTCACACAGCCGAAGCAGATACAACAGCAACCTACGAAATATTTAAAGCGCAATTAGAGCGTTACGAAAATACAGAGTTGGTAGATGAAAAAGGCAATTCATACAAGCCTGTGGTAAATAATATTGCCAAATTGAGCGAGATAAGCCCCATGAAAAACAAGTTTGCGGATTTAGCAGGGCGTTTAACTTATAACGAAAAGGGGCAAGAGGTTTTTAACTTCGGAAAACATAAAGATAAACCTGTGGTTGAAATTTTTGAAAAAGAACCTAGTTACTATAATTGGATGATGAATGGAGATTTTCCATTGTACACCAAGCGAATTTTAACTCAGATACGTTTGGGGATGTTGAAGAAATAAGATTATAAGTGTCCTTTACTCACGCAGATTTCGTTGATTTTCGCAGATAATGATTCCAGTAGCTTAAAAGATATGCGAGCATCAGTGGCATCTGCTGGAAATTATAAAATCTTCTTAAAAAAATCGAATAAAAGTTTAATTTTACGCTTCAAACGAACAGGAGTATAAAATGTTAATTCAAAAATTTGGCGGAACCAGTGTTGGAAGCGCCCAAAGAATAAAAGATCTTACAAAATTGGTGGTTAATTCTTCACCAAAAATTGTGGTATTAAGTGCCATGAGCGGTACTACAAATTCATTAGTGGAGATAAATAATGCCCTGTACACTAAAAATACCGCACTGGCTAATGAATTAATTTCAAAATTAAAGTCAAAGTACGATAAGGAAATTTCTATACTATATTCAAAGCCTGAATCCATAGCAAAAGCAAAAGATCTAATACATAATCATTTTGAGTACATCAAAAATTTTACGTTAGATATGTTTACGGCTAATGAAGAAAAAGCAATTTTAGCCCAAGGAGAATTGTTAAGTACTGCCATGTTCCATTTTTATTTGGAGGAGATAGGCGTTGCTTCGGTTTTATTACCGGCCTTGAGTTTTATGCGTATCGACGACAATGATGAGCCTGATATGGCTTACGTAGAAACAAATTTAACCGATGAATTAAAAAAATATCCAAGCTCTAATTTATTTATCACTCAAGGGTATATTTGCCGCAATGCTTTTGGCGAAATTGATAACTTAAAACGCGGCGGAAGTGATTATACGGCGTCTATTGTTGGAGCAGCTATTCGTGCTACGGAAGTTCAAATTTGGACAGATATTGACGGGATGCATAATAACGACCCTAGAATAGTGAGCAAAACACATCCAATAAAAGAATTAAGTTTTGACGAAGCTGCGGAGTTAGCGTATTTTGGCGCAAAAATTTTGCACCCAACTTGTATTTTACCTGCTCAAAAAAGAAATATTCCTGTGCGTTTAAAAAACACCATGCAACCCGAAGCTGAAGGAACTTTGATAGCTAATGTTGATTCGGGTGAAGGAATTAAAGCTATTGCTGCCAAAGATGGAATTACCGCTATCAATATTAAAAGTGATCGAATGTTGTTAGCGCACGGTTTTTTGCGAGCGGTATTTGAAATATTTGAACGTTTTAAAACGTCAATTGACATGATCACTACCAGCGAGGTTGCAGTTTCATTAACGATTGATAATGATAAAAATTTAGATGAGATATTAAAAGAACTAAAAGAAATTGCAGTGGTTGAAGTGGAAAAAGATCAAACTATTATTTGTATTGTTGGTCAATTACCAAAGGGAGGAACAGGATATGGGTTTAGAATTTTGGAAGCGTTGAAGGAAATTCCATTACGTATGGTTTCTTACGGTGGAAGCGCTCATAATATTTCTGTATTAGTAAGCGCCGATAAAAAGAAAGAAGCATTAATGGCATTAAATAAAGGAATTTTTAATTATTAATCTGATTGGATATGTTCACAAAACAACGCATTGATCAGTTTAGCAGTAAAGAAACTCCTTTTTACTTTTACGATATTGATCTTCTTAAAAAAACATTGGATGCTGTAAAAAAAGCTGCTCCAAAAGAATACCATATTCATTATGCGTTAAAAGCAAATTCCAATACCAAAATCCTTAAATTAATTAAAGAAGCAGGCTTTGGAGCAGATTGTGTAAGCGGAAATGAAGTAAAGCGCGCCTATGAGTGTGGTTTTACACCAGCCGACATTGTATTTGCAGGAGTAGGCAAGAGCGATGCGGAGATCAACTATGCATTGGATAAAGATATTTTTTGTTTTAATGTAGAAAGCAAAGCAGAACTTAGTGTTATAAACGAATTAGCTACAGCAAAAAATAAAAAAGCCAAAGTTGCCTTGCGTATCAATCCAAATGTGGATGCGCATACGCATAAATATATTACCACGGGTTTAGAAGAAAATAAATTCGGTATCAATCCTTACGAATTTGAGGATGTGTTGGCCTTGATCAAACAGTTACCAAATATTGAATTAATAGGATTGCATTTTCACATTGGATCTCAAATAGGAAGTTTAACGCCGTTTAAAAATTTATGTCAGCGTGTTACTGAAATAAATAAATGGTTCATTGAAAAAGGGTATATGCTTCCAAACATCAATGTTGGCGGTGGTTTAGGGATTAATTACCATCAACCGGATGCAGAAGCTATTGTTGATTTTGAAGCTTTTTTTAATGTGTTCAAGCAGTTTTTAGAATTAAAACCAGGCCAACAAGTTCATTTTGAATTAGGCCGTGCGTTTGTTGGGCAATGTGGAAGTTTGATTAGTAAAGTGCTTTACATTAAAAACGGACTCACCACAAATTTCGCCATTTTGGATGCCGGTATGACTGAATTAATTCGTCCTGCTTTGTACCAAGCATATCATAAGATCGAAAATATTTCAAATTCAACAGAACCGTTGGTAAAATACGATGTTGTAGGCCCCATTTGCGAAAGCAGCGATTGTTTTGGAAAAGCAGTTCTTTTGGCCGAAACAAAACGTGGCGATCTGATAGCTATTCGCAGCGCGGGAGCGTATGGCGAAGTAATGGCTAGCCATTATAATTTGAGAACTGACCCAAATGTGGTTTACTCAGATGAGTTAAAGTAAGAACAATCAAAAGGCTGTTAATTTATTAAAAATCATTGCTTTAGAGCTGTATTACTATTGTTTTAAAGTAATCTTATTTTGATTATATTTACTAGGTATGATCAAGTTAAGAAACATCTTGCTTTTATTTATTTGCGTTATTTCTGTTTCAATGCATGCCGTTGACGAAAGGCCTGGAATTTCTAAAGCACCAACTACACCAAATTTTTTTACTGAGAACAAAGGTCAGATGGTTGATATGAATGGAACGCCTGTTCCTTTTGTTTTATTCAAAGCCGAAAGTCCGGGCTTAAACATGTTTATTACCGAAAAGGGTTTAACATACATGTTTTTTAAAGGAGAAGAAGAGGAGAAGGAAAAAGGAGAAAAGGAACTTGGTGAAATTGATGACGAAAAGATAGAGATTGAATGGAATAGAGTAGATGTTGTATTGAAAGGCGCTACAATTAAGCGAGAGAATATTATTAAAGAAGGAGAATCAAGTTATTTCAGGCAGTTTTTTTTAGGACATTGTGCTAATGGGGTTGGCCAGGTGCATGATTACGGCAAGATCACTATTAAAGAAGTTTACCCAGGAATTGATTGGGTATTGTATAATAACAGCGAAAAAGGTGTTAAGTACGATTTTGTTGTTCATCCAAACGCCAATCCAAAAGATGTTGAGCTGATTTATCTTTCAAAAAAGGCAATTGTGCTAAATTCAAATGGAGAGCTTGAGATAAGCAACGCTCTTGGTAGCATAAAAGAGAATGCGCCGCTTAGTTTTTTGAACGGCACTAAAATTGCGAGCGAATTTAATTTGAATTATAAAAAGAAAACCGAAATAAATGAAGACGAAGGATATGAAACATCTATTTCATTTAATTTTCCGGGCACAGAACTATCTTCACGCACTTCAGACCTTATAATTGATCCACAATTAACGTGGGCAACATTTTTTGGTGGTTCAAGTTTTGAAGGACCATTGAGTTTAACTAACGATGCTTCCGGAAATGTTTTTACATGTGGGTATGTAGCTTCAGCTAATTATCCTACACAAACTAATAGCACTTATTTTCAAGGGTCGATGAGTGGCGGTTCAGATTCTTTTATTACCAAATTCAGTTCTACCGGAGCAATGGTTTGGTCAACATATTATGGCGGAAGTTCAGGCGAATTTCCATATAGTCTTGCTTGTGATGCAAACGGAAACCTGTTTGTAACCGGCTATACGTCGTCATTTGATTTTCCGGTTCAAAACTCCGGAACTTTTTTCCAGGGAGCGATGGCAGGTGGCAGCGATGTTTTTATTTTGAAGTTTGACAATTCTGGGAACCGACTTTGGGCTACATTTTACGGAGGAGTTTCTCAAGATTTAGGCGCTTCAATTGGAGTAGATGCAACAGGCAAAGTTTTTGTTTGTGGCAATACGGCGTCTGCCAATTTTCCTACACAAAATTCAGGTACATTTTTTCAGGGAGCCTTGAACGGAGGTGGAGATGCGTTTATTTTGAAATTTGATAATGTAGGAAATCGTTTGTGGGCTACCTATTATGGTGGTGAACTAACAGATCAATTCAATGCGCTTACGTTAGATAATAATGGTAATTTGTTTCTTGCTGGGCAAACATCTTCTCAAAGTTTTCCAACGCAAAACGCGTCTACTTTTTTTCAAGCGGCAAATGCAGGTAATACTGAAGCATGCATCGCAAAATTCGATAATCTTGGAAATCGTTTATGGGCTACCTACTATGGAGGTGGTTTGTCTGATGCAGCAAATTCAATTGATTGCGATTCAAACGGAAATGTATTTGCATCAGGCGCAACCGGCTCCACAAATTTCCCTCTCCTAAACGCAGGAACATTTTTTCAAGCAAGTATTTCAGGGGGAACTGATGGATTTATTATTAAGTTCAATAATTTAGGTTCACTTATTTGGTCTACCTACTTAGGAGGAACTGGAAATGAAGGGGTTTGGGCGAATGATAACTTGGTAGTTGACCTATGTAACAATGTTTACGTTTGTTTTTACACTGCGTCTCCGATAATGCCATTGATGAGCGCTTGCAGCACATGTTTTTATAATCCTACTTTTAGTGGTGGATTTAACGATCAATTTTTAACTAAGTTCTCAAATAACGGTACACAGATTTGGGGAACCTATTTTGGAGGCGTTGGAGGTGATTTTCGTGAGACAACTACGGTTGACAATAATGGAAATTTTTATGTCGCCGGCGAGTGGTCAACTAATTCAACAACATACCCAACTGTAAATCCGGGAGGAGGAGCGTTTTATAACGCCAATAATAATGGTGGTGGCGACGATTGTTATATTGCAAAATTTGCATCAACAGGCATACCTACCGATTATACCACTTCTGTTTGTCCGGGAGCAAACGCAATTATTAGTATTAATAGTCAAAACTGTTTAGCGGCAGCAGTTTATACATTATTACCTGGCCCTGTAGTGCAAGTAAATCCATCTTTTGTTGTTAGTCCAACTGTAAATACAACATATACGTTGTTTGTTTCGGGCGTTAATACTAGTAGTGTGGTAATTACCCAATCGGCCATGGTAACAGTTACACTCTATCCCGGCCCTGTTGTTTCTCCAACTATTATAAATGGTACTTGCGTAAATCCGATTACAAGCAGCGTTAATCTTAATATTACTTTTAATTCAAGCGTAACGCCTAATTATACCGTAAATTGGAGTCCTTTACCAAGCACAGTTACAGCAGTAAATAGTGGCACGGCAGCAGGTTTAGTGCCAGGAATAAATACTGTTACTATTACAACTTCTGATGGATGTAAAGCAACATTTAGTTTTAATGTGCTTCCAATTCCACAGCCTGCAAGTTTTGTAATTGTAAATCCAAGTAATGATTATACTGTTACGTGTTTAAATCCCAATGTTGCATTAACAACGAGTGTGAGTAATGGAGTTCCGCTTTCGTATACATGGTTTCCAAGTTGTACAGGATCAGTTGTGGCAACAAGTATGAATTTTAACCAAGCGTGTATTGGGCAAGTAATTGGAACAAGTTCTACCGGATGTCAGTTTGCGCAAACATTTACCGTTTACCAAAACCTTACTTCACCTACAATTGTAATAACGCCTACTGTACAAAACGTAACCTGTGCTGGTGGAAGCGGTTGTTTTACCTTAACCAGTAATTTAGGACCAAACGTTACCACAAATTGGTTTCAAGTAGTTGGAACAACTACCGTGTATGTTGGCGCCGCACAAGGAACCATAAATGTTTTTTGTGCCGGATCGCCAGGAATTTATTGGGGAGAATCCGTTTATAATATCACGGGGTGCAAGTCAACAAAGTCGGTTCAAGTTACTGCTTCGGTTGGAGTTCCGATATTTACAGTTACAAGTTCAACAAATTTTACGATCGGTTGCGGTAGTAAGAGCGTCACCAGTATACAAGTAACATCTGTAATTACATCTCCGGTGCCTAATGTTGCAGTAAATTACACATTTATGGTGCCGCCGGTTACCGGAACGCCAACTACGTTTTCAATAAATCCTAATTTAAATAATATCACTATTCCGGGAACATATGTCGTGTATATAAAAGACATGACCAATAGTTGTGTATCGAGCCAATCTATTAGCATTATACAAAATACCATTGCTCCAAACGTAAACTTTATACAACCATTAAGTATTTTAACTTGTAAAGATCCAACAATGGTGTTGAGCGGAATAAGTAGTAATACAAACACAACCATCACTTGGACAGTTCCGGCTATACCTTCTAATTCAATTAATCCAACTCCTAATGCAACGGTTGTTATTAATCCTGCGTTAACAGGAGCTTCAAATGTTTTAACCTTACTTGGAACATGGACTGTTGGAGCCGTAGATAATAATAATTTTTGCACGGCAACAAAAGTAGTACAGATCGTACAGGATATACGTTTGCCAAAATTTACTATAAGCGCCTTAACTAATTCGGTTATAAATTGTAAGAACGCAGATGTTGTTATTGTTCCAATTGTAACACCAACACTCGCTGTGGCTTTAGTACCAACCTATGTTTGGTATCCTCCTGTAGGTGGTGGATTACCGGGAAGTCAATTTAATACAACAGCCCCTGGTACACATACCTCAATTTCTACATCCGCCATAAACGGTTGTACTTTTTCTGCAACCTATAATGTAGCAAGTGATCTTGTAGCCCCAAATATTGAAATTGGTTTACCATTTATTTTGGATTGTAACACAAACCCAACGGTATTAATTACACCAACTATTAGTGGTTCTACCATTGGTTTAACGTATACTTGGACAGTTCCGGCAGGCGCGTTAACATCAAATTTGAATTCACTTAATTTGCTAGGCAATCAAATTGGTAATTACTTTATTTCAATTACAAACACCATCAATGGTTGTTCGTCACAAGGAATGTTTCAAGTAACAGAAGGAGGAATAAAAGCTAATTTTATTGTGGCGCCAATTTTTGGCTATGCACCAATGAGCGTTACATTCACCAATACAAGTTCAACCAGTACCGGAAATAGCAGTATTACTTCAACTTGGGGCTTTGGTAATGGTAGCATTTATAAGAATATACCAAATAACGTACTCACTTCTGCAACGTATTCGGCTCCCGGAACCTATAGTATAATTTTAACTGTGCAAAAAGGAAGTTGTATCGACCGAATTATAAAAATTATTCAAGTGGATATCCGTTCAAAAATGGAAATTCCAAATGTGTTCACTCCAAACGGTGATGGATCAAATGATGTTTTTCGTTTAATTGGAAGTGGTTTAAAGGAGGTTTATATCGGTATTTATGATCGCTGGGGAAGAAAGGTTTATGAACTTACTAGTGAAACAGGAAATTTTGCCTGGGACGGAAAAGACCAAACCGGTAAATCCTGTGCTGATGGAACTTATTTTTACGTGATAAAAGCTATAGGTAACGATGAAAAGGAGTTTGAAACAAAAGGAAACGTTAGCTTGTTTAGATAGTCGTCCCGCAAAAACTCTGTAAGCCTTGTTATATATTGAGTTTGTTTAAAAATAGTGCGATAAAAATCTACAAAAAAAAGTAAAAAAGGATGAAAA
>Ga0163149_10003817_pt1 | contig 16886 bp, 23 predicted proteins | sample OliLakLV19MP5G1_FD_148604 | JGI IMG/M metagenome (GOLD analysis project Ga0163149, IMG submission 148604) | Freshwater microbial mat bacterial communities from Lake Vanda, McMurdo Dry Valleys, Antarctica - Oligotrophic Lake LV.19.MP5.G1 | ecosystem: Environmental > Aquatic > Freshwater > Lake >...
GCGGATGGTGGGTGGATCCTACAAGAACGACGCTGCCGCCAAGCAGACACCCGCGCGCAAGCGCGCGCGAAAGGCCATCGTCGACGGCCTGGTTTCGACCCGCAATCCCTTCGGATTTTCCCTGATCGCCCCGCCGTCGCTCCTGGCATCCATGGTGAATGACGCCAGTGGCGACCGGCTCGATGCGGTGCTCTGCGCCATGCAGGCGGCATGGGCATGGCAACGCCGCCAGGACAACTACGGATTGCCCGCGGATATCGATCCGCTGGAAGGCTGGATCGCGACGGTGCCGGAGATAAAAGTGATCTCGGATCAACCGCAAGAATAGGAAAGCCACCAACGGCCTTGCCGTCAGCCGTACACACCTGGGTCAATTCGCACATGGACTCGTGCTGTCAGTAGCGCCTCAATGTCGCTCCTTACAAGCCGGTGCTTGTCGAGGAGCTGAGCAAGAACTGTTTGATCGACAAGGCGAACGTGGTTCAGGTCAGCGTGAAAACGGGCGTTGTCATTGAAAAATTGATTGGTCACTGCGACCTTGGCGAAGGCCACGCCGGGATGCTCGAACTTGTACTTGGCTTCGCCCGTCACAACATCCTTGATCGCTTCCCAACTTAGATGAGCCCCATCTGAGCGCGAACTTTTGCACTGGATCAACTCACCGACATTGATCGTCTTGGCGATCACGTCGATGCCTCCGTCCCCGGTGCGCGGGGTGAGCGCAACGGTCCGAAAGCCCTGCTTCTTCCAAAGCGCCGCAATCAATGCCTCGAATTCCAACGGGTTGAGCTTTGTGGATTACTAACAGATCCCCGATACCGTCAGGCTGGTTTGCGCCACGGTGAACTTGCGAATGACTTGGCCTATAGGCAAGCCCTTCAGGGAACTAGTCGCTCGCGGTAGTGCGCCGCCATTTTGCGCTCCGTCCCTTACCGGTTGACTCGATGAGGCCCTCCGACTTCATGGCCCGCAAAACCACCCGGATCATGTCACGGCTCACGCCCGGACAAGCCTGTTCGATATCCGATATCGAAAACGGCACATTGCGTTTAAGCACTTCGGCTCGTACCCGATCACCTTTGGCGCCGCGGCCACGCTCGATGGTGCCGACCCGATCCTCGAATTCTTTGTATGCGGCAAGCATCGTGCCCCAGAAATAATTGAGCCAGGGGCGCGCGTCATGTTGCGCCTCGTGCCAGCCCTGCGAGCTGGCCTCGAGGCTTTCGTAGTAGCCCTCTTTCGATTCCTCGAAAATGCGCTCCAGGCTGATGTAACGCCCTACCGCGTAGTCAAATTGGTAGAGAAGCAATAGTGTCAGCAGTCGTGCCATCCTGCCGTTCCCGTCCGGGAATGGATGGATGCACAGGAAATCCAGTATCGCCAGGGGGACCAGCACCAGGGAGTCCGCGAGATACCGGTCGACTCCAGCCCGATACTCCGACACGAGGTCGGCCATTGCCATCGGGGTCAGGTGCGCCTCCACAGGCCGAAAGCGTACCCGTACCGTGCCGCCCGGATGGCGTTCGACGATGTCGTTGTTCGCCGCCTTCCAGCGGCCGCCCGGCTGCGGGAGGTATCGATACAGCACAGAGTGGAGTTGAAGAATCACGTTTTCCGCAAATACCATGTCGTTTGCGGATTCATGGATCAAGGCGAGCGCGTCACGGTAACCGGCTACTTCCTGCTCCGACCGGTTTCTTGGCGTGGCATTTTTCGCCACCAGCGATTTGAGCCGGGCAGACGGCACAACCACTCCCTCCAACCGATTGGAGGATTCGGTCGATTCGATAACTGCTACCTGTCGAAGGCTCAGCAGCACCTCGGGAGACTGGGCGAAAAAGAGCCGTTGCTTGCCCCGGTATTCGCCCAGGGCGCGTAACGCCGCCATCTGCGACCCGTCATAACGCAGACCAGCAAGGTATTCCTCAGTAAGGGACCGCATCAGGTGTCCAAGGTCGGTTAATGGGGTAATGCTAGGCCTTAATGGGGTATTAAGGCAATTCATTGCCCCATTTAAAGCGCCATTACCCCACTCAGCAAGCCGTATGAGGATTAATCCGCATGTCCTGGTAAATCTTTCTGAGAGGGTTTCGTCGCCTAAATTCACCTGATAGGTTCTGTTCCGATCAAACAACAAAAAAGGCTTCGTCGCATTGAGTGTGGACCCTGTACCGCTCCGCCAGCAGTCGTGCGCTACTGGGGCCGTTCTGTGTTGCTAGTTACCGGCAAATACCCTCATTCCTGGCCGCTCTATGTGGGCTTAGCACTGCTGGTGAGCGGCAGCGTCTGGGATGTGATCAATGGCCGCAGCAAGACTGCCGCCTGCGAGACCCGATGCGCGATCGAACCTCCGATAACTCCCGATAACAAAGGTCGTGCGTTGAGCGGTGCCGCAATTGCTGTCGCTGCCGCAGGCGCATTCTATGGTCTTTATAAATCGGTCGAAGCGGTCAAGCCAAAGGCAGAGGCCAGCTCCATCGCCTGCTGGGGCATCAATTCCTGCAAAGGCACCACCGCCTGCTCAACGGCGTTCAATTCTTGCAACGGCATGAACAGTTGCAGAGGTCGCGGCTATGTCAACGTCGCCGCAGCAGAATGCAAGGTTAAGGGCGTCCGCCCGCTCGTTGGAGCTGAAGCCGATCCGGCGAAGGGATGATATTCGCCCAGTCTTTGCGCGAGTAAATCGTGATGGGTGACGCTTGCGCACAGCGACGCAAGGTCAGGAACCCCGATGCGATACGCCTGCTTAGGGTCGGCCGGCAGCGACCATCCTGCTGGCCTGTCGCGCAGCACTTTGGGACGCGCGAGTTCGAACTCCATTGTGCCTGGGAAGTTTTCCATCGACGCGTTGTGGGGTTTCAATGATTGCGTGTGTCTACTTGATTAGGAGTGTCGGAAAGAGGTGCGCCTCGGAAAACTTGAATCTTAGCGCGTCCGCGAATTCGACACTTCGGGAGATCGACAGACTTTCCGCGACCTAATTTTGGCCGCGCAGACGGTTGTCGATCCGCTACCAACCAATCTAATGGAGAAAATCATGCGTGTCATGCAAATGGCGATTCTGGCGGTGCTGCTCGGCGTTTCGTCTCTGCTATTGGCTGCGGAGGGGGAGTTCAACAAGGAATGCGCGATGGGTCTGGCGATGGGTCAGCACATTCCTACGGACTGCTCGGTCAACTGGACAGACCCTGCGGACGGGAAGACCTACTGTTTCAGCGGCACAAAGTCGAAGGACATGTTTCTGAACGCTCCGACGGTCACTCTGAAAAGGGCTCAAGCGGAATTCGGTCGCCGCTGAGATTCCCGAACTGAAGCTGTATTGATTGATGCCCCTCGTTTCGGCGAGGGGCGTTTTGCGCCGGGTGAGGCGGGGAATCGGCGATGGTTACCAGCTTTCCCCTGGGCCTTTTCCAGGACGATCTTGTGCGCCATGAATCCGAAGGTTGGCGCCGCGCGTATTGCTCTTTATTGACCGATCGAAAGGAAGGAGCGCGGATGGCGTCATTGAGTGCGAAGGGCTCGCTTCTGGCTGGCGTTGCCGCTGCGGTGGGCGCGTCAGTCTGCTGTGTCGGGCCGCTGCTCCTGCTGATTCTGGGTGTCAGCGGCGCGTGGATCGGAAGCCTGACCGAGTTTGAGCCTTTTCGGCCTTACCTGATTGGTCTGACTCTGGTTTTCCTGGCGTTGTCTTTTCGCAAGCTTTATCTGGTACCCCAGGCGTGTGTGCCCGGAACCTTGTGTGCCGACCCGCGGAGCATTCGTCGTCAACGGCTGGTGTTCTGGATCGTATGCCTGGTGCTCCTCGCCTTGATTGCTGTGCCGTGGGTGGCTCCGTTTCTTTATTGAAAGGAAAAAACATGATTCGCAACTTGGCTGCACTGGCTGTTGTGTCCTTGATCACATTCTCCCCGGCATTCGCCGGCGCGCCCCAAACCATCGTTCTCGACGTGGAAAAAATGACATGTCCGGTATGTCCAATCACGGTAAGAAAGTCCCTGGAGAAAATTCAAGGCGTGTCGCATACGAACGTGGATTTCGACAAGAAGACCGCGACCGTAACGTTCGACCCCGACAAGGCTTCGCCTGCACGTCTGATCGAGGCGACGACCAACGCAGGCTATCCGTCCTCCGTGCACAAGTAAATTGGCTGCGGGTGCGTTTCTCGAGTCGATGCCGATTTACCCGCTCTACGATATAGTGCGGCAGGAAACCGTGTTGATCGAGCGAGCGTCCGACTGCGGAACCTCGGGCTGAACATAATTATCGAGGTGGAAGGCGTCTGCCTCGAATTTCAGACTGCGGCGCCATCGCGCTTTGAGGCTGAACGCCCTTGAAATCTCGAAGCGATCCATCCAAGAAGCACGACCACGACGATGAGCCCCAGTGCCCAGAGCGGCAGGGTCTGCATATTGTCCCCAAGTACGGCGAGTAGAACGGTAAGCGGCAGGATTCCAAGACCAGTGGACCAGAGAAACGTCCACCAGGAAATCTCGGTCAGCGCAGCGGCAAAGTTGATCAGGTTAAAGGCGATCAAAGGAATCAGGCGGCTGATCAATAACGCAGACCCGCCATGCGTGTGGGACCAATTCGATAGTCGATGCCAGTGATGATCCGGCAGGAATCTGCGGACGAACGGCCTGCCGAGCAAGCGGACAATGCCGAAAGCTAGTGAGGCGCCCAGCATTGCACCCACCCAAGTGATTGCAGTGCCCCACACTGGTCCGTAGATCATGCCGTTCGCCAGCGCAATGATCTCTGCGGGGAAGGGCAGGAACGAATGCACAATCATCAGCCCAATCGAACCGATTACGCCCCAGGGTCCCCAAGAGCGTATCAGCGCCACCGTGTAGGTGACCGAACCGTTTAGATTGGCGATCCAGTCGCCAGGCAGCACCAGCCACGCAGTAGCGCCGCTTGCCAGGAGCAGTAACATCGCTGCGGCGAGATTGATGACGATCGAGCTGTGGCGTCGTTCCTGGTTGGTCACACAGCCATCCTTTTCTCGGGCCTTACCCCTCTGACTTTCGGATTCTGCGTCCCTCGAATATCGAAAATGCGGATGTTCAAGTCATACTACGGCGCGACGGTGGTAGTGGATGCGCGCTACGCGGTGTCGAGCCGGGTTTCCCTGGCCATCGAGTCACGTTTCTAACTGTGCCCGAAGGTAGGCGATGTTCGTGACGAGGCCGGGTAGAAGCCACTGGAACAGGCGCGACACCTGCAGTACGTCGGCGACGCTTGCGTCGCGGCCTGCCGCGGCGCGTAATGCCGCGCCACGTAGGCACCCGGGATTGGGCAGGCCATGCGCGGCCAGCTTCACTGCGCGCTCGTGAATGGCGTCACCGATTGCCCCATACGCTGGCACAGGGACGGTGCTTTTCAGATCGTTCCATGCCAGGCAGAAGTAGCTCGGCCAGCGTGCCAATGCCCGGTAGTCGGTGTTGACGAACGGGAGTCCGAGGGTGCGCTTCACGTCCTCGTAGACCGCTTGCGTCGGAGCGTCGGCGTGATGTAATTCCATCAATATCAGTGGCACTGGCACGTCCGGTGCGTGGCGTCCGTCGAAGAGCGGCGCGTCGATCCTGTCGCCCATTTCTCCACCTTCCAGCAGCATGCGCACGATGGTGGCGAGTAACAGATAGGGAAAATTGCCATGAGAGAAAATCTCGATCATCCCGCGAATTTGCGCGATCTCGCTCTGTGCGTAACCAAGGTCCTCAAGGCGTTTTACGATCGACAGCGGCCGGAGATTCGCGGCCTCTGTTTCGGCGAACTGCCGCAACGTCGCGCTTGCTTCGACGAACGGCCGGCTGCGTACGAGTGGCCGTGCTCCTTGCCAAAGTGTTTCGAAGAAGGTGGGGTAATGCGCGTAGGCCATGGTCACGACGCCCATCCACGGTACCTGCATGGCCTCTTTCATTTCTTCGTACCACAGTTTCCTCCTGCCGGTGGCGAGGATCTCCGGCAGCGGGTGGATTTGCGGCAGCGGCTTGGGGTACAGGCGGTTCATTGCGGTGGTGTCGGGACTCGAGACGTTTGGCACGGTCTTAATTACGGCGCAAAAGTCAGCCGCGCCTGCTGATGGTCCATAACGTGTCTAAATCGCGCAGCATGTAGAGCGCGAAGCAGGCAGCAAGCATGGGCCAGGCGGCGAAGTACAGCAGATTGTGTGCTTCGAACGGAGCTAAGTATTTCGCGAACGTGGCTAACGTCGAGATCGCGTGCAGAATCAGCACCGCGCCATAGGTGTAACGTTTCGCCAGCCCGAGCAGGAATCCCAGAATCAGCAGCATCTCGACGGCCCCGATCAGGTACGCGGTCTCCCGTCCGAGGCCGCCCAGGAAATAATAGCGTTCGAAAATCGACGCCGCGTGTTCGGGACGCAATAGCTTGTCGACTGTCCAGATGAAGAACACGACGAATACGCCGAGTCGCAGGAAGAATAGTGCGAGTGGCAATCGATCTTCTGGTTTCATTATGTCCTCCGGTAATAATGACGCATCGGGAATCCTTGCCGTTACTTGAATGGCGTTTCTGCCTGACACGCCGAGACGGAATGCGCTGTGCACGATCGTCGGGCAACATCGCTATTTGTTTGTCTCATCCTCGATGCATCGCGTGGCGCGACGCGCTGTAGCACGAGACGCAGAACGGGATCAGGTAATTCAGGAATAGGCTTCCCCAGAATATTTCGTTCCCGGCGAGGATTCTTTCTCCCTGGTTGATGGCGTTCAGGATCGTGCCTACAACCAGCGCGATCTTGATCGAGTTCGAAAGAATCGGTTGGGAAAAACCATGCGTAAGGATGGTCTTGGTATGTTGATACATAGTAGCCTCGGTCGATATCGTCGTTCACGGAAGAGGGAGAGGCCTCTGCGGTGACCTCCGACTGTCGCAAGCGATAGTACCGGATTCGAGGCTTGCTCATGGCGGACACTGCGCGGGCCGACGCAGGCGCGCGTGATGCTCACGGCAGAGCGTGTAGGGGATAGAATCGCGCGCCAATTCGTCGCAAACTTCGGCCGATTCGTGGGGCATTGCCTAGTCGGCCTCGACGTATTCGCGCAACGGTTCCAGGCCGCGGCGGATCCAGGTCTTCACCGTGCCGAGCGGGCGTCTGAGTTTCGCCGCAACTTCTCTGTGCGACAGTCCGTGCAAGAACGCGAGTGTAATCGAGCGCCGCTGCTCGTCGGTGAGGCGGCCCAGGCGCTCCGCGAGCCAGCGGGCGTCAGTGGCCCGGAGCAGCAGTTCCTCGGGGCCAGGATGTTCGTCGAGGATTGAGGCGAGTAGTTCTTCGTTCGAATCGTCCGCGTCGGCTTCACGCGGCCGGCGCAAACAGTCCAGCGCGCGGTTGCGCACGATCGCGGTCATCCAGGTCATCGGCGCGCTCTTCGCCCCGTCGTAGCTGCCCGCGTGATGCCAGATCTTGACGAAACTCTCCTGCAGTACTTCCTCCGCCCAGTCGTTTCGCCGGGTGATCCGTGTCGCGACGGCGAACAATCTTGGCGAGGAGATGCGATAGAGATCGGCGAAGGCCGGCTCATCCTTCAGCGCACAGCGCAACAGTAGTTCCTGAAGTCGATCGGCGGGCATACGACGGGCCGGGCTGTGGTGCTGGTGCAGCTCCACCGCCGGTGCAGGTCGGCGCGCCTGGTTGCCGCTACGGATCCGATCGTCGTTTCGGGCCGGGGCAGTCCTGACGTCCACGCTCGCCGTCATGCGGCTTTGGCTGGTGCTGTCCACGCACGCGAGGCGAAGCGCTCGTCGAGCTGCGTGTGAAAAAGGTGGTTGGAATAATTGCTCAGAGTCTTCACCGAGATCGCCAGAACGATATAGAGGATCTGGGGCTCGGTGAAACCGGCCCCCAGAAACGCGGCGACGTCGGCCTTGTTCGGGAGGCCGCGCTTGGCGACCATTACGCGTGTGAACTCTGCGAGCGCAGCAAGCTTGGCCTCGGGTATCTTCGTGCCAGCGCGAATCGCATCGGTGACCGGCGCGGGAACCCGGGACATCTTGTCAGCAATGAAGCTGTGTGCACCCATGCAGTAGCTGCACCCGTTCTCGTAACTAATCGCCAAGAACACGACTTCCTGTTCTGCGGTCGTCAATCCAGATTCTTCCCTAAACTGCTTGTAACCCAGCAGATAGGTATCAAGAACGGCGGGGGCGTTAACCATATTGGCATACATGTTCGGGATGAAACCCACCTGCTTGAGCGCTTTGTCCAGCACTTCCTTGGCGCGCGGATCTGCGGTTTCCGACGAGACGCTTGGCAGAGTCATTTTATATTCAGTATTCATGTCATTTATCCTTGATTTGTCGGCCCCGCGGCGGCCTGCCGCGAAGGTCGTTGGTGTTCTTTAACCTTGCCGGTGGGTGGGAACGTCGGTGGCAACAATTTTATCCACGACTTCCGCGAGATCCCGGCCGACAATATCGGGCTTGTCGAAGAGCGGGTCCAGAACCATGCCCGGCCGCGCCACGAACGCAGCGGCGCAGCCTGCCCGCATGGCTCCCCCGACGTCCCAGGAATGCGCCGCAACCATGCGAATATTTCTCGTTTCCACGCCGAGCGAAGCTGCGGCAGACTGGTACACGACTGCCGCCGGTTTGAACCGGCGCACAGAATCGACCGTGAGTAACTGCTCGAAATACTCCCCGATACCCGCCGCCGAAACTTGCGACTCGAGAACTTTTCGTGCGGAGTTCGTTAGCGCCGCCATGCGGAACCCTGTCGATTGCAACCGCTTCAGGCTTGCCGGCACTTCGGGATGCGCAGGCAGGGAACGGACGCCACCAAGGATCTGCATCATTCCTGCTTCGGTGAGTTCCACGCCTCTGCGTTGGGCCGTCATCTTCAGCGCGGCTTTCGCCACCGACCCGAAGTCTGAATAGATCTCCGCCACCGTGATTGCAAATGCCGATTGCAGCATTTGAGAAAAAAACTCGTGAAGGGAGGCCGCGTCGCCGAATGCCTGCTCGAACTGCGGCACGAGCGCGTTCAGGTCGAGCAGCGTTTCGATCACATCGAATACTATTACGCGTGGTGCACCCGGGTCCGTCGCCGCGACCCGCGTGCCGATTGCCGTGCCGTTGCCCGGTTCCCGCGCGAACGCGGGCATGCCCGGTCCGGCGGTGGCGAGCATGGCGGCGGGAATGCCCTGCATGAACCTGCGTCGATTCATGTTCGATGCGTCTCGATGTGGTGTCATTTGCCGGGTTTACGGAGGAAATTGGCAAGGCCGTCGATGGCTCCGGAGTAGACCTCACGGAACATGCCCTCGAGCTCGGCGCGGTGCGGCTCGTCGGCATCGAAATCCGCGCTCCAGGTCACTTCACTCTTGTTTGAGCCGGCGTCGCGGACTTCAACCGTGCCTGCAAGATTGCGGGCGGGCAGGGGATGTTCGTCGATGGTGTAACGAAAGCGCCTGCGGGCGTGATCCACCTCGACGATACGTTCCTTAAGTTGGGCGCCGTTCTCCATGGTGCAGTAGCGCGTTGCGCCCTCGCCGCTACCTTCCAGGCGGCATTGGGTGATCACTGGCAGCCATTTGTCCAGGCCGTCTCCGGCGCTGATGGTGCTCCAGACGGCTTGCGGGCTCACGTCGATGTTCTTTGTGACTTTTACAGTTGTCATGCCTTGCCTCCCAGGGGATTGTCCTTGTACCGCGTCGCGTGTTGGTCCGTGAATTACGCGTCAATCGCTCACGCTGACTTCGTATCAGGGCGTCGGATTGATCGGGCAACGATAGCGAAAGCCGTTCTTGGTGATGGTTACTTCGTGCTATGGGTCTCTCCGGGTTTGAGAGGAAACATTTCGAGTCGTTCGCCGGTGACGAGGTCTCGCAATTCGAAGCCGACCAACTTGCCGGCCTTGTTCGACACCGCGAATTCGTATTCGCCCGGTTTGAGCCCTGCGAGCGTTTCCTTCGCGGCGAAATAGCCGTTGTATTGATCGAGATGAATCGTGGTGACCGGATTGGCCGCCTCCGCAGCCAGCGGCAGCGCAAACGTGGCCAGCATCAAGATGGCTGAGATCAATCTGAAAATAGCTTTCATGAGCACCTCCAGTATCGTTTCGTCGGTGTAATCGCCCCGATGGCAAGGTGTAGGTCGGTCGGGTAATTCGCCTTGTACGACGTGTCTACACAGATGCCTGTCCGCTTTGGGGCTGGAAGTAGATTAGTCTGGGAGACTTGGACGCTATATGATGAAACGTCTCTATTTTTTGATTAAGGGTACAAACGTATGCCAGCAGATGCACTAAGCGACATTCTGCAATCCGTCCATCTTAGTGGTGGGGTTTACTTCCGATGCGAGTTCACTGCGCCTTGGGGAATGGAAGTGCCGGCGAATCCGGATGCGGAATTCCACGTGGTCGTCAGGGGGCAGTGCTGGCTGGCCCGTCCTGGTGAAAAGGACCCGATTCCCCTTCAGGCGGGAGACGTCGTGGTTTTCCTCGATGGCTCACGGCACCGGTTGCTCGATACGCCGCGTGGCAAGGCACTTTCTCCTGAGAAAATAATCGGCAACCAGAGTCTCGCGAATTTCGGGCCGGTGACTTACGGCGGAGGCGGCGCTCCGGTGACGATTCTCTGCGGCTATTTTCGTTTCAACCGCGATAGCGCTCACCCGTTGCTCGCGGCGCTGCCCGATTTCATGCACGTGCCGGGGACACAATTCGGCGACGCGGACGCCATCATCAGTCTGATGCAGCGCGAGACCAAACACGCCGCGCCGGGTATGGAAGCGGTCGTTGACCGGTTGTCCGAAGTGCTGTTCATCCAAATTCTTCGCGCGCACATCCAGCAATCGGACGACGCCACCGGCATCCTTGTGGCGCTGCGCGACCGGAAGGTGTGCGCGGCCCTGGGCTGCATGCATCAGTCTCCCGAGAAACCCTGGACGCTCGGGAGCCTCGCCGCAGAACTCGGTATGTCGCGCTCCGCGTTTACAGCGCGATTCAGTGCGCTGGTAAGGCAGACACCGATGCAATACCTGACAGCGTGGCGGATCGAACAGGCGCGGCGGATGCTGCGTGAAACCCGTCTCAGCACGGCGGTCATTGCCGACAAAGTCGGCTACGGTTCGGAAGCCGCATTCGGCAAAGTATTTAAACGGCGGGTCGGAGTCGGTCCCGGAGTCTACCGGCGAAGCGCGGGCGATACATCGGCCTAAGATTCGAGACGTCGCTTGTCCGCTGACAACCGCCGAACGCGTCCGCATGGTAGAGGTCGATCGATCCCAGTTGCGCATCGAATAATCTTATGGCGGGACGGGACCTATGCAGGTGGCTGCGTTTCACCGGATGATTCTTTGGTCCGTGGCGCTTTACTGCGAAGTTGAAGTTCCGAAACTTCGTAGGTTAGCTACGAGGCTGTTCGCCAAGTGAGGCGTGGGACTGGAATCAATGTGCGGTTTGTCTCAACTCGACACCAAAAATAAGCACTACGGAGATTGCTGGTCTGGCCGGCACGACCAGCTTCAGGCGTGTGTTGGCCGTGCCGACAGCCGCTGGGGTTTCTTCTTCTGTGCCGGGCTTCCCCGTGCCGCCGCGTCCAATTCCGTGAGGTCTTGCAAGAGAACGGCGGGACGGTCCGGAAACGGGACCACAAGCTCGAGCTGGCCACTCATACGGGCAATATAGTTGCACAAGGTCGAGATCAGCAGGTCACTTCGCTTTTCCAGACGCGAGATTCCTTCCTGACCGATGCCGAGCAATTCCGCCATGTGCTCCTGGGTCAGCTCGCGCGCCTTACGCAAGTCTTTAAGAGACATTTCTTCCGCCAGCAATTCGTTGGCCCATGCTTCAACCTTGCCACGGCGCGCGGCCTGCAGTTTGTTCAGTCTTTCTTTCAGGGTCCTTTCTCAAGGTTATTTCCTTTCCTTCACTTCCTCCTTCACGCGCTCACAGTAAGCCGTGAAGCGCTTATCTGCCCTCTTGATCAGCTCCTTGTAAAAGCGCTTTTCGCCGCCACCTGATTTGTCCCCGGCCACCAAAACAACTGCGGAGCGACGCAGATCAAAAGCAAAGGCCACGCGCCATTCACCCCCATCAGTGGCAAAACGCAGTTCTTTCATATTGGCGTGCTCTGAGCCATTGACCGTCGCCGCAACGACCATGCCTTTACGCCAATCCCAGCTAAACAGTACGCAGTTCGTAGTCGCAGTGACTTGATTGCGAGGCACGCAGGTGTAGCCGGCGGCGTTGGATAAGGTTCGATTGATTCAAGCATAACAATCCTCGTCGGCGAGTTCGTGGAAAAAGCCGCCGGTTTCCACGCGGGCGGTCCGCGGCGATCCCGGGAATCTGTCCACCACCTGGCATCGGTAGCGCAAGATCGGCGAAGTCGGGCCCTGACAGAAGGCTCGTAAATGGTCCCGGCCAGAGTTCCTGCTTCGCATCCTCGCGGAGCAGTCGAGACCCCATGATCCCAGAGATTACGACAAGCGGGATGGTTTTGGGTTGTTGCGCGACCGGCGAGTAAAGGCGCACAAGGTCCGGCTCCTGATGCGTGCTGCACCCGGTCGCGATAACGGTGATGACCGCGACCGCGAAACGCGCCCTCATTCGAGCACGAAACTCGTCATGTCCACCGCGATGCAATCGAATAGCGGACGAATCTCGCGTTCTTGAAAGCGCTACTCGGACCCCGCGCGTCCATGATTATCGCCAGCGGTACGGGTCTGCAATACAGTGTCCGCGTAGCACGTGATGAGAGAGATGCGTCACTGAGTCGCACCGGAGTTTCCCTTGATCCATAGTAGTGGTCAGGTCAGTCGGATGCTCAATCGTGACCGATCCTCGCATCCATGGGGATGCCGGGTTGGATCGCGTCGACGAAGTAGACATCCTCGCTCCATTGCATCGCCCGATAGTCAAAGCTGGCCGTCAGCGTCGGCTTTACGACCTGGAAGTAAGGAGAAACGTCGAAATCACGAGGGGCGAACAAACTGTAGTGGCGCATCGAGAACGTCTCTTGCACGCAATCGTTACAGTCATCAGTGGGGGCAGGTCGAACGTGCCTCTGAGGCAGAATCGGGTAGTGAACTGACTGGAACGCCTGCGCGATCAATGTCGAGCATATTGCTTTCGTCGGTTCGCCACTGCCAAAATATAGAAGCTTTCGGCGCCAACGCGTCGGTACCGGGGGCGTCGGCAGGAGGTAACGGGCGAGGTCGAAGACGTTCTTCAGGTCGTAATTCTTGCCAAGGCTTGCCATCGCGAAATTGACCACTCTCTGGACCTCGGAATCGGATATGCCTACGGGTCGGCAGATTCGGGTATGCATTCCTGAGTAGGCGCTCAGCGGAACCGCCCAAACGCCCTGGACGACATCGGCTTCGATCAGAACCCTTGGTTCGGTGTCCACGCCCGCATCTCCCGGAATCACGCCGACGTAAAGCGCGGCGTGCGACCAGGTCGACTGCGTAAGATATTTGATTGCAGTGGAAAGCCTCGTATTTCCCTCCACCAGCAGCACATCGCCGGGCCGCAGCACTGCGCGCAACTGCTCGGGATCAGAGGTCGCCAGCGGACGATAACGCGGATTTGGTTCGTTCAGATACCGCGCAAGTGCTTTGCCGATCGCAGAAAGCATGAAATTGACGGCAAACATCCTTCGTTCCCCCAAAAACAAGTGCCCGTTGCGGCTCTGTCCTTGTGTTAGTTACGAAGTGGAGGGCATGTTGGATGCGCAAGGAATGACGGTGCATGCGATTGTAAAAAAAAGCGCGAGCGCCCAGGGAGGGGCTGCGCGCGCGCAAGAAGGGGCAGCGGCGGACCATTTACGTCCGCCTCTGTACCGGCTTTCAGAAGTTGTAAAACAACGTGGCGCTCACACGATTGTTGTCCCCGTTCGCGCCATCGTTGTAGTCGACATCCCGGAAGTCATAACCGAGTCCGGCGTACACTTGCTTGAGCGGGTGGAACCAGAGGGTCGCGTTGACCGTCTGGGCCTTTCTGACGCCGGGCGCATCGAACGCGCTGCCCGTAAAGATCCCGGAGGCGATGCGAAACGGAGTGCCTGCACCGGTCAAATCGTCGAGATCGTTCTCCTCGTAGGAGTAGATCAACGTCAGGTTCGTCTTTTCGGTGAAGAAATATTCACCCGTGACGAAGAAACCCTTTCCTTCGATGGCATCGACCTCTCCGGAAGCTGTTTCATAGATGCCTTGTCCGTTGCCGCCGAAGTAGCTGTCGCCGTTACTGACGAACCAGGCTTGCCCCATCAGCGAAAGCGAGCCTGCGCGCTGACCGTTGCGGATGCCGATAACCGGGAGTACACCACTCACGGCAACGCCGTACGCATCCACTTCCTCGTCATCACCCGACCCAGCCAGGCGCTGTACCCGCTCCCGTCCATAGAAACCGGTCAGCGCGATCTCGGCCGGCACGTCGCCACCGTCTTCGAATTCGAAATAGGCGGCCTTGCCGAGCGCATCGGTCTGGAAAGCGATCTTGCCGTGCAGGAAAGGCGTCGCAGTCCGCTCGGCGGTATCGGTCCCCTGGTTGAACAAGCCCGAATTCGGCGCGTTGATACTCACCGCGTAGACCATGTTCGATCCCGACGACAGCGGGCTCACATAGGTATAGCGCGCCTGCCCTTCGCGGCCGAACAGAGAGCCAAGGCCCAGATTCAGGTTATCGAACATCATGTCGGGCAGCCGGTCGCCGAACAGCACGTTGGTCTGGCCGACCAGCAGCGAATGCCCGTCACCCCAGGTGGTTGCCCAATAGGCATGGCGCAGCCGTGGGCTGGCGGTGTTGGGCCGGTTGGGTGTGGAGGCGGATTCGTCCAGGAAGTCGAATTCGATGTACCCACTGTGCTCGCTTTCTCCGGGTGGCGCCTTCAGGCCGAACCCGATCTGCGTCATATTAGGGCTGAAACGAAATGTGCTTTGGTCGCCTTGTGCGCTTCCTTTCCGCGCCGGGAACAGCGGTTCGCTGTTACCCAGGTCCCGTTCGTCGTAATCCGCTCTCGCGTTCACAAACCCGCGAAGGGTCAGCCCCCATCCGTCGCTGGTAGTCATGCCGATTGCTGACGCCTGCGCGGTGCAGAGGCCGAGCATTGCGCCGGCAAGCAGTCCTGCACCAGATTTTCTTTTCATGGTAGTTCTCCTTTTTTCCTGAGTGGCACGGTTTCGTTTAATTCGCGCAAACGCGGCCTCGAATCGTCTGTCGCTACCCGATCGCGATGCGGTGCCCCGTAATGCGGCGTGCCAAACTCCAATGCACTTGCCGTGCCTACCATGAGAGGCCGCGTAATGCATTGTTTCCTCGAATATTGAGTGCCTGCTCGTGAGAACAATTGGCGACGAGATTTCGTGTCTATGCGAAAACTTGGAGACGAGATCTCGCTCCGCCGATTCGAATTTCCTTTTTTCTTTACCTCTTCAGGTGATCGGAGAAGGCGATGTATGGAGCGCCTGGTCTACTGATCATCAATCCATATTCAAGCTGTTTTTTTCCCGCGCGAACCATTGGTGTAGGGAATGCCGGTTGACGGGTGTCTGCATCGAAGGAGGCCATGTATCAAACGCCTCCGTGGGCGATCCAAGGGCGTCTGATCCGGGTGATAGGTTTGCGTCAAGAGTCGCGTTGTTTCCATCAAACAAAACAACGCAAGACTGGCCCAAAAAGCTGGCCGTGCTACTGACTTGAGTGTCTGGTTCTGACAACGAGTTCCAACATAACCGAAGGAGAAACCTAATGAACAAATCCCTCGCACTTGCACTTTCGGTCGCAAGCGTGGCATTGGTGCTTACAGGGTGTGCGTCATATCAACAGGAGTCGGTGGCAAGTGCCCCGCCGGCGGCTTCCGGAAAAGCAATCTGGGCTTATATGAATAAGGCCGGATACACGCGGAACTGGTCGATGTGGCCGGGCACTTCCGCCTACTACAAGGGTAACGAACCTCACGGGGCGCTGCTGACTACTTATGTGAACGCGCCGGCTTTGGACGCCATCAGCGGGAAGCGCGGCACGCTGCCGGACGGCGCGATGGTGATCAAGGAAAACTATATGCCCGGGAAGAACCTCGCGGCCATCACCGTCATGTACAAAGTAGCAGGCTCGAACCCCGAGGTCGGCGACTGGTATTGGGTCAAGTTCGCGCCCAGCGGTGCGGTAGAGGCCGAAGGAAAAGAACCCATGTGTATCGCCTGCCACTCCGCGAAAAAGGACAACGATTACCTTTACACAGGAAACATCCATTGAAGCGGGTTTGAGAAGAGCCGGGACGCGAGACGGGAATGTTTCTTTGCCGCTTCGCGCCCGTTTCTTCCCGGAATCGCGAGCGGCACTTTTCTTTTTGCGTCAATCCTCGGCAGAGCATTGACTTCAAAGCGCGTATTACGATGCCTGCCAAAGCCCCGCACATATCAGTATCTCCCCTTGTGCGCGTGTTCCGTCGTTCTGTCCTGTTGTAAGGATTCCCGCCGTGCACATGTCTCCTTGAAGGAGATCAACAACGATGCCCTCTGGCGGGCAGCCGTCTGGCAGCCGTCAAGCCGATGCGGGCGGCGGGGGCGGGCGCAGGCGCGAATTCAAGAGAGAGGAACCGGCGGATGACACTGGAGCAGCATTCAGCCACAGGGGGTTTCGACAGCCGGCAATTCCGGCGCGCACTGAATGGTTCGACCGAAGCCATCGTCCTGGTTGAACCGCTTCGGGACCGCATCGTCGATGCCAACTCGACCGCCTGTTCGATGCTTGGGTATATGCGCGGCGAGTTACTGAAAATGCGGGTAAGCCAGATGCACCCCAACGATATGGCATTGCTGATCGGCTTCTCCGAGTCAGTTTCAAGATTCGGGCACGGCTGGACCCAGGATCTATCCTGCTTGACCAAAAGCGGCGAATTGGTGCTTGCGGACGCCGACACCTC
>Ga0163149_10003826_pt1 | contig 16853 bp, 14 predicted proteins | sample OliLakLV19MP5G1_FD_148604 | JGI IMG/M metagenome (GOLD analysis project Ga0163149, IMG submission 148604) | Freshwater microbial mat bacterial communities from Lake Vanda, McMurdo Dry Valleys, Antarctica - Oligotrophic Lake LV.19.MP5.G1 | ecosystem: Environmental > Aquatic > Freshwater > Lake >...
AACTGTAACAATAATGGCAACGTACATTATCCAAATTTCCTTTACCATTCCAATAGCAGTAATGATACTATCAATTGAAAACACTATATCCATTATTAATATCTGCAAAATAACCTGTGCAAAAGTGGCTGCTTTTATATTTTTAGTTTGGTCTCCCTTTTCACCTTCCATTTTATGATGTATTTCGGTGGTGCTTTTATACAATAAAAATAATCCGCCAACTATTACTATCAGATCTTTGATGGATACGCCTTGATTAAAAATTGTAAATAAATCCGTATTTAATTTCATTATCCAAACCACACTTGCTAATAACGCTAACCGCAAAATCATAGCCAGTATTAAGCCATAAAGTCTTGCCTTTTTTTGTTGGTTTTCAGGTAGTCTGTTGGCTAAAATGGATATAAAAATCACATTGTCTATCCCTAATACAACTTCAAGAGCGATCAGCGTTACAAGTGAAACTATGATTTGATATTCCATAGAAATAAATCTCTATTCATTTATTAATGTGGTATTTACAATCATTGTTTCAGGATAAAACTCTACCTCTCCAGTAGTAATATTATGGCTTCCACCTACAATTCCAATAGCACCGGATTCAATCATTTCTTTTAAAATAGGGCTTCGTTCCATAATGGCTTTAACCGTTCGTTTTACATTAATGGCTGCCACTTTTTCTACAAATTCTGTGTTTCCAGAATTGCGATCGTTAGTTATGGTCTGTTCGTCATCAACGGCAGGTCTTATTTTGGTTAACAATGCAGTAAGATTGCCCATTTCAACATGGTCGCAAGCTCCTTTTACAGCACCGCATTTGGTGTGTCCCAATACAACAATTATTTTTGAACCTGCTACTTTACAGCCAAATTCCATACTGCCTAAAATGTCTTCGTTGATTATGTTTCCGGCAATGCGAACACTAAACACATCTCCTAATCCCTGGTCAAAAATTAATTCGGCAGAAGTTCTGCTGTCAATGCAACTGAGAATTACCGCAAAAGGGTGTTGCCCGTCTGATGTATCATTCGCCTGTTGTAAAAGATTTCGGTTTACTTTTAGATTATTTACAAATCTTTTGTTTCCTTCTTTTAATAATTCTAATGCCATAGCAGGTGTAATGGCTGTTTGCATTTCTTTGGTCAGTGTTTTCATTGTTTTTGTTTTTTAATTGTTAGTAGATTAAACGGGTTCTATAAAATTGATTTTCTCAACGGTGATGTTCTTTGTTTTGGCATTGCTCTCGTAATTAATTATCAGCTCTATTACATCATAATTAATTGATTTAGATTTTGAGCAGTCGATAATAACTTTTGAGTTTTTTGGTATAGCATCTAAAGTTTGAATAACACTTGCTTTATTAAAAAATGAAACTTCTTCAGCTAAAACAAGATGATGCACTTCCTGTCCCTTTTCATTTGTTGTAATGTCTTCCATGTGATGTGAATTACGATAACTATGGCGCAAGGTGTAGAAGATGCCAAAAAGAACGCCTATTGTAATTCCTTTTAATAAGTCGGTGGTTAAAATAGCCACAACCGTAGCTGTGAATGGTATAAACTGTTCCCAACCTAATTTATACATTTGTTTAAACAAGGCTGGCTTGGCTAATTTATACCCAACCATAAATAGAATGGCTGCTAAACTTGCCAATGGTATCATATTCAAAACACTTGCAATTGTCAAAGCGCTTATCAGTAAAAAAAAGCCATGCAGAATGGCAGACATTTTTGTTTTCCCTCCAAATGCGATATTAGCTGAACTTCGAACAATTACTTGCGTAACCGGTAATCCACCAATTAAACCGGAAATTATATTTCCTAAACCTTGCGCTTTTAATTCTCTGTTTGTTGGTGTAATCCTTTTATCAGGATCCATTTTGTCGGTAGCTTCTACACAAAGTAATGTTTCCAAGCTTGCTACTATTGCTAAAACGATTGCAATTTTCCAAACTTCAAAATTTGCTATTGCAGAGAAATCGGGCAAAGTGAACTGACTGAAAAAATCTGCAATTGAGCTTGGTACTGGTATGGCGACTACTTGTTTTGCATTTAAACTAAAATCAAGTATTCCGTTTTGATATAAATTAAACATTACAATTCCCAAAACAACTACTACAAGCGGACCGTTTATCATCCCAAATATTTTATGTTTTTTAGTTAATACTGTGTCCCAAAAAATCAGTATGGCTAATGAGATGGCTGCTATTAATAATGCTCCGGGAGTTACAAAATTAAACGCTTTAAAAATTTCAGAGAACGTGTTTTCCCCATCGGCCTGAAAAAAGGCGTCATCCCCAACAGCGTCTTTGTCCCATCCCAAAGCGTGAGGTATCTGTTTTAATATAATAAGCAAGCCGATGCCAGTAAGCATACCTTTAATTACAGAAGAAGGGAAGAAGAATGCAATAAAACCTGCTTTGGCGTATCCCAAAATGAGTTGAATAATTCCTGCCAGAACAACAGCCATTAAAAATGCTTCCCAAGAACCACCAAGCGAGGCAATAGAGGTTAAAACTATCACGGCTAATCCGGCTGCGGGACCACTCACCCCCAAAGGAGAGCCACTTGCCATGCCTACTACAATGCCACCTATAATTCCTGCTATAATTCCTGCAAATAATGGAGCGCCTGAAGCAAGCGCAATGCCTAAGCATAAGGGGACTGCAACAAAGAATACAACAATACTTGCCGGTAAATCGTGTTTGAGGTCTTTAAATAGATGTTTCATAATAATGTGTTTTTAAGATTCGCAGACAAATGTAGTAATAATATTTTATATGATAGTAATTCTATTATTAAAAATATTATTACATTTGTTAAAAGTTGTTAGGATTATGGAATTATCGCTAAAAATAAAGATGAATGAAAAACTGTTTCTTCGTAATCCTGAAGAAACAGAATTAGGCAGAAAGATTATACAGCATAGTATTGTAATTATACATAAGATTGGATTTGAAGCATTTACCTTTAAGAAATTAGCTACCGAAATAGATACCACCGAAGCAGGGGTTTACCGCTATTTTGAGAACAAGCACAGGCTGCTTATTTACATTGTTGAGTGGTATTGGAGCTGGCAGGAGTATCGTTTGATTTTTCAAACTAACAATATAAAAAATCCTGAAATCAAAATTAAAAAAGCTATACAGCTATTGTCAGCCCAAGTTGAGGATGATATTACAACCGAGCATATCAATGAAAAAATTCTCAATGAAATTGTCATAGCTGAAGGAGCTAAGTCATTTCTTACCAAACACGTTACAGAAGATAATAAGGCAAAGTTATTTAAACCATATAAAGATTTATGTGCAAGAATCGCAGGTTTTATAAAGGAGTACAATCCGAAATACAAATACCCACATTCGTTATCATCCACCATTATAGAAATGGCTCATTCCCAAAAATATTATATGCAGAACCTCCCATCACTAACTGATTTTGGTGCTGCAAAGGATGAAAAAAAATTGGTTTCTTTTCTTGAAGATTTGATTTTTTCAAGTATTAAGGGTTGAAGGGAGGAGATATTATGGAGGTGTTTTTAATACGACATACAGAAACGACACTTGGCAAAGAAGATTGCTATGGGCAAAGTAACATCCCTTTGCAAAGACCATTTCTAAGTAGTTTCGATAAAATTGTTAACGAGGTGGAAGTGAAGAATGCTGTTATATATTCAAGCCCTTTGGAAATGTGCAAACAGCTTGCCAGTCATTTTAGGATGTACAATGAATCTATTGACAAAATGATTTTGGATGACAGATTAAAGGAAAGGAATTTCGGAGATTGGGAGTTAAAAAAGTGGGATAAAATAAATCAGCAAGAATTAAATATGTTTATGGCAGATTTTGTTGAATACAAAGTTCCAAACGGAGAATCTTTCATCCAGTTTTACAACAGAGTAGATGATTTTATCAATGAAGAATTGATTAAAAAAAAACACCAAGCTCCTGTGATTATTATAACTCATGCAGGCGTTATCAGAAGTTTTTTATGCAAAATACTGGAACATCCACTTAAAAATGCGTTTAAAATTTCGGTGGATCATGGTAGTATTACCAAAATAATTCTTTCAGAAAATAATTGTTCTAATAACATTGAGTTTGCTAATAAAAATGCGGTTTGATTTCAATGTTTAAAGAAGGAGCGCCTGATTTAATTCGCTTTCAGATGAAAAAATATTAGACCAAATATAAGACATGGAGACGAAAGGGCAACTGGCATAAAAATTCTGTTAACTAATCTCGCCCAAATTATTTTACTTATCAAATTTATGATTATCCGCTATCTTTAGTGAATAATCCCATAAATGAAATGTCGTGAATGGTGATAACACACCCTTAGTTTTGGAATTGATTGAAAACTATTCTTCACTACTTTTAATAAAGCCCAACAACGTAAAATCCCTTATTTTAAGGGGATTACTTTGGGAGCAGCAAAAGAATTATGAATTAGCAATCAATGATTTTAATTCTCTGATTAGTATTGGAAATAAAATGGGATATTATTTAAGAGCATACTCCTATTGCAGCTTAGGAAAGCTAAACCTTGCACTAATTGATGTGAAGGAAGCTGATAATCAAATGAAACAACCAATGGGATTATTTCAATGCCTCGCATACATTACAAAACGTAGAAACGAAATTGTAAGGGAAATTGAAAAGGAGTATTTAAAGGATCGGTTCGGTGAAAAATATGATAATATGAATTTCATAAATCCTAATTGAATCCCTCTTTAAAAAATTCTTCCAATGTCAATCCAAATGCCGCAACTACTTTTAAAAGGCTCGTATAGCGTAAATCTTCACCGCTTTCGTATCTTCCAAATTGGGCACGGGAGAAGTCATGCTCGTAAGCAAAATGTTCATAGCTGGTATACCCTGCCTTCAGGCGCAATGCTTTTATCCTTTCCCCTAATGTAACAAGGGCTTCTTTGTGGATCTTGGTTTTCGGTTTAACCTTTGGAGAGTTTTTCATAGCACAAAAGAAAAGAATAGCCCACTCTTTCGTTACCATCCATTAGGGACACCTATATAGTAGCTAAATTGAAAGAAAAGCTGTATTATTGCATTGAAAAACAGTTATTTATTAATTTTGCAATAAACAATGATTGTTCAAAGTCGTTCTAAAATAAAAAAAATTCCTACCAAAATAGCTGATTTCAGTCGATTTAAAGGATCCCCGGAATGCCACGGACTAAATGGCATTTGGAACCTATTTAGTATCGTTAAAAGCGATTTTAAAGCTGTTTGTAGGGATTATAATATCTACTTTCCTAAACAAGCTAACAGGTTAATAGAATTAAAGCCTTTGATGTTTCAATTCAACATCCATTGGGACGAATGGTCCAACAGTAATTACTGTAATCTGTCAAGTGAGGAAATACAGGTGGTCAATCTTTATCGGAAAAAAGGGGATTTGTTTAAGGTCGGAGAACAGCTCGGATTAAGTTATGATCTTTCACTTACTTATTTATCTAAGGCGATCAGAAAACTTAAGACTTCACAATCAACTACATTATTTCAGAAATGGAAGGATTTTAAACATCTCGATTCGCAAAAACCGGATGAGTTTTTAGATGTTCCATTGGAAGGCTTGCATCACATTTTTCCCAATCGGGTATATTTCGCACTTCAGCTTTTTGGAAAGAACATGAGAGAAGTTTTAGAGAAAGTAACATTGGAGGAATTACACAAACATAGAAACTTCGGTATAAAAGCGGAGAATGAGTTACGGGCGATACTCAAAAAGTACCAGTGTTTACGCTTCCTGAAAAAGTAGGATGTTGAAAAATACTTGATTTTCAAATAATATTTCGTTATATATTAGACTAATTATTCCAATCAAAATAAATGGAAACTCCACCCAAAAAAGATAAATCGAAGTTGAAAATCCGTCCGGAGGATATCATCTTTGGTCAAGATCCGTCCACTGAAATTCTGAAACAGATATATGCTGCATTAAAAGACAGAAGTGTTGAAAAGCTCGACATTTCCGAAAGAGCATGGGTATATGGCATTGAAAAAGCATATAAAGAACAGACAAAACTCCTGATGGAGCAGGTTTATGAAATCCTGTCCCAAAAAGAAGAAATATGGGATCCCCGTGATGAAGAACTTTACTCCCTACTGGAAAGAATAATATTTTTAAAAGCCCGTGAAAGTACATTTCGTGACTTCTTCGATAACATGGAAAATGTGATTGAGGCTGCTTCTCAATTGGATTTTTCAAAGCGTGTACCCCTTTCTGAAATTTCTAAAGACAAGAGAAATTTATTTAACTACGCAGTAATGTGTTTAAATATACTCGTAGAAAAAATGGAAACATCTGTTGTATCAATGAAAGCTGTAAACTCAATGCTTTCATCTATTCCGGGAACAATGATGATTGCTACAAACAAAGACGGTGTTATCCGTTTTGTAAATGATTTGGGTGAAAAAACATTAGGGCTAAAGAAGAATGAATACTTAGGTAAGTCCATTTACCTTTTGATTGATGACCACGAGCAAATTAGCAAGGAATACGCTACTGCGGGGGAATTAAAAAACAGGCAGGTAAGTTTAATTGTTCCGGGAAAAGAGAAAAAGGTTGTTCCTGTTTACCTGACCATTCCCAAGCCTTATAAGGATCATACAGAAATTGAAGAAATAGTTTACTCTATTACTATTGATAATAAGCTCCAGGATATTCAAGAAAAAGAATTTAATTTTACACAGGAACTCCATGATAAGGTTGCGCCATTGAATACAATAATTGGAGCTGCAAACGTCTTAAAGGGAAGAATCATTGATAAGGACGGTAAGAAATTAGTAGAAGCGATTATTACAAGTGCCGAAAAAGTCAAAACAAATACAACGGATGCTCTGACTGCTGTAAATACCGGAAGCAGCAATTTTTCAGAAATTTCATTGGTGGATATTTCGCAAATGGTAGATCAGATTTTAATTTCACTCAAACTGAATGAAGGCTTTGACGAAATGAATTTTGACGTGGATATTGATTATGAAAAGGATCTTTTTGCGAATCCAAAATTAATTCATTCAATTTTTCAAAATTTAATTTCAAATGCTATTAAATACAGAAGTAAAAACAAACCCCAAGTTCGTATTTCCGTGCGTGATCTTTCCAAGTCAGAACTTCTTATAAAAATAAATGATAATGGGATCGGGATCAGTGAAAAAAACCAAGTTAAATTGTTTGACAAGTCATTCCAGACATCTGAAAAAAATGAAGGACATGGTATCGGTCTTTTCTTGGTGAAAGAAAGTGTTGATCGATTAAATGGCTCAGTTCAAGTTCATAGCAAATTAGGTAAAGGAACAAATGCCAAATTATGGTTTACAGACACAGTAAAATCATTTAACTGCGCCAACAAAATTTTATTCGGCAGTACTAATAACCCTAACGGAAACTTTGTTATTAACGGCAACCGGGCACTTGTACTTGGTGGAAAGCCTAGTTATTTCTGGCTGACTTATGACATCTCACCCGCAGCTAACTTAGCTAACATCATAGATGCAGAATGCACTCGCGTTACAATAAACGCAGTCAATTATAATGGACCAAATCCTTCAGCCATAACCGGGAGCCGAACAATTAGTAGTTTTTCCAACTACAAAAACAAAGAAGCGAATATCTGGTATTTTTCCCGGGAAAACGGGATTGATTTTAACTGTTCCCCCCCTTCTTTTGCTAACGATCCTAATGCTTTTTTTAACCCTAGCGAAGGCTCCGCAACAATGTGTGATAAAAACGGCAATTTACTTTTTTATACTGATGGGTCAAGAGTGTATGACAGATGTCACAAACTTATGCCCAATGGGAGCGGTTTATTAGGAACAGGCTCATCTATTCAGGCTGCATTAATAGTTCCGCGCCCGGGCAATCCGGGAAGGTATTATATTTTTATGACCAACCAGGGAGCAAGTGATATTTTACAGCCAATTGACCCAAATAAAGGCTCCGACCTGACAATAAATGAAGTGGATATGACTTTAAATAACGGAATGGGAGACATAATCTCTGCAACAAAAAATGATACTTTAATGTTACACATAACTAATGAAATGGTTACAGCTGTTTTACATTGTAATAAAAAAGACATTTGGGTGCTGGTAGGAAAATACGCGACATACGATTTTTATGCTTTTAAAATTACAGCCGCAGGTGTTCAGGCACCTATAATTTCAAGCGTTCCATGGGGTGTGGTTGAGATGCATATAAAAGGCACTTTAAAATTTTCACCCAATGGTAAAATGCTCGTTATGAATCCACTGTGGCGTACTTCACCTAGTGTTTCACTGGGATTTCCGGTTTTATTTGATTTTGATAATTCATCCGGTATTGTATCAAACCCTCGTGTACTTCAATCCCAAACCGGACCAGCAGCATCATTTTCAGATGACAATTCAAAATTATATTTAGGTGATGGTTCCACTCAAGATATTTATCAATACGACTTATGTGTTTCTCCACTCACAAGGACTGTAGTTGGAAATAGTGGATCTTCATCATGGGTTTTGCAAAATGCACCTGACGGGAAAATATACACTACTCGATTAGCAAATAATTTTCATGGGACTATCAATAATCCTAATAACCCTGGTGGTGCCAGTAATTTTGTAACTAATGGATTTTTCGTCCCGTTGACATCGCCGTGGGGAGGAGGTAGCTTGGGTGGTTCCTTTCTGGAAAGCTATTTTAACTCCTCTGTTTTTTCTGCCTCCAATACAGGTTTCACTGCTACAAAAGTTTGTTATGGCGACTCAACAAGCTTTACTGATACATCCTCCGCTATAACGGGATGCATCCAGTCTACTAGATCATGGAAATGGTATTTTGGTAATCCTTCAACTGGAACGGCCGATACTTCCTCTATTCGTAGTCCCAAACATCTTTATTCATCAGCAGGAACTTTCACTGTTACACAAATTGTAGAAGAAGGGTGCGAATCGGATACGATTATAAAAACTATCACAGTCGATCCAAAGCCTATTGTAGCAATCAGCGGACAAGATTCTATTTGTATTGGATCTGCTTTGACATTAACGGCTTCCGGTGGAAATTCTTATTCATGGAATACCGGCAACGCAACTTCCTCAACCTCTGTAATGCCGACAAGTAATACTATTTATACGGTAACCGCCAGCATAGGAAATTGTATTGATACCATTTCGTTCCAGGTTTATGCAATTGCTGCTCCGGTTGCCAGCATCACTTCGCCAACAACAACAATTTGTAATGGTGAAACATTATCACTTACTGCGTCAGGCGGAAATACTTATACCTGGAGTACTTCAAGCACTAATAGTATAATTTCTGCAAGCCCAACCGGATTAACAACTTACACGCTTATTGCCGCAATCGAAAATTGTTATGATACAACAACAATAAATATTTCGGTCCATAATTTTCCTGTTGCTAACGCTGGTCCTGACGACTCTATATGCAACGGAACAAGTATTACCTTAAATGGAAGCGGTGGAACAACCTACCTATGGAATACAGGCAGCAGTAATAGCTCCTTGAATATAAATCCAACCTCTACCAACTCATATACACTTGTTGCATTCAATGGCCCTTGCAGTGACACAGATATAGTTAAAATTGTAATAAATCAACCACCATTGGTAAGCGCGGGAAACAGCATTACAATTTCTTATGGCGGATCTGCTGCACTATCGGTTTCCGGAGGTGTTTCATATGTTTGGTCTCCCGATAATAATTTAAGCTGTACAAATTGTTCTTCACCTATTGCTTCACCCACCCGAACCACAACCTATTATGTAACGGTTACGGATTCTAATGGATGTACCAATATGGATTCGCTTATTGTTAATGTAGATCTCAGATGCAGCTTTTATATCCCAAATGTTTTTTCGCCAAATGGAGATGGGCAAAACGATATATTTAAAGTGGAATCTAATTGTCTTAGTTATTTAAATTTAAAAATATATAACAGGTGGGGTCAAAGAGTTTTTGAAACATTTGACGTATCTGGCGGTTGGGATGGGACATTTAAAAATGCAGAACTAGATATTGATGTGTTTGTTTATAAGATAACTGCAATGCTTATTAATGGCGAAGAAATTGTCAGATCAGGAACCGTAAGCCTGATAAGGTAATTATATGATTAGCTTTTATATTCTCCAAAAACCTTTCTCATCACATCAGCCATCTCGCCTAAAGTAACATAATGCTTACTTGCCAAAAGAATATGAGGCATAAGATTAGAATTATCCCGCGCAGCATTTTCAATATTTTTTAAAGATTCACGAACTAAGTTATTGTCACGTTCATTTTTTACGCGATCCAATTTTTCTATTTGTGTTTTTCTGATAGAATCATTTACCGAAAAAACATCTTTTAACGGCTCTTCCTCAATAGTATATTTATTTATGCCAACAATTATTTTTTCCTTCGTCTCTATTCCCCGCTGATATTCGTAAGATGATTTAGCTATTTCGTTTTGTATGAATCCTTGTTCAATAGCACTTACAGCCCCTCCCATGGAATCTATTTTATTTATGTATTCCCATGCCTTCTTTTCTACCTCTGCCGTAAGCTCCTCAACAAAAAAACTCCCTCCCAATGGATCAACAGTATCTACGACCCCACTCTCTTCAGCAATTATTTGCTGAGTACGTAATGCAATGCGGGCCGCATCTTCTGTTGGCAAGGCAATTGCTTCATCAAAACCATTTGTATGTAGTGATTGTGTACCTCCAAGTACAGCCGATAGCGCCTGAATAGTAACGCGGGCAATATTACTCTGAGGTTGCTGCGCAGTTAATGTCGATCCGCCTGTTTGGGTATGAAAGCGTAACATTTGTGCTCTCGGATCGGTAGCGCCTAATTCTTTTGTTATCTGCGCCCACATTCTTCTCGCGGCGCGAAACTTTGCTACTTCTTCAAAAAAATTGTTGTGCGCATTAAAAAAGAATGATAATCTTTTTGCGAACACATTTATATCCAAACCCTTATCAATGGCAGCTTTCAAATAAGCTTTTCCATTTGCTAATGTGAATGCCAGCTCCTGCACTGCTGTAGATCCCGCCTCACGAATATGATATCCTGATATGGAAATGGTATTCCACTTCGGAACCTCTTTACTGCAGTATTCAAAAATATCGGTGATAATACGCATGCTTTGTTTGGGAGGATATATATATGTTCCTCTCGCAGCGTACTCTTTTAAAATATCATTTTGAATAGTGCCGGATATTTTTTTTATATCCGCACCTTGTTTTTGCGCAAGTGCAATATACATTCCCAATAAAATAGAGGCAGTAGAATTGATGGTCATTGATGTAGTGATCTCTTCCAATTTAATTCCATCAAAGAGCAGTTCCATATCCTGCAATGAATCTATTGCAACGCCCGATTTTCCTACTTCACCCTCTGCAAGCGAATGATCAGAATCATATCCAATTTGTGTAGGAAGATCGAAAGCAACCGACAATCCTGTTGTTCCATTTTTCAACAAATATTTATATCTCCTGTTAGATTCTTCGGCAGTAGAAAAACCTGCGTATTGGCGCATTGTCCAGAGTTTACTTCTGTACATAGAAGATTGTACTCCCCGAGTAAAGGGATATTGACCGGGAACCTCACTATTACTTTTTGAATCGGAGTAAACCTGGCGTATCTCGATGCCGGAATCAGTTGCAAAATTTTCCTTACGCTCTTTTTCGTCAGACATATTTAGAAATTTTGCGAAATTTCTTTTTTGATGAAATCAATTGCTACCTGTGTGGGCATCTTTTGAACCTGGCCCGACAGTTCAATTATCTTTTGGGCAAGATCTGTTCCGGAGGCCCTGGAATCAAGTTGTGAAGCGGATATATTAATCAATTTTATAATTTCTTCCTTTGCATTTCTTATCATGCCCCATGCCGGAGTTGATAAATAAATTTGTTGTGCCAGATTATGTTCAAATTCAGCCTTTATTGTTTTTATCAATTCCAATTGCATAGCGCTGGAAGTAATGCCTTGCCTCGAAACTCTTGTTACAAGACTCGCAGGAGATATTCTTTCAAGAAAAAGAATAATTCTTTCGTATGCCTGCAGCCGAAGCGGTGTAATGAGATTTTGCGAATTGGCTTTTAATTCCATGGCCCTCTTTTTAGTTTCATTATCTAAAAAGAATTTTACGAGGTAAAATGCAGTAATAAAAACAATTACTGCAGGTACTATTATCTTAATTATCTCCAATAAAAAATCCATATTTCTTAAATGAAAAGTAAATATCGCTTTTTACAATAGATGCTACAAATTATTCGGGGTGCAAATTGATCACTCAATCTACACCCCGAATTAAATTCAATTCAAAAAATTATTCAATAAATATCTTCTTCCTCGCCAATAAAACATTTTTTTCCCTTATGGCAACCAAATAAACTCCACCAGCAAAATTCGGAGCAGCTATCTTTAAAGACGCCTCGGGCATATTATTATCATTTACATTAAGCATACCAACAAGCTGGCCTGTTAAAGAATACAGTTCAACTGAGAAATCTGTCATCCCCGTAGTATTACTTAAATTAACATTTACCTGTCCTTCGTTGTAGAAAACGCTTCCGATAGAACCTCTAGATACATCAGCGATACCCGAAGTACCCGAAGTACTCGTGTAATTCAACGTAACAGAACCTGTATCGTTGCTATTATCAGTATCTCCGGTCAATACGGTATATATCCGAATTCCATATGGCCCGTTTGGCAATCCATTCGGCAGTGTCAAACCAGTCAAGGTTACTGTATACACTGAACCGGCAGGCCAGGATGCACTTACAGAAATTGTCTGAGTTATCGGTGCTCCTCCGGCAACTGAAACTGCAATATCATAAACTGTTGACATTGCAATTGTGGTTGAACCATAGTTTTCGATAGGGAAGATCAAATCAAATGGATAATTTCCATAAATATTCGAACCGGAAGCTGGAGATGTAATTGTATCAACACCAATATCATCAGCCAAAGAAACTGTACTCGTAAAAAAAACAAAAGAAACTAACGCCATTAAAATTTTTGTAGATGTTTTCATGCAGTTTTAGATTAAGGTTATCCCTAAAATTAGGGATAAAATACAAGAAAACATAATGAGGGAGCCAAACCATAAAAAAGTCCCCACTCAAGAGGGCTAATATTTTTTATAAACCTTACTTAACGACGACAAAGCAGTACGATCTTAGCTTCATCACTCTTAAGCGTATCGTTTGTGTCATCAATTTCAATAACAGCAACGAAATTTCCGGATACCAAAACAGGTGAAGCGATTATAATGAAAGTAAAATTCCATTATAAGGAGTCGATCAATAAAAAAGGGGGTCTAAGCCCCCTTTCATTGAATGTAGACGATAAATTATTATCTCACCACCATAAAATGGCTGCTTAAACTTGCAGTTTCGCTCTTAATAGAATAAAAATATTCTCCCGCTGAAAACCCGGCTACATCAATATTGAAATTATATTTTCCGGCAGCTTGCTGAATATTGTTTGTTTCATAAATAGTTTTCCCTGTAATATCAAATATGCGCAGATTAACTACATCTGTATTTTTACCTAATGTATAGTTAATTTTTATTGATTCGTTAGCAGGACTAGGATAGTGGCCATTGAAAGTAAGGTGTGCATCTTTCGCAAGTTCTTGATTGCCTAATGGTGTAGTTTCACCAACCAATAAAGGAATAATTAGTGCTTCACAATTCCAGTTAAATGTTGTTGTACTTAAAGCCGTATTAAAAAAATTATTGAAGTGATACCATTGTTGACTAACATTGCTTGCTCCCGGAACAGGAAATACACACATTCTGTTTTCACTATTTCCATCACCAGGATTTAAACACTTGTTGTTACCAACACCAATTCTATGACGGGTATTTCCTTTTGCTGCGTTATCAATTTGAATTGCTGCAACAAAATCACCGGTAACGTTTACTGCAGAAGCAAACGGTATAACCGTGTATTGAAGCGAATCAAAAGTAGGATAGGTAGCAGCATAAATATCGCTCTGCCAAAAAGCTTTAGTTCCAACTGCAGAGCCTGTAGGAAGAGAATCCGATCCAGCGTTATATATATATGCATAAAAAGTTTGTGAGGTAGTACCTGTGTTTCTAGCAAAAAAATTCACAAGCAGTCTGTCAATATTTACTGAAGAAGAGTTATCAAAATGAACTCCGATTTGTCCGGGTAAACCGTGAGAATAAGTTGCAATGAAAGGGTTACCGCTAATTGTAAATACCGGAATATCCCATGCTGTTTTTCTCTGGTAATAAGTATCGAAAGTTACTGCCTGAAGCGAAGGAAGGTTTACTACCGGAGCAGCCTTAAATAAACCATTGTTCCTTAATTCAGAAAGCTGAACTGTTGATACGGAAGGCATATCGGATACATCTGATACCGACTGCGCATTAAGCACCACTGAAGCGCAAAGCGAAAATGCAAGTGTGTAAAGTTTTTTCATTTTATTTCAATTATTTTATATTATTTTTTTAGAGCTGCTAAGTTAAAATAATAATACCATATTCAAAAGCGTTTTAAAACCTCATTTTTATTAGCTTTGGATTTCCAATACGTGTCGGTTTTATGATATTAGCAGAAAGACTTAAAAAACTGTCGGAATCGCAGACCATTGCAATGGCCCGCAAAAGCAGGGAGTTAATTGCGCAAGGGATAGATATTATAAGTCTTAGCCTTGGTGAACCAGATTTTACTACCCCAAAACCAATAAAAGAAGCTGCCATTAATGCAATTAATAACGATTTTAGCTATTATACGCATGTATCGGGTTATCTAGAGTTAAGGCAGGCCATTTCAAAAAAATTTAAACGTGATAATAATCTTGATTATGAAGCCGACCAGATCGTAGTTTCTACAGGGGCCAAACAGGCCATAATAAATGCAGTACTTTGTCTTGTAAATCCTGGTGATGAAGTAATTGTACCTTCACCCTACTGGGTGAGTTATATTGAAATGATAAAAATAGCTGATGGTATTCCCATTATTGTTCCGGCTAAAATTGATACTGATTTCAAGATAAGTCCTCAACAACTTGAAAAAGCAATTACTCCCAAAACACGTCTTTTAATGTTCAGTACGCCATGTAATCCCACAGGAAGCGTGTACTCAAAAGATGAGTTAAAAGCGCTTGCAACAGTTATAGAAAAACACAAAAACATTTACATCATCGCTGACGAAATTTACGAGCATATTAATTTTCACGGTAAACATGAGAGCATAGCTCAATTTGATTTTATTAAGGACAGGGTCATTACAGTAAATGGAGTTTCCAAAGGTTTTGCAATGACAGGCTGGAGATCGGGTTATATAGGAGCTTCCAAAGAAATTGCCAAAGCCTGTGATAAGATCCAGGGACAATTCACTTCCGCAACGTGTTCCATCACTCAAAAAGCAACGCATGCTGCAGTTGAACTTGATCCTTCAATAACAGAAAAGATGAGAGATTCTTTTCATAAAAGAAGAGACATTGTTTTAAATGAATTAAAGGAAGTAAAGGGTCTTATACTAAATAAACCGCAAGGTGCATTCTATGTATTCCCCGATGTAACATCATATTTTGGCAAAAGTTTCGGCAATCATACTATAAAAAATGGAACCGATCTTTGTGCTTATCTTCTCGATGATGCGCATGTCGCCATTGTACCGGGAGAGGCGTTTGGTGATGACAACTATGTCCGTATTTCTTACGCAACAGCTGAAGAGAAATTAATTGAGGCTATGCGTAGAATAAAAACATCTCTCGAAAAATTAAAATGACAGAGGCTGCAATAAAAAAAATTTTCATTTCCTTTAATGACCTAACTGTACTTGTCATTGGTGATGCTATGGTTGACTCTTATGTATGGGGAAAAGTGAACCGTATTTCACCCGAAGCACCAGTTCCTGTTGTAGCAGTTTACAAAAAAGAAAATCGTCCTGGAGGTGCGGCCAATGTTGCAATGAATATTCAATCGCTAGGTGCAACACCAATTTTGTGTTCTTCCGTTGGAAGCGATGAACAGGGGAAAAACTTCTTAGATCTTTTAAAGAAACTTAAATTAAGCAGCGACGGAATTGTAAAAAGTAAAAATCGTTCGACAACAGTAAAAACACGGATTATAGGGAACAATCATCAACTGTTGAGAATTGATGAAGAAATGGAAAATGAAATTTCTTCAAAGGAAACCATTGAGTTTTTGGGTATCATCAATTCCATTTTAAAAAAACAATCTATTGATGTAATTATTATTGAGGATTACAATAAGGGACTGATCACACCAACGGTTATTCAGGGAATTACTAAGGCTGCGTCAAAAAAAAATATTCCTATTGTTGTTGATCCCAAAAAACAAAATTTTCACGAGTACAAAAATGTTGCGTTGTTCAAACCCAATTTAAAAGAACTGAAAGAAGGAATGAAGCATGACTTTCCTGGGTTTGACAAAAAAATTATGGACGGCCTCATTGATGAATTCAGAAAAAAACAACAGATAGAAAATGTGATGGTTACTTTATCTGAAGAGGGAGTTTACATTAACAATGGAAAAGCAAAAAGAGTTATTCCTGCTCATAAAAGAAATATATCTGATGTTTCCGGCGCCGGCGATTCTGTCATAAGTGTTGCGGCATTGTGTATTGCATTAAAACTTTCTTCGGTTTTTACAGCAGCACTTTCTAATCTTGCAGGTGGGTTAGTTTGCGAAAATATTGGTGTTGTTTCAATCGATAAAGAAAAACTTTACAAAGAAGCGTTGACATTAGATAACGAATTGCTAAAACCATAATGGGAACCCCCGTTGTACCAGACATAAAGAGTAAAGCTGGAAAGAAAGAACAAGTTGCGGCAATGTTCAACAA
>Ga0163149_10003827_pt1 | contig 16850 bp, 9 predicted proteins | sample OliLakLV19MP5G1_FD_148604 | JGI IMG/M metagenome (GOLD analysis project Ga0163149, IMG submission 148604) | Freshwater microbial mat bacterial communities from Lake Vanda, McMurdo Dry Valleys, Antarctica - Oligotrophic Lake LV.19.MP5.G1 | ecosystem: Environmental > Aquatic > Freshwater > Lake >...
CCAACGTGGGCGCGATGCAGCTCAGCTCGGTGTGCAGGCGGATCGAGGAGATCGCGCGGCATTCGAAGAGCGACGGCATCGCCGAGCTCATTCCTGAATCGAACCAAGCCTGGAACGAGGCGGCCGAGGCCCTTCGTTCCCTTCAGGGCTGAAAGCCGTCATGCCCGTTCCCATGACGACTTCCAACCCCACGGACAAGGTGGAGCGCCTCTCGGCGATGGCCGCGCGACTTTGCGATGTCGATCCGGCTCACGAGGGCGCTGCACGAGCTGTGGCCGAGAGCATTCTCACGGATGCGGGATCGGCCGCGCACATCCTGCGTATCGTCGGCTCCGACGGTGGCCCGACCTCGGCCGTCTCGATCGACGAAGCGATCCTGCGCATCGGCGCTCCAGCAATCCGAGCACTCGGCATCGCACTCGATCTGTGCCATTCGCAATGCACGAATGACGCGCAGGGCTGGACGCGCCCGCTCGCCATCGCGTTCGGTGCACGCGCAATTTGCCGACAACTGCGCGTCGGGGTTCCGACCGAAGTGTTCACGGCTGGTCTCGTCGCCGGATTCACGTCCGAGACGCTCGCGGCCTGGCGGATGCCCTCGCGCATCGTGCAGGCATCCATTCAACAGACCGGCGGCGATGGCGGCTTCGATCCCAACGAGGACGACGCGATCGCCATCGTGCGGATCCTGAGTCAGGCTGCGTTGCTCGCGGATGCACTGCACGGCGATGTGACGCGGAGCAGCGTCGACTGGGCGCGGGCGTCCAGCGGACTGGAAGCGATGCGCGAGATCCTCGAGATGGATCGCGGCGGATTCACCTTGCTGTTCGAGCGCGTCGGTCGCGAATGGGCCGAGTGGCTCGCTGCGCTTGGCTCGATCGTGCCGCGCGTACCTACCCTCGACGAAGTGCATCGACGCGCGGGCGAGGTTCCGGCCGACGATGATGTCGTGCGCGCACTCGAGGCGGGATCGACGGCGACGCTGAAGGGTCTGAAGATCCTCGCCGTCGACGACGAGCCCGTTTCGTTGAAGATCCTCGAGCGCGCCCTGCGCAAAGCCGGTCACGAGGTCATGACAGCGGTGAACGGCAGCGACGCGCTGCGCATCGCGCTCGAGACGCATCCGCACGCGGTCATCGCCGACTGGATGATGCCCGAGATGGACGGCATCGACCTGTGCAAGGCGCTCCGTCGTAGTGCACTCGGCCGCAGCGTGTTCTTCCTCTTGCTCACCGGGCGCGGTGAAGAAGACCGGATCGTCGAGGCCTTCGACGCCGGCGTGGACGACTACGTCACCAAGCCTTTCAACCCGAAGATCCTGCTCGCGCGCCTCAAGGGCGGTCAGCGTGTCATCGAGTTGCAGGAACGTGTCGAGGCCAACCGGCGCGTCGTGATGAAGCAGGTCGCGGAGATGGGTCTCTTGACGCGCAAGCTGCGCAACGCGGCGCACACGGACGCGCTGACGGAAGTGCCGAATCGCCGGTACGCGATGGCGCGCCTCGAGGCGGAGTGGGAAGCGTCGAACGCAGTAGGCGGGCGACCTCTGTCGGCCATCCTGATCGACATCGATCACTTCAAGAAGGTCAACGACACCTACGGACACGACGTGGGCGACCTCGTCCTCAAAGAGGTCGCGGTCGTTCTGCGGGCGAACACTCGTCAAGGCGAAGAAGTGGCGCGTCTTGGTGGCGAGGAGTTCTTCGTCGTGTGCGCGAATACGACCGAGGATCAAGCGCGGATCGCCGGTGACCGATTGCGCGGTGCGCTCGAGCGTCACGTGATCACGGGTCTGGGCTTCCATGGTGGTGTCACGATCAGCGTCGGCGTCGCACAGCGGACGGGCGACATGGTGAACCAGGACGCATTGATCAAGGCGGCGGACCACGCCGTGTACGCGGCCAAGTCCGCGGGCCGCAATCGCGTCGTCGCCATGTCCGACCTCGGCGCCGTGGCGAAGTCGGCGTGAAGGCGGACCGATGATCCACAAGCGTTTCGAAGAGCTGCGGTACTGCGGCACGTTGCCGAGTTCGTCCGGGATCGGTCTCGCGATCCTGCGCATGACGCAACGCGAGCAGGTGGCCGCGCCGGAGATCGCCGGCGTCTTGCGGTTCGACCCCGCGCTCGCGGGGAAGATCCTCAGGCTGGCCAACATCGCTCGACCGCAGGGTGCACCCGTGATCGGCGACGTCGAGCGTGCGGTGCAGGCGCTCGGTCCGAGCACGCTCCGTAGTGCCGCGCTCGGTTTCTCGCTCTTGCCTGCCGATCGCGCGGAAGCACGCGGGCACTTCGATCACGATGCGTACTGGTCCCACGCGATTGCGTCGGCCATGGCGGCCGAAGCGATTGCCAGAGAGCAGGGCTCCGTCGATCCGAGTCAGGCATTCACGTGCGCTCTCCTGGCGCGAATCGGCATGTTGGCCTTGGCCACTGTCCACGCCGACGTGTACGAGCGTGTGCTCTCGGGAGCGCGCGACTTGAAGCCCGAACAAGTTCTCCTCGAGGAGCTGCGTCATTTCGACATCCAGCACTGGGAGGTCACCGCGGCGATGTTCGTCGAGTGGAGGCTGCCCGAAACGTTCGTCGGGGCGGTACTGTCGCTCGGACTCCCGAAGCGCGAACCGGCTCTCGAGGATCCGGCCAGCGCACCGCTCGCCCAAGTGCTGCGCTCGGCTTCACTCGTCGCCCACCGGCTCCTCGAAGGTGTGGGTACGCAGGGCGCGCTGGGTGATAATTGGCTCGATCTCTTCGCCCCGGTCGGCGGTGGATTGATCGGCCACGACCAGCTGGTTCGACTGTGCGCACGTATCGCGCCGAGCTGGCGATCGACGTGCGCAGTGCTGCATCTCCCGACCACGAATGTCGGAGCAGCGGACCTCCCGATCGACGATGTCGATCCGGGCGAAGCGATCACACCGTCCGCTCTGCCGCTAGGAATAGAACCGGTGGAGGTGCCTGAAAACGTCGCCGAAATGGCGCCTTTGGAACTGTGTGTCCTCGCCGTCGACGACGATCCGCGCATCCTCCGACTGCTGGAACACCACCTCACGGCGGGTGGCTACCGCGTGATGACGGCACCAAACGGCGAGACCGCACTCCAGATCGTCCTGGATCACTCTCCACACATCGTCCTGACCGACTGGCTCATGCCGGGCATGAACGGCGGGGATCTCTTGCGCGCGCTGCGCGCGACCGAGGCCGGAAGGCAGATCTACGGACTCGTGCTGACCGCGCGCGACGAGGAAGAGCAGATCGTGGCCGCATTCGACGCCGGCGCCGATGACTTCGTCGGCAAGCCCTACAACCCTCGCGTCCTGATGGCGCGGGTCGCCGCGGCTCGTCGCATGATCCAGTTGCAGCATCAAGTGCGCGGCGACCGCGATCGCAGGTCGGGCCAAGTCGCGGAGATGGGACTCATGACGCGGAAACTCCATGCAGCCGCGCACACGGACGTACTGACCGAGTTGCCCAATCGCCGCTACGCGATGAAACGGTTGGAACAGGAATGGGAGGAATCGGTGCGCCTCGAACGACCGCTCTCCGTGCTCGTCGTCGACATCGATCACTTCAAGGACATCAACGATCGACACGGTCACGACGTCGGTGATGACGTCCTGCGTTCGACTGCCGCGATGCTGCGTGCTCGTACTCGTCGCGCGGACGTCGTGTGCCGACTCGGAGGCGAGGAATTCCTGGTCATCAACCTGAACAGCGACGCGCACGGCGCCCGGATGTGCGCCGAACGCCTGCGGAGATCGGTCGAATCGAACTTGGTGAAGTCGCGGTCCTATGAAGGCAGCGTGACGATCAGCGTCGGAATGGCGACGCGAGGGGAGGGCTCGTCGACGGTCCACGATCTGCTCAAAGCAGCGGACGAGGCTGTGTACGCGGCGAAAGCCGCGGGTCGCAATGCCGTTCGCGCATCGCGACGGTGCCTCCCCGAAAGTGCGTGAGGCCCGAGAGCAAGACACTTTGGCTCGCAATCGTCTCCTGACCTACGTCTTCGCGTGGACGGCTCTCGTCGGCACCGTGTTTCTCGGTACCGGCGGAGTCGAGGGCGAAGATCACGTCCGAGCGAGTTCGGCGTTGCACGCGTTGCGCGCGCGGCAGGCAGAGTTCGACACACGGGTTCAGGACGTTCGCGCAGGCGCGCACGAAGTCGCGAGTGAAATTCCGATCGTGTTCGCGCGACTGGAGGCCGAAGCGATCGCATTGCCGAGGTCGGTCGATCTCGATCGCCACGAAACCTTGAGCGCGGCCTTGGTCGCCTACATGGATCGCCTACGCGCTGCGCGTGAACCACTCGATCGGTTTGCAGCGATGGCCGACTTCATGGGGGCGCCGCACTCGGAGTCGTCACACGCGGTCCCACGCCCAGGGGATGCAGACCGAGCTGCGACGTTCCAAGCCGAACTCGAGTCCGCGTTCGACGCGATCGGTACTTCGGAACTCACACAGAGCGCCAACGCGCTGCTCGCCGGCTACGAAAGCTCGTTCGGTGAGCGTCTCGACGAGGCAGAGACGTACCGCATCTGCCTGTTCGTTGTCACGGCGCTATTACTCGTGCGGCTCGTGCAGAGCATGCGCGATCTCGAGCGACGATCCCTCGAGTTGGGAGTCGCGAACCGGACGCTGGAAGAACGGGTGGAAGAGCGCACGCGGACGCTCTCCGCGACCAATCGGGCGCTGGAAACGGCCGTCGCCGAAGCGCGCCGCGCGGAACGTGATGCACGGCTCGCGCGCGAAGTCGCCGAGGCCGCGAGCCGAACGAAGAGCTCGTTCCTGGCCAACATGAGCCACGAGATCCGTACGCCGATGACTTCGATCCTCGGCTTCTCGGAGCGACTGCTCGAAGAGGACCTCACGCCGTCGGAACGCGCCGACGCGATCTCCACGATCCGCCGGAACGGTGAGCACTTGTCGCAACTCGTCTGCGACATCCTCGATCTCTCGAAGATCGAAGCCGGTCGGCTCGGTCTCGAACCCGTGTCGTGCTCGCCGCGCCGCATCGTCGCGGACTTGCGCGAGGCGATGGCCCCACGGGCAGAGGAGAAGAATCTCGAGTTCGCCGTGGAGTGGTCGGGTCCGGCACCCGAGGCGGTGCTCACGGACCCGCTGCGAGTCGAACAAGTTCTCTTCAACCTTGTCGGCAACGCGATCAAGTTCACGGAGCGCGGCCGAATCCTGGTTCGGGTCGGCTATGAGTCGCCGTCGACTCCGGGCGGCCACGGCAAGCTCGGATTCGACGTCGAGGACTCCGGGATCGGAATGGACGAGCGCGCGTTGTCGCGCCTGTTCCGCCCGTTCGTGCAAGGCGAAGTGTCCACGAGTCGCAGGTTCGGAGGCACTGGACTCGGGCTCTCGATCTGCAGCCATCTGGTCGCGGGATTGGGCGGGACGATTCTCGTGTCGAGCCGCGTCGGCCAAGGCAGCGTGTTTTCGTTCCATGTCGACGCGGGTCCGCTGCGCGGGCCGTTGATCGACGTCCGAAACATGCCGGAGATCACGCGCACGGCGCGGCGCGTGGCACCGTCGAATCTCGGCGGCATGCGCGTCCTACTCGCCGAGGATGGCCCGGACAATCAGCGCCTCTTGCGACACCTGCTCACCGCTGCTGGAGCTTCGGTTTCGCTCGCCGTCGACGGCGAAGAAGCCGTGCGCCTCGCGTTGGCGGCCCGAGCTCACGGGCGCATGTTCGACGTCGTGCTCATGGACATGCAGATGCCGCGGCTCGACGGCTATGCGGCGACCTCGCGCTTGCGCGACTTGGGCTACGACGGCCCGATCGTGGCCCTCACGGCGAACGCGATGGCTCCCGACCGCGAGCGTTGTCTCGCGGCCGGATGTGACGATTACTGCGCCAAACCCGTTCAGCGCGCGCTCCTGATGGAAAAAGTGGGCCGTTGGCGGCCGTACGACATCGATGAGGAACTCACCATGACGAAGCGATCAGGAGTCGGGCCGGAGATCGGTCAGGACGAGGGGCTCCTCGAGCTCGTGCGGCTCTTCGTCGACGAGTTGGGCGCCGACATCGCCCAGATGCGGCGTGAGGTCGAGTCGGGAAACCTCGATCAGGTCTCGATGCTCGCCCATCGCCTGAAGGGCGCGGCCGGGAGTTACGGGTTTCCCGAGATCACGCGGCAGGCGGCCCTCCTCGAGAAGGCGGTCCGCAGCTCCGGGTCGCCGGACGCGATCGCCTGCGAGCTGGCCTCGCTCGAAGCGATTTGTGCCACGACTCGAGGCCTCGAGAATCCACGCCGCGAATCGGCGTAGATTGTCGGAGTTCCGAGGTTTCACGACCCACCTCGGATAGAACCCTCCCCCGTGCAGCAAGAATTTCAAACCCTTCTGGGCATCCTGGCCGGCGTCGGTCTCGCTGCCGCGTGTGGATTCCGCGTGTTCGTCCCGATGCTCCTCGCAGGGCTAGCCATCCGGTCGGGAGCGCTCACAGCCGCTGACGGATTCACTTGGCTCGGGTCGACTCCGGCATTGATCGCGCTCTCCGTCGCGACGGTCCTCGAAGTCGGCGCGTATTACATCCCCGGCCTCGACCACCTGCTCGACACCGTTGCGACCCCTGCGGCCGTGGTGGCCGGCACGCTCGTCACGGCGAGCTTCGTGACCGACGTCGAGCCGTGGTTCCGCTGGACGCTCGCCGCCGTCGCGGGCGGCGGAGCAGCTGCGCTGGTCCAAACCGCGACGGTCGTGACGCGCGCCGCATCGGGAATCACGACCTTAGGGCTCGCGAATCCGCTGGTTTCGACGGCGGAACTCGCCTGCTCGACGATCATGTCCGTCCTGGCGATCGTCGTCCCGATCCTGGCCGTCGTATTGCTTCTCGTCCTCTCCGTCTGGGTACTGCGTCGATCACGTCGCCGCGCTCCGATCGCCGCCTGAATCGCATCGCGGCACCAGCGCTCGACCGGTAAGCTCCTCCACCCACATCGAGGAGCACATGAATCAACGCGAGCTGACTGATTTCGTCGACACCACCTGGGATCGAGCCATCGTGCCCGCTCTCGAGGAGTACATTCGGATCCCGAACAAGTCTCCGGCGTTCGATCCAAAGTGGCGCGAGCACGGCCACATGGACCGCGCGGTGAAACTGATCGCCGCGTGGTGCAAGGCGCGCTCGATCGAGGGGATGCAGCTCGAGGTCGTGCGCTTGAAGGGCGACGACGGCAAGGATCGGACGCCCGTGATCTTGCTCGAGATCCCGGCGACGGCCGGAGCGAAGGACACGGTGCTGCTCTATGGGCACCTCGACAAACAGCCCGAGTTCGCCGGTTGGAATCCGGGTCTCGGTCCGTGGGAGCCCGTGTTGCGCGACGGGAAGCTCTACGGGCGCGGCGGAGCCGACGACGGTTACGCGGCGTTCGCGTCGCTCACCGCGATCGAGGCCTTGCGTCGCCAGAAGATCCCGCACGCGCGCTGCGTCGTCCTGATCGAAGCGTGCGAGGAAAGTGGCAGTTTCGACTTGCCCGCGTACATCGATCACCTGGCCGCGCGGATCGGAGACGTCTCGCTCGTCGTGTGTCTCGACTCGGGATGCGGCGACTACGACCGGTTGTGGAGCACGACGAGCCTGCGCGGTCTCGTCGGTGGAACGCTGTCGGTCGAAACGCTGCGCGAGGGCGTTCACTCCGGTGATGCGAGCGGCATCGTGCCCTCGACGTTCCGAGTCCTGCGCCAGGTGCTCGCTCGCGTCGAGGACGCGGAAACGGGTCGCATCCTGCCGAAGGAGTTGTGGACGAAGATCCCGAAGCAGCGCCAGGCGCAGGCGAAGGCGACGGCGAAGATCCTCAAGAAGGACGTCTACGCGAAGTTTCCTTGGCACGACGGAGTGAAGCCGATGTCGAAGGACCTGCTCGAGCTCATGCTGAATCGCACTTGGCGTCCCGCGCTGTCGATCACGGGCGCGCGCGGTTTCCCCGACGTCGATGCCGCGGGCAACGTGCTGCGTCCGCTGTCGGCGGTGAAGATCTCGATGCGAGTTCCGCCGACGGTCGATCCCCAGTTGGCCGCGAAAAAGCTCAAGAAAGTGCTCGAAAAGGACCCGCCGTACGGTGCCAAGGTCCACTTCGAAGCGGACAAGGCATCCGAAGGTTGGAACGCTCCCGAGCTGGCGTCCTGGCTCGAGGACTCACTCGCGCGCGCCAGCAAGCAGCACTTCGGCAAGCCCGCTGCCTACATGGGGGAGGGTGGTTCGATCCCGTTCATGGGGATGCTCGGGAAGAAGTTCCCGAAGGCCCAGTTCTGCATCACGGGCGTGCTCGGGCCCCACAGCAACGCGCACGGACCGAACGAATTCCTGCACCTTGCGACGGGCAAGCGGCTGACGGCTTGCGTCGCGCAAATCGTCGCCGACCACGCGACGCGGAAGTAAGGCGCGGGACATTGCCGCGCGACACGTGACGTCCCGTGGAATATCGATCGTGTGGGCTGTCGGATTCATGTGGCGCCGCTCGGAGACGCGAGAGCGTGAGTTCCCAGCGTGTGATTGCCTCACACGCTCCGAAATCACAGGCCCCGCGCCCCGGCGTTCGACCGGTCGACATACGGTCCGCGTCAGCTCTTCGCCAAGACTGAGCCCTGCGGCGGCCAGTCCAGCGTGCCGCGGAGCGCGTTCACTTCCTCAGGCGAACTATCCGGGAACATGAGTCGACCCTCCGCGCGCCACTTCTGCACAGCCGCCAGAGCAGCGGCTTGTTTCTCCTCGTCGAGACCGGTGTCGCGCGCGAGGTACGTCGTGCTGGACGGGAACGCGAAGCCGCTGCCGCTTGCCGCAACGACGTCCATCACACGCAGGAAGATGTCTTCGCGCACGGCCAAGAACTCGTCGAAGTCCATCGTGTCGACGTAGGCGAACATCTCGAGATCGATCGAATACGCGCCGAAACCGACCAACCGCACGCGCAACGGGTCGGGCAGGACCTTCGGGTGCGCCAGCAGGATCCCGCGCAGACCCGCGATCACGTGTCGCAGTTGATCGGGCGTCGTCTCGTAGCGCAGGCCCAGCGTGTTGATGAGTCGGATGCGATCGCGCTTCGCGAAGTTCTCGAGCTGCATGGTCGAGAAGTCCGCGTTCGGCACGGCGACGACGGTTCGGTCGAGCGTGCGGATCCGAGTGGAGCGCAATCCGATGTCCTCGACGGTTCCGACCCTGTCGCCGAACTTGCAGAAATCGCCGGGACGTACAGGCTGATCGATCAGCACCGATACGCCGCCGAAGATGTTCTCGACCGTCTTCTGCGCAGCGAGGGCTACGGCGAGGCCGCCGACACCCAGGCCGGCGATGATGGCGGTCACGTCGAAACCGAAGGTGTCGAGCGTCGCCAAGATGGTCATCAGGACGACGGCGACCTTGATCGCGCGCGCGCCGAGCGGGACGAGATGGGCCGCACCCGACTGGCCGCGGCGGTTGAAACGCTCCTTGCTGATCGTCGCGAAGAGGTCGATGACGCGCAGCACGAACCAGGCGACGCCGGCGATGACTATGAACTTGCTCGTCTCCTGGGTGAACTCCCTCGCAGGAACGGACAACCACAAGAATTGCAAGCCGGCGTTGAACACGCCGACCGAGATCAGCAATCGCACCGGTCCGACCATCAGCGCGAGCAGTCGATCGTCGACGTCCGTCTCGGTCCGCATCGTCAGCGGCTTGGCCGCTCGGACGACGAAACCCGACACCATCCAAGCCGTGAACCACGCGGCCACGAGGAGGAGCATCAAGCCGACCCACTGCCAGAGCGCCAGCTCGAGGAAGCGCGAGTCGCGGAACGCGAGCGGAAGGCGGTCGATGAAGGTCGGCAGTCCGACCTGCGCGTACGCGGCCGGGACGCGTGCCAGCGTCGCGGCCGAGATCCGCCAGACCAATTGCCCGTCCGCGCGCGGACCGCGGTCCATCAGGACGCTCCTGCCGCCGGGCAGGCGCTCCAACTTCAAGATGGACTCGCGTTGGGGCGGCAGGCCGTCCTCCAGATCGCCGCGCGGGTCATCGCTGACGTGGTCGAGGTCGATCCACTCCTCGTGGTCGACCAGGAATTTCAGTTGGCGCGCCAGTTCGGGGCCGCGCTCCTGAACGTCGCTCGCGGGGATCGCGGACAAGTCCAGGCACTCCACCGCGTCGGTCCAACGGCCGTCGCGCGTGGCCTCGAGGAACGTCCGAAGCGCGCCGCGCGGAGTTCCGCGATTCCACGAGTCCTCGGGGACGTCCTGTCGCACCGGCCCGGGTTCCGCGGTCGTCGTGGACGGCGGCGCGGTGGCCTTCGGTTCGGCCGCATGGACTTGGGTGAACGCGCTCGAGGTGAGAGCGAAGAGCACGAGGAGGCACGCGCCGGCTGATCCGAAGCGACGTGCGAAGACAGAGTGACGAGGTTGCGGCATGGCGATTCTCCGAATCGCGCACGGTAGCTCGATGCACTCCCGCGTGTGAACTTCGGAGAAGACCGATTCGACGCATTTCGCGCGCCATCCTCCATGAGTGCGCACTCGCGAATCACGTTGCGCAGAGGTTCAGCGCGGCGCGGGAACGCTCGCTCCGAGGCCTGGGCCGTACACCACCGCGTTCGTGAACAAGCGCGCGGTGCCGAGAAACCAGCCGCGGAACACTGGTGAGGCGGCGAACAGGATCACCTGTCCCGCGCCTTGTCGTTCGACCGTGAGCCACGCGGAATCCGCGATGCGCGCGCGCGCTTCGGGCCACAGCAATCCGGACATGCGCAAGCGCTCGCTCGCCGCCAGGCGGATCGCGGTGCGCGTCGGCGGCTGCGAGAGCAGCACGCTCGAACCTTCGAAGAACACCGGCAGTTCGTCTTCGCATCCGACGGTGATCCACGCATCGGTGTTCACTTCGCCGCGCAGGATCGCGCCCTGCGGCGAGAACGTCGACGCCCAGCGATCGCGTTCCTTGGCTTCGTCGCCCTTCAGTTCCTTCGGCTCTTCCTTCGGTCCCTCGGGGGTCTTGACAGGCTTTCCGTCCCACACCGCTTCGAGATCGATCGTCGTCTTGCCCGCTTCGCGCTCGCGCTCTACGGCGCGGCGATAGGGCCCCAAATCGTCGAGCACGTCGGAGCGGCGGCGCACGGCCGAGAGCTGCATCTTTTCGTCGGCCAACGCGCTCGCGGCATCGCCGCCCAGCGCGATCAGCGTTCCTCCCGCGCGAACCCACGTGCGCAGATCCTCGCCGTGGTCGCTCAACACGGATCCGCCGCCGTCGGGCACGACGAGCACGTTGTAGCGGCGCAGATCGGCGTAGCCGAAGTTCTGCGCGTCGATCAGCGACACGGACACTCCGGACAGGACGTCGAGCGCATGCCACGCGTGACCGAACGAGTCCGACGAAATCGGCGCATTCGAGAGCAACGCGACGCGCGGACGCTCGAGCAGGTCGAAGTGCCGGCCGCCGAGGTCGGGACCTTCGTCGCGACTGCGCGCGGAAGTCACGGGCAACGCGACCACGTGGGCCTCGCGTGCCGCGCGCTCCACGCGCTCGCGCACGTCGTTTCCGTTCTCGACGCGGCGCACGAGCAGCGATCCGCGCGCGAACTTCCGATCCGCGGCGCGGAACGGCTCGTCGGAGATCTGGACGGCGAGGCCGGCCTCTAGCGCGCGCGCCGCGAACGCGACGGATGCATCCGCGTCGCCGTCGACGACCCAGCCGTAGATCGGGGCCTCGTTCGGCAGGCTGACGACTCCCTCGTCGCGCGCCGTCCGCTCGTACGGACGCAGATTCACGCTCGGCGTCGCGCACCACAGCGCATCGAGATCGTACGCATGCGCCGGCGACCAGCCGGTCACGTCGTAGGCCTTCGAGCGACCCTTGCGCTCGAGCTCCTTGCGCTCGCGCTCGAGCGAAGCCGCGTCGTAGCGCGGGTCGAAGGCCAACGTGGCCTTCACCAGCGGCGCCAGCGGCTGGCGAGCCGGAATCACGAACGAGCCCGCGGGGACTTCGCGCGCGACCGTGACGCCGCGCACGCCCTCGGCATCCGCGACTTCGAATGCGTCGTCGTTCAGGAACACCTCGACGCCCTGCTCCATCAGCGAGTCCACGAGGTGCTCCTCACGCGCGGCTTCGCGGCCGCGAGCGATCACGAAAACGCGGGCATTTCCGTCCGTATCCGCGGCCACGTTGCGCTGCTTTTCGGCCAGATAGTCGCGCAGCACCGCCTCGCGGTTCTTGGCGAGCGTCGTGACGTTCGCGATCGAACCGATGGCTTGGCGGTGGACGGCCTCGCGATACGTCGCGATCTCGCCCGAGCGGCGAAGCACCGACCCGCCGGCGTAGCGCGCCTGCTCGTACAGGATCCCGCACGCGCCCTGGAACGTCGCCCACGAATCCGTGTAGCCCGGGTACCACGAGTCGGCCCACTCGCGCGTGTAGTAGCTCCAACCGTGCGCGTCGAACGCAGCGGCCTGATCGTCGCCGTAACGCTGCCACCACGTGCGGGTGAACGCGGGGAAGTGCGGCGTCAGGGGATCCGTCGCGGGATAGAACAGGAACGTGTCTTGCGAGCCCATCTCGTGCGCGTCGACGAGCAGTTGCGGATGCCAGGCGTGGATCGCCTTCCAACGTGCGCGCGTCTCCGGCTGCGTGCCCCACAGCCAATCGCGATTCATGTCGAACAGGTAGTGATTCTCGCGGCCGTGCGGCCAGCGACCGCGCCGCATGCTGGCCGTGTCGAGATCGGGCACGTAACCGCTCGACTGCTCGAACATGCCGAGCACGCGCTCGCGCCCGTCGGGGTTTTGGCACGGATCGATCACGACGACGACGTCGCGCAAGATGCCGGTGACGTCCGCGCTCGTGCCCGCGGCGAGGTGGTATGCGACCGCGACCGAGGCGTCCGTGCCCGAAGTCTCGTCGCCGTGGATGCTGTACGCGAGCCACGCGATCGCGGGCGTCTCCTTCACGATTTCGTCGAGTTCGCCAGCGTCGATCCCGCGCGGATCGGCGAGCTTCGCGATGCGCCCGCGGATGTCGTCGAGACGCGCCATGTTCTCGGGGCTCGCGATCACGACCTGCACGAGCTCGCGGCCTTCGTGCGTGCGGCCGAACGGCGCGATGCGGACCCGGTCGCTCGCTGCCGCGGCGATGGCGCGCAGCGCCGACAGCACTTCGTCGTGGTGCGCCGTGAACGTGCCGAGTGGCTGACGCAGCAGCACGTCGGGGTGCGGCACGCGCACGTCGTGCGTCGTCGCGGGGAAGAACGCGGGCAGCTTGGCATCGACGTTCGACTCGCCGAACGCGATGCCGGCGTGCTCGACTGCCACGGGCGGTGGGCGCGTCGGCTTCTCGAACGCGATCGGCTCGGGGGCGCGCCGTTGCTCCTCAGCGGTCGTGTCCGGACGCGAGTCCGGAGTGGAACAGGCGCCGACGAGGAGGAACGGAAGTGCGACGAGAGCGGTTCGGTGCATGCGCGTAGGGGGAGCGAGCGGGACTCGCCGCGCAGTCTATCCGTCTCCCGCAACGCCTTCGGCCTCGCTTGGCCGCGGATGCCGGCCTGTTACGATCCGCGACGTCGGGCCCCTAGCTCAGTCGGTTAGAGCAGACGACTCATAATCGTTTGGTCGAAGGTTCGAGTCCTTCGGGGCCCACCACATTCAGCTCTCGATCGGCACGCAGCCCAGCCTGGACCGCAGGCGACAAACGCCTCGGGTGCTATCGTCCGCGCTTCCAGCCATGCCTTCCCGTCCGTCCGTGCAGGACTCGTCGAGTCACCCGTCCGCGTCCTCGGAGCGTCGCCCGTCTTGAGCGCCATTCCGACTGCCGGCTCGCCGGCTGCGAAACCCGGCGCGCAGGTAGGCGAAGGCAGCCTGCGCCAGCTCACGCCGCTCCTCGTGTGGGCGGTCGTCTTCTGCGACATCGGCACGTCCGTCTACTACGTGCCGGGCATCCTGTACGAGCGCGTCGGCAACGTCGCGCCGTTCTTCGTCTGGATCGGCCTCGCGGGCTTCATCCTGCTTGCGATCAAGTACATCGAGATCTGCTGGCGCACGCCCGACGGAGGCGGCGTCGTCAGCATCGCGAATCAGGCGTTCACGCCGATGATCGGCGCCGTCGGCGGTCTCTTGATCTCGATCGGCTACTTCCTGACGTCGGCGATCTCGTCCGTGTCCGGGATCCACTACCTGTCGTCGTTGTGGCCGTTCTTCGACGAGCACGTCGTGGCGATGGCTTCGGCGACGCTCTTGCTCCTGGCCATCGTCAACACGATCGGCATCCGGGAGAGCGCGACGATGGCGCTCGTCATGGCGATCTCGGCGTTCTGCGTGAACCTCGCGCTCGTCGTGGTGGTGCTCTACCAGATGGGGGACGCTGAAGCCGAGCTCGTCACGTCGACCATGGCGTTGGCGAAGGACCTCGACGGCAAGACGTTCTTCATCGGGTTCTCGACCGCGTGGCTCGCGTTCTCGGGGCTCGAGAGCATCAGCCAACTCAGCCCGGCGATGCGCCATCCGCTCCGGACGACGGCCGGGCGCGGGATGAAGCTCGTCGTCGGCTCGATGCTCCTCACGTCACCGATTCTGACGCTCTTGGCGATCGCGCTGCTCCCGACCGAACTCAAGGCGCTGAATTCCGAGCGCTTCATCTCCGAGATCGGCAGCCTGTACGGCGGCTTGCCGCTGAAGATCGCGGTCGTGCTCACCGGGTCGAGCTTACTGCTCCTCGCCTCGAACACTGCGATCATCGGCTGCTACCACGTGTTCCTGTCGCTGGCCGAACGCGGTTTCATGCCCTCGGCGATCGCGGCGCGCAACCAGCGGTTCGGCACGCCACAGGTCGCGATCCTCGTCGCGACGCTGATCCCGATCGTCATCATGTACCTGGCCGAAGGCAACATGCAGACCCTCGCGGGTCTGTACGCCTTCGGGTTGCTCGGCGCGTTCCTGCTTTCATCGGCCGGACTCGACGTCATTCGCTGGCGAGACTCGCAGCGCGGGGCCCAGTTCTGGCTCGGCGTGTTCACGACGTTGCTCGTGCTCGTCGCCTGGGTCGTCACCTTGCGCATCGAGGGCGAAGCGACACTGTTCGGGTCGATGTTGGTCGGGATCGGCGTGCTTTTCGCGGTCGGAACCCGACGCAAGTGGTTCGCGGAGTGGCTGTATCACTTGCCGCTGCTCGCACGGCTCTTCCCGACGCGCGTCGAGCGCGCCGAAGAGGACCTCGAGCACATCGAACAGCTCGAGATCCTGAGCCTCACGCAGGCCGAGTCGATCGCGCAGCTCTATCCGTCCAGCACGATGATCGCGATGCGCTCCGCGAATCCGGGCCTCATCTCCGAGGCGATCGCGCGTGAAAAGGGGCGCGGCGGCAAGAACCTCTACGCGTTGTACGTCGAGGAACGCACGGGCCTCTTCGTCCGCGATTGGGCCTGGCGTCCCACGTCGGAAGGTGTCGACGCGCTGCGCTCCGCCGCGCAGGCGGCCGAAGCCGAGGGCATGACCCTCCTTCCTGTCTGGACCGTGTCGTACAACGCAGTCGAGGGCATCCTGCGCGCCGCCGAAAGCCTTGGCGTGACCGCCATCATGATCGGCGCCACGCAGCGCAGTGCGGTCTACCACTTGCTGCGCGGGCACGTGCTCGCGGGGCTCACCAAGCGCTTGCCCCCCGGCATTCGACTCCTGATCTACGGCTGACGAGGGCGCATGGGCATCGAGAACGGAATCTTGTGGGCGGTCTTCGGCGTCGTCGTCGTCGTGATGATGGCGCTGGACCTGGGTGTCTTCCACAAGAAGGCGCACGTGGTCAACGTGCGCGAGGCCCTGATCTGGACCGCCGTGTGGATCGGGATCGGCCTCACGTTCGCGGTCGCTATCCGCGTGTGGGTGGATCCCGCGTACATCGCGAAGCCGGGCTCGACGGCGGAGCACTTGCCCTCGCTCGAGTACCTCACGTGCTACCTCACCGAGTACGCGCTCTCGGTCGACAACATCTTCGTTTTCCTGGTCATTTTCAGCTACTTCGCGATCCCCTCGGAGAGCCAGCACCGCGTTCTCTTCTGGGGCATCCTGGGCGCGATGGCGATGCGCGCCCTCTTCCTGTGGATCGGCATCGGCGCGATCCAGCGCTTCCACTGGATGATCTGGGTACTCGGTGGCCTGCTGATCCTCACGGGCGTGAAGCTGTTCTTCCAGAAGGAGGACTCCGAGGTCGATCCGTCGAAGAACATCGTCCTGCGGCTTGCGAAGCGGTTCACGCCGGTCACGGACAAGTTCCACGGCTCGCAGTTCTTCGTGAGGCTCGACGGGAAGCTCACCGCGACCCCGCTTTTCATGGCACTGCTCGTGGTCGAGACGACGGACGTCTTGTTCGCGCTCGATTCGGTGCCTGCGGCGCTCGGGATCTCGCAGAACATGTTCGTGGTCTACACGTCGAACATCTTCGCGATCATGGGGCTGCGCAGTTTGTTCTTCGCGGTCGGAGGCTTGCTGAAGTTCCTCCACTACCTGCGGTACGGACTCTCGCTGATCCTCGTCTTCGTCGGCGTGAAGATGGTGCTCCCCGAGGAGCACAAGATCTCGATCGGTGTCGCGCTCGGAGTCGTGGGCGGGATCCTCGTCCTGGCGGTTGTCGCGTCCGTGATCCGGGCACGGATCGTGGGCGGCAAGGGCCACGACTGATCGCGCCGAGGTCCGCATGCAACTCACGGTTCTCGCGGTCCTGTTCCTGTCGTTCCTCTGGGCGGGCTACCGCTTCTACGGAGGTTTCATCGCGAAGCGTCTCGGTCTCGACGACGCGCGGCGCACGCCGGCGCACGCGAAGCGCGACGGTGTCGACTACGAACCGACGCGACCCTTCTATCTCTTCGCGCAGCACTTCTCGGCCATCGCGGCCGCCGGACCGATCGCGG
>Ga0163149_10003828_pt1 | contig 16842 bp, 12 predicted proteins | sample OliLakLV19MP5G1_FD_148604 | JGI IMG/M metagenome (GOLD analysis project Ga0163149, IMG submission 148604) | Freshwater microbial mat bacterial communities from Lake Vanda, McMurdo Dry Valleys, Antarctica - Oligotrophic Lake LV.19.MP5.G1 | ecosystem: Environmental > Aquatic > Freshwater > Lake >...
GAGAAGCAGAATTGAAGCATGGCCGCATCGCTATGGCAGCGAATGTGGGTGTCGTCTTCCCTCCCGCCTTCCGGTGGCTTTTATCACTGAAAGATCAGGAACTTCTTGGACCCTTTAAGGGTTTGATTCCGCCTATTGACACCGCTGCCAGTGTTTCAAATGAGTTGCCAAGTGCCAGCATTCGAGAGAACTTGGCAGCCATGACGATCGGCGATTATCTGAATATCCTTATTACATGCTTTTTCCTTGAGAATTTTGTTTTCTTCCAGCGAGAAGCTGGGGCAATGCCGGGAGACTACGGAACAGGTTATTTTTCGGTTAGGGACAAGGGCATCAATGAGAGATCCTTAGTGGTTGAGTTGGAAAATGGACGGCTCGCAATGTTGGCTGTCCTGGGACAAGTAGCTGCAGAGCTGGTGTCCGGCAAGTCATGGTTAGAACAATGGGAATCGATAATTGAAGAAGCAGTCGCGAGTGCCTGAAAAAAGAAGTATTTTGCGTATTGCGTTGCCGACTTGTCCTCCAGTAAACAGAGTGACAAAGAAGAACGTGTCTGGATCACGTAGAAAAGTGTACATTTATTTTAAGCAGCAGTTTGGCATTGGAACACACATTTAAGCATAGCGTAAGGAAGATGGAAATGTTCAAAAGCTCTCATATCTTCACGACGTCTGCATTTTGGTCGGAACTGCATATAACATGGTTTTGATATGTTGATTGTCGCTAGGCGGCTATGCAACCACTTCCTTTGCGCCTGGCTGCGTTGCAGCGGGTGGTGATTGAATTGTGAGGCCCATTCCTCGGGTGCTTCCATTAAAGTAGTGAGTAAGTGTTCTTCCATCCTCGCTTTTCTCGTCGTCCTGTATTGGACCCTCCACATCTCGATAGGATACCTCAATCTCGCTCAGGTCCAGCCCTGCAGCAGTAATTACTTCATATGAAGTAATCATGACATGCCACATTGGCGCTCCTTTTGGCCGAGAAATACAATTTGAGACGGGTCAGATTCGCTCCAAGAGGAAGGAAGCCATGAATTATAGTACCAGTAGACTTGACACGCAACGCCAACTTACCTTTTGGTGCTTTCGTCCACCCACTCTTCCATGCCACGACGCAGTAGATGCCTTGCAACAAACAAGAGAAATCCAACATGTTAGCTTTCGACCCGATTGATCATTGTGCAAATTATCAAAGCTTGGAATAGCTATTCAGGGTTCCATACCAATGAAAAGGCCTTCCACAAGGCCATAAAAGAATGGCACTCCCATGGCGTCGTTAAGCTCGTCTTTCACGTCAAGCAAAAAATAGAAACAGGCATGCAAAGTTTTTGAGTTTTGGAAGACTAGAATACTATCCATGACAAAGGCTACCTTCCCCAAGGCAAGGTATGACAATTCTCTTTTCAATTACTTTACCTCCTTTGAACATTGTGAGTGCCAGCGAGGACGCTATGCCTGTAAAGAAACGTAAGGTAATACGAATGAGCCTTCGATCATTATTTAGCAAACAAGCCATGTGTGAAAAGATTGGCTTCTCTCGTCACGCATCTGACGGAAGAAGCTTACCAACGTTTTGATAGCAGCATTCGATGGCCACCGTGACCCTCTCGGGTGGTTCTAACCCTAACCAGGATGCTATCAAAGTAGCAATAGCCAGACCAAAGACACAAGGGAGAGCAACTCCTATGTAGAATTGAGGTGTTCGAGCCCAAATTTTGGAATCGCTGTCACCTGTATTGGTGACTAGCGCAGAGAATATGATAAGGCAGAGCCCTGCAAAGTTTCCAAGCTAAGATCGAACAATTCAAAAGGTGGGCAGGAGGCTATGTAAGCTCGTGATCAAGGCACGTACTGTACATACAATTCCTACATGATCACATGACAGAATACAAGGCGATCAAACGTCGACGTACTTGATTCGCTCGTTGATTGAATATGTAGGACTGGTTTCGATAGGAACAGTAGAGTCCAAGAGCAATCGCAAAGATGACAATGAAAAGCGCGAGAAAAAGAGAATGCCAGTCCAATTGATGAATGACATCGTCGTTGTAGCTGTATCTGGTGTAAAGGAGTAGATTGAGAGGTAGAATAGCAATCGAGAGAATTGTTGATATTGCCGTCATAGTGACGGACAGAGCCAAATCGGCGTTAAAAAGCGAACACCACCTACTCAAAAAGAGGCAGCGCACGAAATTGAAATGAGTGGGGGTGCTGAATACATACAAATGAATAAATCCAAAACACAGCAGCAAAATGACGACCACAACTCACCAATTGCTGTAGGACCCGCCAGGACTGGACGTCACAACGAGCAGAGTAACGCCAATGTCATGATCAAAATTGAAGGCATTAACGACCAGAAATCCAAGAAAAGGAAGGACCACAAACTGACAAACAAGGCCTGCGAGAATGGCTTTTCTGTTCCCCGCTTGCTGTTTCATGCTGTCGATGTCTACAGTAGCAGACATGCCAAAGACAAGCGCAAACAGAAGCAGATTGCCGGCAAGTTCCAGGAAAAAAGAGGCCGCCATGGTGTCGACTATTGTAGCTTGTTGACTTGTTGACAACGCTTTCCAAGTCTGATCGCCTCAGATGATTGATTCTAGTCCAGATTCTGTTGTGTCAGTATAGTATCAACCGTCCCCTAGCACCTTCTAGCTAGGCTTTCAACATTACCAGTAATATACAAAGTTCGATGCGAATGGCTTGTTTCTTTTTTGGATGTGGATCACAACGTTACTCACTGACTGTATTGCTAATTATTGATTTCCGTGAATCGGGAAGATGGCTATCATTTTCCGTTGTAGCATGTGGGCTCGCCGTACTCGTGAATCGGAAGGTGGACAAAGACGCACACTCTTTCACTTGGATCCAACGGCTAATTACCATAACGCGCGGGGGGGCTACGAAGATTAGATACATTTTTTCGTTTCTGGTCGCAGCTCGACTCTTATTATTAGCACTGACTGACTGCCAGCTAGACTGCTGGAGTAGCTATCCTGTGACACACTCCTCTGAAATAGTATGATAGTACTACGTCGTAGTACTATAGTACTGTACTACGATCACTATTGGGCAACATACCGGATAGTTAAAAATTGATAGGCTACTACTGCTAGCTTCCATTCAATACTTCTATTGTCTTTAGTTGTAAACAACGAAAGCAGATCACCATGGGAAATTTCGTTACTATTACGGGGAATATCCTCGTCTTTTGTCTGGTCTTCGGAATGAGTACGTCATTATCTCAGCTACCTTCGTTCATTTCTAACGATACTGCGAAATACAAAATGCAGAATGCAACCCCTACCTCTCATGCCATGATTGTGACTTGCAGGTGCAACTGTGGACACGAAATGTTTCAAGGCGCAGATACAAAACGCAAAGGCGATCATGACTGGAATCATGCTCCAATTTCTTCTCATGCCTTGTCTGGGATTTCTCCTTGTCAACATCCTCGATATGGAGTATGTCAATGGCATCATGGTTCTGATGGTTGTATGCTCCCCGGGAGGAAGCTACAGTAATTGGTGGTGGTAGGTTGGCTTCGCATGCTTTGTGTGTCCACCAAACAATCATCTTACAAACTTATCCTGTTTTTGTCTTTCGTTTTCTTCAGCTCACTCTTCAACGCAGATTTGGCTCTGTCAGGTACGCTTGTTTATGGGCTTTTAGAATCTCAGAATGGACGTGGCTGAGGTTGTCCCATCAGACTGATCCCCTTCCTTTGCTACCTGATATACAGTGACCATGACTGCCATATCCACCCTCCTCTCTGTTATCATGCTACCTTTCAATCTATACGTTTACACTTATCTGACGTACGAGAAGGAAATCACCAAAGACATTGAATGGAGATCGCTCTATGCGTCAATATTTATAGTCATCTTTGCCATTATCGCAGGTTTTTTTGCGTCTTATCATTTTGACAACCACGACTTTAACAAGAAAGCAAATCGTCTCGGAAACTTTGCTGGGGTGGTATTGATTATTTACGCTTTGATCATATCAAACTCTAGCACAGAATACCAACTGTGGGACAGAGACTGGAAATTTTATTTGGGCGTTGCAATGCCAGTAAGTTAACTTGCACTATCCCGAAATCAAAGAAACACACCCCAACTGATTTCCTCGTGCTTATCTCTCCGATGTTCAAATCACAATAAACAGTGCATTCTTGGCCTAGTGCTTGCAACTATCCTAACAACGTTTTTGAAGTTGCTAAAACCCGAGAGAGTGACAGGTGAGTTTCAGAACAGCGTCGTGGCCACAGGCTAATCTGAAAGAATACTTACCTTTTACTTTCTTGGCAAATACAGTCAGCATCGAGTGTTGTTACCAGAACGTTGGTCTTGCAATGTCGTTTGCGACAGCAATTTTTGACGGCGATGAGCTGGCTCAAGCCATTGGTGTGCCGGTGTACTACGGGTTTGTCGAGTCAGTGATTGTTAGTTCGTACTGCGTCTGGGCGTGGAAACAAGATTGGACAAGTAAGTTTCCTTCAGCAAACGATACGGAGATGGTGCTTGTATCCGGAAGACAATGAAACGATGATGGCGACTTTATTGACGAAAGATTTCTGACACAAACTCAACGCTTATCCGACTTCAGAGGCACCATCAGATATATCTCTTTGGCAAGCGCTTTCCACAAGCTATGAGGTTGTCGTTTTAGATGAGGCTGTCAAGGATTCATCAAGCGCCGGCGATATCCAATTACCAACCGCAGCAGCTCCAGGAGCTGAGAGTGGACAAAGTGCAGGCACTGATGTTATTTCTGGTGACTATGTTGATCTTGGTGAGGGCAGGAGTAAGCCAGAAGAAAAGGACGCGTCATCCTCAAGCGGCGGGTGGTTTCGATTTAACTAAGCGACTTAAGGCTCTGTCGAGATGGCATTAGTGAAATCTGCGCACTTCCGTTTTGAAGACTCCAGTAAATATTACTAGTGGCTAGGCCGCATTTTGATGGACACACTACAACTCGACTGTACTGTACTTTCGATGAAAGGGGGCACAGCCTACGTGATACTGACTTATGATCGTCCCTATTCCGATATGGAGCTTCTTGTTACGTCTTGTTTCCCTCGCAACAGTTGACTTGTTCGTGGTTTCAAACTGGACCCTATAACTCGACGTTGGAGCCATGCATTGAATTGCTCGATTGTACCTGGCGCGCAGCCGCTTCCAGTAGGAGTCCGCCTGGAGCGAACTCCTCATGCTGTTTATCTTGCCCCAGCTCCCAGAAAAAAACTCCTGCCAAGGAATGCTTGATTGCGTAATCTACTTTCCGCTTAACAAGACGCGGTGAGTCAAAGAAAAAGCCTTTCCATTGATCGTTCCGCGTGATTGTTTTATGGTCGGCGGCTGGATCTGCCTGAAGAATGGCATCCACGATTTCGGCGTAAGTTTGGACCTGGTTGGGATTTCGTGCGTTTCTACCATAAGCGGGCATACCCAATACCAATTTATTGGGGGGGAAGCCTGCCCCGAGAAATTCCGTAATGGCGTCGTGTAGTGCCTCCTGAGGCGCATGGTGGTTGCTTTGGGCCGAACTCATGTCGTAGGCCATTATATTGACTCTTTGTACCCATCTTGCAAGCACACGATATTTTTGTTGAGGGTGCAGTGCGACGCTAAGCAGAATATCATGCTTCAGGTACAATTCCTCGTAGGACTCCCGAAGAAGGAGTTCATAGCCTTGCAAGTCTTTGCTATTCCTTGGTGCTTCCCAATCAAAATCGACCCCATCAATCTGCTCTTCTTGACTTGTTTGCCAAGCCATTCCAAATATCATTACACCATTGTTAGTTTGTCGAGGACGATCGTGCCGTAACGTCAGGTTGTTCTTACCATTTTTTAATGATCGATTGGATAAGTTTCTTTCTCAATTTTGTATCGGCAACAATAGAAGAAAAGTGTGCGCTTCGGCCACCTCCCCCTACACTCAACCATATCTTCAGGGGTTGTTGTTCTATAGGACATGGTGGCAGTGTGGCAACGTGTGTGCAGTGCAGACGACGAGAAAAGTATGTCAGCATTTGTACAAGCTGTCTATCCGTGATCAATTGTGTTCCGCTTGCTGAGTGACATACCTGGGAATTGTTCTCGCTTAAACGCGCGCGCTTGCCTAAGATGAGTGACAGAGAAAGAGGAAAGGAAATGATGTAGCTTGAGACTAAACCATTCGATACAGATCAATGACATCAAATCCGTAGGCATACTTTACCTGGCTTGTTCGAAGTGATGAGGATTACTGCAGCATGGCCCAAGTTCTCCGTCTTCACTGAGTTCCATAGAAAAAAGAATCAAGTCCGTCAGGAACGGAGCCGTGTTATTAACGTTGATATATGCCCGATAATCCGGAAGATAAGCGGCCACGACGAAATCCTCTTCTCCTTCAACGCATTGGGATTTTAAAAGGAGAGCCAAATAGGCGAGGCTTAGTATTTTTGGGAACAAGTGCATGATATCAAGGTGCCCGACAATTTTATTTTTGGAGAAAATTAATTATGTGGGATCTTTTGCGTCGTTAATGATGTGTGCATTCTAGGCCTCGAAACTTACGTACTTCGGAGGTTTGTGTCCCGCCAGATTCGTGAGTGAACAATAACACGTGAAAAATGCTAGTCAAATATGTTGTTTTCATACAATCTTCTATATATTTAGTAGCTGATGTAGCTACATGCGGCGCACTGTTAGCCATCTTGCTGCATCTATTAGTGAGTTTGTGGAGAGGCAAATTTTGTGAGGTTTGAATTTTGTGGAGAACAAAAGCAAGCGCCGGCATCCACTCACCATTGTCGCCTGCCGTTCGAAGTAATTATTCATCTGGTTATCCGAATTAGTTTGTTCCTAGGCTTGGGTTATCCGGTTGTTGCTCCAATCGTCCAGATGCTTTGATCAATGGAAAGGATGCAATGGTGAGCTGTGGATTGACATGGAACGAAAGATAAGGATGAAGTTTAACAATCAACAACAAGAATCCACAACAACATACTTGCCTCATGCGTCCGTCAACCTGAATGGCGCCGAGGATTGCTTTTTGAAAGCCTTGTGGCCTATGGCGTCCTGTTCTGATATAACACAATCAGACATGAGCCTTTCGAATTCTAGTTGCTTCAGCATGTCCTTTCTATCGGATGCTGAAGCTGGAATAGCATCGTCTGGCACGCCTCGAAACAGCAGTTCAACTTCCAAATCTTGCATGTTTCTAGCCTTGACAAGCTTACCATATGGAATCAACCCTGTCATGGCAGATGTTCGGTATTGCTTCTTGGTCTGTTGAGCCATATTTGGCTTCTTATACTTTGGTCCCTTGTCATCTACATTGGCCTTCTTGGCGTCAACACGCTCCGTCTTGAAGTGTCCATCGCTTGATAGAGCACATGACATTGTTGCAAGCCTTGCTTCATACTCGTAAGCAGGACCTTGCTCACGTCTCCACCTGTCGTGTGGATCAGACCTCTGATAGGCATTAGTGAGGATTCCGGTGATGCGATTGACATTCGCCATTTCTTTGGACCTTGTGAGTGGCGTCGACGCACGAACAATAGCACACCATGACCGGTGTTGCTCCGAACGATCTGTTTGTGCAACATTTGCTGCATCTTTGACAAAGCTTTCAACAAACTGTGTATGGCATGGTAGTGGAAAATAAGTGGACTGCATGTGCCAACGGAGTGATCCGTAGTCGCTCTGATAATCCTTGAGACGCAAATCAAAGTTGTCATCGTGAACGCAGTTGGCTGCTACGAGTGACTCCGGCGTGTAGGTGCCATCGTCGGCTATGCTTTCAAGTTGTTGCTTGATAAATTGATACAACAAATTCAAAGCAATCGCTTGCTTGTGGACCGTTGACTGAAACATTATCTTCCCGGATAGACGAGTCTCATCCCTCACAGCTGGAACCGACTCGAACGTTGGCATGCTTTTACCAAGCATGCAAGCTGCGACAACCTTTGCTGTTGGTGCTTCGCTCAAGAGTGCCGCTGGCATCAGTGAGTGATTCAACCATCGTTGGAAATGTTTCATCAACGACGTGCGGGCAGTCTTGACAAAGAGCGACAGCTTTGTTAGATGTCTTGAACGTTCGGTTCTGGCGTTTGGACTGTCATCAACACCTTTCCATAGCCGAACTGCTTCTTGATAGTCAGGGAACAATCTGCGCGTAAGGATGTGCCCTAGGTCTCTGTTCATAAGAAAGAATCGAATCAATATGTGGTGTGATACAAAACCAAGAGCGCCGGATGCATCATCAGCTGACTGAAGCCAATCGAAATGAGGATTGATATGTCCCTTGTGGAAGCATCGTATGAGGGTCATGTCAATGAAGGTCTCTTGGTCTTTCATCATGGCAAATAGATTGGATGCAATGATATTGGGAGTGCTGTCGGCCTTGTACATGTTGATGACTGTCTGACAAGCGTGAAATATGTGTAGGTAATAGTCGAACGTGTAGGATGATGCTGATCCAACTGTCCACCATCGCGTCAAGATCGGTTGCTGCATTTTTGCCAGTAGCGTTCCTGTGATTTTGGCTGCAACGTCAATAGCTTTCTTGTTAAACTTAGAGTGAAACTTGTAGACCTTGTTGTATTCGCGTATGAAAGCATCTTCGTGTTTCTCTTGGGCTGTTTTCTTCTTGTTATTCTCTTCTACTAGATCGTCCTCGTCTTGCGGCGTGTAGTTCGACACCCATTGACTTGCCTTGAGCAAAATATAGCGCCACTCGTCCATGTCTAGAGATTCCTGTAGGCGATACACAGAATGGAGCAATTGCATTGCATTTACCCTATCAAGAGCACCTTCTCCAAACGTTTCGCAAACAGCGTTCTTCAGTTGAATTTGTAATGCATGAACACAGCACGGTGCTATAAGATACAAGTCGTCCGCAGCACAAAGCCCAAGTGCTTTTAATCGGTCGTGGAAGCTTTCGAGTGTGCCTCCTCCACCACTGTCAGTTGCTTGACCGTACAACAGATGAGTGTTGTCTTCGTCATTGAGTTTCAACTTATTCATAGAAGCGCGAATGGCCGCAGCACATTCAGACGAAGTGCCACCTGAAGCATCGATGTCAAGAAGCTCCGGTACAACAATGCCAAGGTCGTTCAATGTTGCTAACACCTTCACAAAGTGCCCAACTCCTTTTTTGTTTCCTTTATCACAGGCAAGATAGATTTTCTTATTGCGAAGTGAATTTCCAAGCAGCATTGTGTCTCGAGTTGCCTGTAGCAGGTTATGCTTCCGCAGCGTGTTATCCGATGGAAATGCTTGTGCGTATTTTGCGTGTTCAAGGTTATTCATCAATCCAGTGTCATAGAAGTAGGCGAATAATAACAATGGAAAGAGATATTGAGCAGCCGACAATGCAAGAGCCGGAGCGGACGGAGGTTAATGCAATAGACCAGAGCGCTTGTGAAAATGTAGAGGAAGTTGAATACTGGATTGATTGCATCTTGGATCGTACACGTTGGAGCGTACGACTGTCATTGTACCACCTTGTCAAGTGGTCCTTATGAACGAGTCTATGGGTTGATGGAAACTCAATTGTGAACTCTCTTCCGTTGCTTCGTATCTTCTTGCTAATCATTTCCACTTGGGCTTCGGGCTGTGGTGGTGACGGGGTTACGCCATGGTCGGTTGTTGTTGTTGTGTTTTCTTTTTGTTTCGGCGGAGGCTTTGGTGTATCGTCAACAGTTTGCTTCTTCAACAAAGACGGATCGATTTTCATGTGGTAATTTATAAAACCCATCATGCATTTGAAATGGTGCTGTTTGCTCTTTGGTACTTGATTTTCTTCCCGTTCCCATGCTTTGTAGCATTGGTGTCTCTCTGTGGTGTATTCGTTCCTCGGCTTTGTGCCAAAATCATTGTAATGTGCGCAGCCTGAGCATCTGTGTTGCGGCGGAAGATCACGAATGTCATCACAGGTGTTAAACAAGAACCGAGGGCTTGTCCGTAGTTTTTTCTTGTCAGGACTGGGGGCAGCATTGTTGTTGTTGTTATCAAGCCGTCGCGGCGGGATTGGAGACACACTTCGACGGCTGGAGCGGCGTCTTCCATCATTGTCAACTGATCGATCTTTTCTAATGGTAGACATAATGAGCGATACGAGCGATACTACTGCGTTACACGCAGCGTAGTAGACGGCAGTACAAACCGTTCAGTATGTACTGTAACGGCAGCTTGTTATCGTGTGTGCATCACGTTGTCTATGAAAAAACTGACATTTTATTTGTTTATTTTCATAATGTGAGGTTAGATTTACTGTAGCACTTGTACCACAACGGTCTGTCCTTTACCGTAATACACGATCAAAACAAAAAAACATTTGAGTCTCGAATCATTTTTGACTCGTGATTACCAGTCTCGAATGTTTTTTCACTCGTGATTGCCAATTTTGGTGCGTGTCCACCCGGTGAAACATGTGATTTTTGTACACATAACCTGTTAAGCTTTAACATGATATTCACTTACGCATGTCCTTTTAACAACTAGCTAGATGCTATGTTTCAGTGACGCCATTGTAAATATAGCATCTTCAGACACCTATCTAGCTTCGTTTACAAAGGCGTCGCTGAGATATAGATATTAGCTAGTCTAACATAGGTTAACGTGCAGTAGCCTGATATCGCGTTGTTAGCAAAACGTGTTCTGACATCATCATTTTTACGCACGACTGACAAACCCCAAGCACGCACTACGCTCGATCCCTACATTCTCTTATTGTGTTGATAGCTCCATGGATCTTTTTGAAGGCCGCACAGTTGCTCTTTACCACCTAACCGAGCCCCTCACTAGTTTCTTCAGGAGCTTGGCCGACTGCAGTGAAACTCCGGTTTTCATGTTCTCGCCAACTGTTTTTCATGTTCTCGCCAACTGATTTTCACGTTTTTAAGTGAAATTCACATGTTAAGTGAAATTCACCTATTAAGGTGAAAACACTAACCGTGAAACGTGAAAACAACAACTGTTATAAATGAAAAACAAAAACGTGAAACATGAAAACTCAAGACTGCTTGTCACTATGAAAAACGTGAAAACAAAAAACGTGAAATGTGAAAACATTAACCGTGAAAAGTGAAAACAATAAGCGTGAAACGTGAAATTCCCCTAAGTGTGAAAACAGTCATAAACGTGAAAAAAATATTGCTTAAGTGTGAAAACAGTCATAAACGTGAAAAACAGTTGGCGAGAACATGAAAACCGGAGTTTCACTGCAATCGGCCAAGCTCCAGCAGCTGAATGATGATTGAATGTCTGAGTACACCATCGCAGTTATGAAGGAAGATAGTATCCTCACGTTAGTTTTGTTGTGTGTACTTCTCCGGCAATATCTGCCAGCACCTTCAATGCAACTCACAGACATGTCCTAGTCTCGGAATTTGAAGTGGCCAAAATCAATCTACGCGGAAGTTGTGAAATTTGTAGACGGGTAGACCATATACAAATAGGGCTCCCAGTTCCAAATTGGTTGGACTTGCAACAGTGCAATAATCTACTTTTTTATTTGCTAATTGAGACTCTATAAAATCACGTTAGTTCAAACGATAGCTGAATCTTTCTATAGCTGAATCTGTCTTGTCAAGCGAGAGAATAGGACACCAGCGCATCGGAAGTCATCTCGCCCTTGGCAATTTTAGCGAAGTCAGTCAGAAGCATTTTTGCTTTGGGCTTCGCTTTTGGGCCACTTCTTGCCAGGTTTGTCAGTATTGAAACAACCTGGCTGTATGTTTCCTTTGGAAGGTTGCTGCTTTGTTGGGCTTCGAACATCCATTGATGAGCCAGTGTCGTTCTTTCTGGTTGCGCTTGACCATGTTGCGCTTCTAGTTGGTGGCCACCATCACTCAACGTTACGACAACGTAAACAATGGCAAAGAGGCACTCACTGTACGCAGGCCACAGCATTGTCGGCCCACCCAGCAAGCCCGCAACACAAGAGCGTGTTATGGTTCCGCCATGCTGGGCCAATTGCTCGTCAATGGTGCCGCTGCGTGCTTCGAGAGCCGCCGTGACGTTCTGGTCCAGTCGAAGCAGTCGCCAACCGAAAAATGCTGCACAAAAATTAAGAGTCGCTCTTGTTGATTCTTTCTCGCCGTGGCAAGAAGAGAGGCAGTCAACTACAAGGTCGGTCGTAAGAAAAAAGGAATTTGATGAGCAAGGATCAATTCTGAAGAAAGAATAATTCACCAATTTCTGTTTTGCTGGACCTACCAGCCATGTGCACAATCGTAGCGAATTGTTCACAGCCCAGAAAAGCATTAGGGCAATAAATAATGTATCGTTTGCACATCTCAAAATAGGATCGAATCAGATCAGGACATTCATGCGGGCGCTTCCCCGCTGACATGCAGTTGAAAAGAATCAAGGATAAATGATTCAAGAGTTCACGGAATGAGTCGACACTGGAATGTCCGAAAATTTCGACCGCTGCTGCCACGTATTCAACAGAACTCGGGTGCTTATATGCTTCAAAGACTTGGACGACAAACTTGATCGTCTGCTCAAAATAAGGAGTGACGAATTCGGAGGCGTTTCGAAGTAATTGCTCATGTATCGAAAGTAGGGGGTCCAAAAGGAACTCAAATTGGGCCACTCGTTGCGCGGCACTCTCTAGGACCGGCCATATAGAAGCAATTACATCACTGATTGGAGCCCCAGTCTCGCAAAACCGGATGATAACCTGTATAACATGCAGGTATCTAGCCAGCGATTCAACAGCTAAATGCGTTTCTTCTGTGGCATGTGTTCCGTTCACTGGAATAGCACTTATTGTCGCCTCTGCTCGCTGCAACAAGGGCCGCACTAGGCTCGCCAGCGAATCTCGCACAATTGTCTGTTCCTTTATCTGAACCAATAATCGAGTGAGCCCTTCGGCTACCGTTGCCATTGCTTCTTCGTTTTCAGTTGAAAGTACGACCTCGAGCGTTTCTCTCAAGGTTGTCAGCAATTGTTGTTGTTCGCAAGCGAGCAGTCGAGTAGAACAGTTCACCAAAATCGAGCGTGTGGCTTTGGCGGCGTCCACAACAGCAGTGGGCATGGATTTCATTGCTTCTCGTAAATATGCCAATAGCTGTAGCAGTGCTTCCGGTGGGCACTTCACATTCCAAGCTGGCGAATACGCACCAACAAAGGTACAAATTCCAGACAAGACCAAGGGATGTTTTCGAGCTGCTGATGCGGCCGAAGTTGCCACTGGAGCTGCACAAAGCTGCTCTACTAGTTGCAATAACTGCTGGGATGTAGCGTCCCGATCTGCGGAAACGCTGGCTCCGCCAGCCCGGGCTTTAATGCGTGCGCAAACTTCTCGTGCGACTTTGACCAAGCAGAATAATGCCGATTCGACCACCGTCCAGTCGTTGTTGGAATTTGTGATAAAATTGGTCATCATTTGCAAGAACTGGACCCTCAAGAGAAAATAAGAACTCACAAGCACGTCCCCCACCATTCTCCGCATTTCTTCGAATTCCGATTCATCCACATCCAATTCGTCTTGCCACGAGACAAATGATTGCGGAAATGTGATCCTCGCAACGATTCCTTCGACAATTTTGGTAAATAGGGGAGCCTTCCAGTTATCATGCCGTTCACTGGTGGGGGTTTCCTGCACGGTCAGCCAGCATTCAAGAGCGGTCAGTGCCACTGGCGTGTGAGGATGGGATTGGATCTGGAGCAGTAAGTTGAGACATGGTTCGGCTGGTAATGAACAAAACTCGTCCACTTCTTCCGTCACGAGGGTACAGATTAGCGTCGCAAGTGCATGTGCTGCATCTTCCCATTCATTTTGAGTCGCGTACATAAAAGGGGCCGCCACAAAGCCATGTCCAATACTGTTCAATAAATTCGAAGTGGCAGCTTGTCGATTAGGTGTACAGCTATCACTAGGAATGAGTATGGCTTCTGTCAAAGCTTGACTAGCCGATACCAGTACTTCCGGGCGGGAGGGTTGTGGAGTTGATAGTAACTGAATCAAAATAGGGAGCAAACTGCCCAGATGCGAAAGTGGAACGTGACAAGAGGAATTCCAGTGTTTCAGGGCGTCAAGAGCAGCAGCTATTGTATCTTCACTCTTCAAAGCAACTCTTATAGTATCCAAGACGGGGTCTAGAAATGGCCATAATTCGGCCGTCACTTCGTGAGTCCTCATGTCTGTGGATTCGACTTCTGACGGTATGACCGCCAGTATTCTCAATGCGTGGGTTGGTAATATGGAGGAGGAAGAAGAGCCGTCTGGCGAAATGCGGCACATATGAATGAGATCACCTAAATTCCCACATCGAGCTGCAATAGCGGCCGTGCATATACATAGGGGATTAATTACAGGGCCGTGTTGCTGCTGGTGGTGATTTGCATTGCTGCTTAAAAAGGCAGCTAATTCTTCGCCGATGGCTTGTAGAGCTTGATTGGGTGTTGTTCCACGCGGCACTTCCCGACGAATCTTCGACTGCAAGAGCGTCAAGCACAGCAATTGCATACCAATCTTATCGGCATCATCTTGGTTGCTATCGTGGCTGCCCCTGAAGGAATTTAGCCACTTGGCGTAGATGCCCCACGCCTCAGCTGTGCGTGTGAATTGCTCCAAAAATTGAGAAGCCGCTGTCCTGGTTGCTGCGTCCGTGCTAGAGCGAACCATGGCCATGGCTGCTTGTGCCACTTGCTGCTCCATTATTATTGTGATATTTGTAGTTGCTATAGGTTGAGAGGAGTGCTACGCATGATTGTGATTGTACAGTAATTGTAGTAATTGAAGATGCCAGCCAAAATCAACAATGCCACCAACTGTTACGAGTACTATTCCATACGGTAAAATTTCGTTGGGCAACGAATGAATCATCAGACGATGAACGACGATCGATTGGAAGTACTAGTAGTACCGCAAGGAGCATGTGTGCACCTGTGGACATCTTGAAGAATGGCTCATCACCATGATTAGAAGGCTCTAGAAAGATTCAACAACAATAGCTAGCAACACTCACTGCAGTGCTTACAATTACTAGTAAACTGATCTGTTACCACCATCTAACAGATCTCTCCAACTATTCCCAAATCTGGGCAAGACAAAAAAAGGGATCCTTGAACTCTGAGCTCATTATTCATTGTTCCGACCCATCGCAATGCTGTTGAAATCAGAGAAGTGCAATTATTGCAGCTATTAGAACTTGTTTAGTTGACCACACATGGTGTCCCATTGCTGATGGGATGCATGTCATGACTGTTGACATCAACTTGCCAAAAGATGAGGAAGAACGCATCTTGGTCTTGACCTTCTTTTGCTTTTGAACACTACAAGGAGACTGATGCATTTGTTTGTGGCCAATCATGTCCATTAAACAAACCAGTTGAGTCTCTAGCTTGTTTTCCATAACCATTCCTCTTGCATCTCTTGTTGTCACCATGGATAAACCGCAAAATGTTTGACAGGGCTCGCTTGTCACAGCCACCCTTCTTCCATTTCTTGCCACTGCCATGGTCTGCACACAAACCTGTTGAGCCTCTAGCTTGTTTTTCACAGTCATTCTTCTTGCATTTCTGCTTCAAGCAAATTTGAGTTGGTCAAGCCTAATCTCTATCAATGATGCTGCGTTTACATGAACAGACAGGTAACTATTAAGACCCTGTCGTGATCATTTCAATGTTGACCTGCATATGCCAAGCACTGACCATGATAGTGGTTTGCTAACCTGTGTATCTATGTACATTTTAAGCACCATGGTGACTTTCTATGCAGCAAGACTGTGGCTACTAGCACACCTGTTACTCTCGAATGTAACTTTTTTCTTACACAATCATGGGGAACCCCCCTGTCATGTTGTCTCAATTGTTTGCAATAATGTCTCGTTTTTGTTATGGCCCTTTTTATACTCTAGCTCTCTCTTTTCTGTCATCAAATCCTTTTTTTCAGTGCTTTCAATTTTTTCTCCCTATACATAATGCTATATCGCCAAGGACGCCAGTCAATGTAAGCACTTCTTCAATGCTAAGATCTGGCGAAAGGACACGTCAGCACTGAGGCACAAGAAGAGGACCCTCCAAGGGCTGCGATTTTGTTTGGAACGGCAAAAGATGTGATCTTGGTGTCACTTGTGCGATACTATGAAAACAGTAAAGTATGTGGTTCAGATCGAAACTTAATATCCTCGTGTTCCTTTTCGAAAGCGCATTGGCATAGTTTGTTTGTCCGTGGCATGCTCCACAGACGGACATGACTTGTACACAGCATGCAAATAATATATGTTTGAGCTAGTTGTTGTGGTTATGGTTTTCCTTGTTCTGCTTTTTTTCGTATCATGTCTTGCAATTCTTCTTCTTCTCGTGTAATCAGAACTTCCAAGTTTCGCAGCTGCGATACTGCCACGGGTCCTGCCAGTAAGCCTTTGACAGCCCAGATAAATTTGCTGCGGTTCTTGGAGGGTGCCAACACCACCCCAGCGGCGATGCTACTTCCGATACTCGCGACCAAAATAGCCAAGGCGGGTACCTGCAATAATTCGACAGTAGAAGTGGACATGTCCAACTGGGCCAGCAGAGTGGGAGTGGCTCGACCAAACGCCAACGCCACTAGATACGCCGAGAAAATTGCGTAGACTCGATGTGACAGTGGAAGGTCCAATGTTTCAAACGGATCACCAACAAATTCTCCCATCTTGGCTTTCCTAGCCCACTCCAAAGATTTTCCCCTCATTCTCGCGTACTCGTCCAACTTTTCGGGGGTCCAATCTGGCGTCATCTTGGGTGAAATGTTGCGCTTATCTGAAAAAGAGAAAAAACGGAAATACACAACAGTAAATATGGGTAAGTACCCAGCATGGAAGCAGAACCATCCACACAAGGATGCATCACTGATT
>Ga0163149_10003833_pt1 | contig 16827 bp, 12 predicted proteins | sample OliLakLV19MP5G1_FD_148604 | JGI IMG/M metagenome (GOLD analysis project Ga0163149, IMG submission 148604) | Freshwater microbial mat bacterial communities from Lake Vanda, McMurdo Dry Valleys, Antarctica - Oligotrophic Lake LV.19.MP5.G1 | ecosystem: Environmental > Aquatic > Freshwater > Lake >...
CCGTAACGCAGTGAAGGAAAACAGGGGACGCGGGGCTGCGCCGCTCATTGCCCAGGAAAGATTTATCGATGTCGATGCGTCTAGCCCCCCAGGATTTCCGTAACGCAGAGAAGGAAAACAAGGGACGCGGGGCTGCGCCGCTCTGTTGCCCTTTGAGGATTTCTAAATGTCTAGCATTATATCCTCAGCGCCATGATCAGATACATCCGCACCATGGTCTTATCCACGCCATTGGCCCACGTAAAATAATCACCGGGACTGAAAGCCGACGTAGAGAACTGGAAGTTGAGATTATGGCTGTAATAGAAATTTAAATACCAGTCAGCTCCCATGCCAATGGAATTGCTTATTACAGGTTCTGTAACAGGACCTAAGGGTGGGCCTATGCCTGTCGAGCGGTCGCCTTGCTCCAGCACTGAAGCAACTACGCCATGGATACCCGTTGACACCAGGCGGCCTATCTGCCAGTCAATGTGAAGGGTGCTGGCCTGTACATTTGCGCCTTTGAAGGCATCGATGTACCCAAAGCGCCGGTGTTCATTTTGCCACAATACATTATAGGACTTAAGGTCACTATCCGTTGTATTGTCATCACCACTGCCCTGGTAATAGGTAATATCAAAGCTGAGTTTATGATCATCTGTGACATATCCTGCGCTTACTTCTGCAGCATAGGCGTTGACTGTGCCTTTGAGGTCCTCGTTCAAAATGCCTATGGCAGATCCGGTCTGCAGGATGATCTCAGCAGAGTAGCGAAGGTTTGACACTTGTCCGAAAAAGCGCAGATCCGGCATGAAGACGGTGGTGCGAAAACCGCTGTTATACTGGTCAATGATAAACGGTAGGTTTGCATCCAGGTTGACCGCTTTCGAAAAGTTGAATGTATTAAACGTCGCCAGAAAGATCGGATGGTTCCAATCGAAATCGGCGGCAATAGGTGCGGGCTGGTACAACTGCACCCACATTAGGTCACTGGTCCATCGATTTCTTTTATACCGCAGACGTATACTTTCAAAACTTCTGCCTTTGATAAAATCATCATCGCCTACGAGGATTTCTGTTCCATATTTGCCCAGGCACATGCGCCCAAAGCGTAATGACAAGTGACCATTCTTATCTAGTTTTTTCATATCCACATAGGCTTCATACAGCGACAGATTCGGATCCAGTGGTCCGAGACTGCGGGTGTAAATGCCATAGGACTGGAGGTTGAATACCATGTCAATGTTTTTGGGCAGCGACAAGCGTCCACCAATATCCCCTCTCAGGTAAAAGTTTAAATGTCCTGTATCGACAGGCAATCCAGCCTCCTTATAATTAAAGGTGCCTTCCGGACGAAAGAAAAAATTAACCAGCGGTGTGAATTGGACTTTACCCGTTCCTATTTTTTCCGGGTTGTTGAGATACGTGGTGTCTACAGGCTGATACTGAATGACACCATCCACAGGCAGGATAGCATGAGCTTTGAGATCAAATGTTTCTGCTGAATTGGATACAGCTTGCTGACCGGATATTTTTCCCGTTATAAATAACAGGAGTATCACGGAGTTGAGAAGTATATTTTTCATAATGGTTAAATATTTGTAGTTGCACATCGTCAAAATGTACGCTATCGATTTTACTTTCTTTGGCTTTGTTTCAATTCAAATTCATCCAGCGCTTTTATAAAATGGGGCTTTATCGAATGGAGCATTACATGTTCAAAATAGACTAGGTGGCCCAGGATAAGGATCAGGGATATTATCAGCAGGCTTTCCATTTCAACCAATACAATCAGGAAAGCAAACAAGCCCTGGAAGAGAATCGAAAAACCGGCAATAATGTAATACTTCCTTGACCGTTCGACATGTTCAATGGTCGATGCTTTGCTCATGAGGTCCTCAAAAAGTTCAGCTTCCAGGCGTATGGCTGCTGCAAAATACGCGAATGAGCCCATGACCAGGAATGCCGCAAATCCTTTCGTCCATGCGCTCAATTGGATATCTGTATCCACAGTCTCGATGGTGAGGTAGGACATCAGCACGAACTGTCCGATACTGATCATAAAGGGGATGATGGTGTCAATAATATTGGGAAACCATCGTAGGAAAAAGATACCGATGGCATAATGGTGCCATACGATAAAAATGATCAGGAGCATCAGCGATAGCGGAAGGATATAAATATTGGACAACGGGTTGTCTACGATTTCCATATAGGTAATAATGTTTGGCACCAACTGGGATAGCGCGATGCCTTGAAGCAATGAAATGACCGTCAGATAGATGGTGGGGAAGTGACTGCCGATTAGTGCTGCTTTTTTGCTCATCCTGAATTTACAAAAATCGTGACTGATAAAGATATTCAATAAGCCAATATAGAACATTCTCACAAACAAAGCCATCCTGCAGTTTCTATAATGTTGTCCGTGGTGGTACGTTCGATCTTCAGCAGAGGTCGTTGAGCCATCCATATTGATTTTAGGACTCTGACTCCATTCGGATCATATTCACTCCTTCAGGAATTCGGTGCTTCCAAAGAGAGTCAATTGGCCAGCATGAGTATTCATCACTTTTACAAATCCATCTGCAGATCCGTAGAGTGTACAGTCTTTTAAATTCAAATGCGCCGCCGCATTTCTGATGCGGATCAACTGACCATCCGACAGTCCGGTGTTATTACTGATGGTGACGTTTTGAAGCGTAAGATTCCCCAGACAAAAGACAGCTGCACCTTCACGATTATCTCCGGTACCATTTGCATTGCCATGACTGATGGTCAGGCCATCCATCAGCACGCTCTGTGCGGCTGAGTCAATTTTGACAACATGATACGTATTGTCCGCATTATTGTTGGCTATCCCAAGATCACCTGATAGCCGGGTGATATGCGTTAAAGGATCACGCAAGGCAAACGTACTGCCACCTGGAGGGAATCCGCCGAAGAGGGAGGTGCTATCTGGAAGGTTAAATGAAACTTCCCTGTCAAGGGTGAAATGAGGGAGATAATTTCCATGGGCGACAAACACACTATCGACAGATCGGCAACCAGCGAGTCCGAGCGCAATGGACAACTCATGCGTAGCATCTGACCACGTAAGGCCATCCAGATGACCTGATGCTGCTTTGTCAACATACAACTTGTCACCCGTGAAGACGTCGGTTTGTACACTGTAATAGGTGCTGTCTTCAAATGATCCGCCGATGGCAACACGCGTCTGGTTGGTAAGTCCCGAGTGTTGATTGATGAGTATATCATCAACATACCAGCCATTGATGCCGGAACCGCCGGTGGTTGCATTCGTAACAAACCGGAATCGCAAGAGCAGAGAGTCGCTAACACCTGGTGTTAACAGGATGGTACTGTGCACGAAACCGATCGAATCAAATTGTACATCGCTATTGCCTGAAAAGGCTCGACGTCCCGCAATGGCACTGCTGGTATTGCTGCTGATGGAGCCAGGATAACCGTTTTCAATAAAATGAGGACCGGCATCAAGCCATGTTGCTCCCCCATTGAAAGAATATTCCACTACACCTCCGTCAAAATTTCCCTGTGTCTGATAGCGATGATAGAAGCAGATTTCAATGGGGCCTTCTGCGAGAGCTACAGCATCATTTAACAAAAGCACATAATCTGAAGCTGATGCATAGTCTGTAGCATACCAGGATCGTGTGGGGCTCACAAATTGAGTTGTATTTTTTACCCACACCCTGGTGCCACTGCCCGACAATTTTACACTTTGATATTGATCCGGACCTTCTGCTTTATCTGTTGACAACGTATCTGTCGCTGCTGCGGTACATGGACGCACGATGGCATGATAGGTAAACAACAAGGAGTCCATCACGTCCATAGTATCTGCATTGAATCTTACGGTATCACCGCTGAGCGTACCGCCGGATCCGGGAACATAGATCAGGTCATCGGATATGATATCTTCGACATCCACATCACTGAGGCCTTCGCATTCACAGGTTGCCCTGACCTTGAAGGTGATTTCCTGGCCTTCCGTGGCTAGGGCATCATTGGTGGTATTTTTTATGCGCACACCATTTGGCACTGTAAATGATTCTACCCCATCACTGTGGCTACTGGTACTGCCCTGGCTAGCGTTCAACCCTAGGCCGCGGCCTGCAAAAGCATCCCATATAGCGCAGTAATGTCGTCCTCCATAATTCAACTCATCGGCGAGCAGGATCGCATTACGCCCATCGATAAAACCCGGACTACAGGGCTGCAGTTTCAAACCATCCATGACGAGTTGCAGCGCTATATTATTTCCACCATCACCGTCATACAGGTTGGTGTCAATGCCTTCCATCTCAATGATATTCCATGTCATATCCCAGAGCATGGTGCACCATATGGATCCGACGAAGTGTGGGCTCGGAGCACCGCCGCTTGTTGGTGCATTTGCTACATCTGCATAGGTAAATGGATTTTCCAGCGTATCCGTACTGTATGGGTACGTACGTATACCTGTGCCTTCGTTCGGCTGGCCGAGTACATAGGTACCTATACCCCTGCGATCATCAGGTGATGCTGTAGCCCAGTCCGTGGTCACCATCAGTCCGAAGTAGTCGCTCCAGCCTTCACCCATTTGTTCAGCATTATTCAGGCAAGTAGTGATAGCAGGTCCTCCGGTCAGTCTGATGGATATCCCATGACCGTATTCATGTGCTATGATCCCGCTGTCAAAGTCGCCATCAGGTACAATCCCTCCGACCGAATCCAGAGAGACGTTGACATCAGCAGTATCCATCACCGCTTTGAGCAGGTCACCATCGGCGAGACTAATCATCACTGCCGGAATCACGATGCTGTTATCAGATCCACCCATCCCGAATGGAGCACCGGATACATTATTGATCACGATAGCTGCGATAGCGCCAAGGTTCTGTGCGTTCTTTACCTTGACGGTGAAATTGCAATTGCCTCTATCGATGACGGCGATATTTCCTGCGAGGCTTGCACCATTACTGATGGTGCCACATGCTTCATGTGTACCCCCTGTGGCATCTTCCACGAGGACCAGGTCACCCGTGGTCAGTCCGACATCCTCCAGCCTGTTGGCGGTACTGAAGGCTGATTCAACTGCATCCATATCGCCAGCAATAGAAAGTGGTGTATTGATAGTCAGGGGAGAGTTTTCTGAAACAAGCGACCATACATACATCTGCATTCTCCCGCTGGAGCCATCCACAGGGGTAGAAAAATTAGCATTGTTACTGCCTCCGCCGTCAAGGGCTTCTGCCTTTACAAAATCAGCACCAAGGCCTCCGCGTCCAAGATTGTTGTTTTGAAAATTTCCGGAGACTTCATCAAATCCATACTGGTACATGACATCATGCATGATGTTGTTCCAGTAGAAGAGATTGGTGATACATGAGGAGAGGTTGTCGGTAGGTTCTGCGGATGGTGTGAATGGATAGTCAAAACGCAGGTTAGCCGTATCAGGGCTGTAGCCGGCTACATTGTTATTGTCCATGTCCTCATAAGCATGTACGTTGTTACCGCGCGTGATGGTGTAGTTGGTAGTGCCGCTGTTGTGCCACCCAAGCGTGATCGCCGGATCACCTGTGCCGGCTGCGGTCCATGGTCGCTCTTCGATTGACCTGATGCCATGATTGGGGGATCCTACCGGGAGGGCGAAGACATGATAACTGCTGTCCGGAGCAGACAGGAGAAGACTTGCTGGTGCACTTCCTGCAACTGCTGCGATGGATTGATGTTGATCTCCAACCTCCGGATGGCCAAAATCGCAATGCAATACCAAATTTTCTTTGCGGACGTAGGCTCCTGAATGCGCATCGATAAAGATCAGCCAGATATTTTCATTCTCAGTTTCGTGAATTTCTACCGTCCAGCAGAGTAGGATTTCTTCTTGTTCAACTGGAAGCCAAACCAGTTCTGCCGTGATATCGGATCTCGATACATTGCCGGGTGCAAAAATGAACCTGATATCCTGGCCCAGTTTGTTTTGTTCCCTGCTGATCTCCAGCGGACTAGAAAAGCTTTTTCCCAAGTGTGCGGCGGATCTTTCAATGGCATTTGGAGGGGTGATGGCGGGGATATTGGATGGCGCACTGCTTGTCATATCCGTGACCCATCGGTTACCGAAGCTCAACAGGCGGTCTCCAAGGAGATTGAGATTGAGTATCCCGTTAAATACCTTGATGTCCCGGTAAGTTTGCTGGAGGTAGGCATGGGTGATGTTGAGATGGGCCGTAGTATAGGTACTGGAGACCGTATAGGCAGTCAGGTCTGCCGGGCTCAACCCAAGCGCTTGGCGGTTGCGCTCCAAAATGGCCGCAATATCCGGGAGGACAGTCTGGGCATAGGTCCCTGTCGAGAAAAATAGGATTATCAAAAGCAACAGGTGACGGAGCATGGTCGTGATGGTTATCCGGCTAAAAATCCCGGACAGTAAAAATAGTCAATCAAGTGGAAATCAGGGAGGGGCGCGTGATTACGCCCTTCTGCGTTATTTTATTTGCACGGCTCATGTGGATATGTGCAAAGGGATTAATGGATGGTGCGGTTTGCTGGTTTGGGCCGAGGTGGTGATGTCTTGTCTCCCATTACGTGTGTCAAGAAGTAAAGGGGAAAAATAAAAAATGCTTGTAAATGCGTTAGCACATACAAGCATTTTTTATATCCTACAGAATATCAAAAACTGCACGCTTCGTGGGAGTGGCAGTACCTATAAAATAGTATTAGGCGGCTACAGAAAGCATAGCTTTACACTCTGCGGCACATTTACGACAAGCAGCTGCGCATACTTTGCAATGGTTCATGTCCAAATGTTTTTCACATTCAGTTGCACAAGCGATACAAGCGGCTTCACATTTTTCGCAGTGTTCATCTCCCAGGGTGCACCTGTTTTGCCTGCAGTAATGAGCTCGTTGCAGGCGTCTTTACAAGCAATGCAAAGTTCTACTGAATGTTCCATGCCTGCTAGTCCTTTGTTTTCAGTGGCGTAGGTTTTACATGCGTCAGCACATACTTTACAAGCTCCAATGCAACTTTCGATTATTTTGTTTGCCATTCGATTGTATTTAAACTTTCTTCAGAAACACTATTGCCTGTTTTTCAGTTTCGCTTTGGTTTGCTCATTTTGTAATTAATTAAACCTGTAGGCTGCATAGATGAGCAGGGTAGGTGGGGTGGCTATTAGAAAATTTTGGCAATTAGTTGCAGGATTCTCACATTGGGGATATGGCTAAGCATGCTGGTCTCATTATGTTACTTTTTGCATTGCCCAAAAAGTAACCGTGTTTCGACCTGCCAATGCTCATCCTCTTACGCAGCTCACCAACCGTGTTTCGACCTGCATCCGCCCCCTATTAACAGGATTTCTTTAGTCAGGGGCACTTTTTTATCACAAGTAAGCTATCAGGTATACCATATATTCCGCAAAGAAGAACCACCAAAAACGTTTGTAAAATGTTTTGACTGACTGATGTTCGCTTAAATGGATGGTAAATGAATTGACTACAAAAAGGAGACCTAAAAATATATTTCCATAAAAAATAACCATATCCTGAAAGGATGGAGTTGGAGTGTTTATAACATACGGATACTTGAGAATAATCGTTAGCAGATAGGTGAGCGTTATCAGGAATGTTCCTGTAAGAAATACTGTTTTGGGCGAATAAATAATGGCAAGTGTTTTAATCTGATATATGGAATCGCCTTTCAAATCTGGAAGGTCCTTAAACCACGATATGACGACACTAAAAACTATGATAAATGCAGAAAGTATTTTTACATCATCGGGTAAATGAAGGGATTTATTCACGATGTAATTAAACACCATAAACCCGCCTACGTTTATTAATACGCCGCGCACAAAGGTTATTGCCAAAGCCGCAGTGAAGTGGTGCTCTTTCAGATACAACGGTGGCATGGAATAAGCCCAGCCAATCGCTGCAGCCAGAAAAATAATGATAAAGAGATAAGGAGATACATATAAAGCAACACTCAAACTGAGCAATAAAGAACTATAGGTAATCATTTTTGCACTTTGAATGCTCAAGACTCCGGCTGGAATCGGAAGATAGGGTTTATTTATCTTGTCAATATTAACATCGGCTATCTGGTTGATGCCTACTATAAAAATATTGCAGCAAACCCCGATGGTCATCGCCATAAGCAATAAAGGAAGGTGCGCTGCTTTATTATTCACACATATTATGATATATAAGGTGAAGATGCTGATCACACTTCCGATGACCGTATGCGGTCTGCTGAATGTCCAGAGCGTTTTAACTGTTTCCATTTGGTTCCGGATGCAGCTGAATAACTATAATCGAACTAAAATCATTTTTCAATTTAAATACGTTGATTGAATCTCCATAGCCATCAAATAATTTCCTGTAGGTATGTAGTGAACGCGATTTTAAAACGGATACGATTCCATCATACGTTATGGTAAATATATTGACCGGAAGAATATAGGTAAAGAATAGGCGTGTAAAGGAAAATGGTCGTATAAACGGAGTGAGCAACAAATTGCCTACAGTGGTCATGCCTACTACCTTTAAAAGGCAAACTATATTCGGTTCAAGAATTTCAACAAAATAACTTTGTGAGCCGGAGGCAAGAATATTTTGTGCAATCTTCAATTTATCTTCATCCTTGAAATGATGAAAGGAGTTGAACATGGTATAGCATACACCCGAATGAAATTCCATTTCGAGAACATCCATACTCTTTGATATATAACATACTTTATCGGTATTGATTAACCTGTTTGGAAATTTATCACTGAGAGTAAGATGACTGTAACAATTGCTCTCTTTGAAAATATGTATAGCCACTTCTCCGCTGCCCGAGCAGAGGTCGGTCATCGGTTGTCGGGGAGGGGACAAGGATCGAATATATTTTATAAAGGTTTGATAGACCTTAAAGCGGATAACCACAAAGCCTATAAAATCCGTTTGAAAGTTTCTTAGCCAGGCCGGAAAATTTGGAAGGTCTTCAAGTTCGTTCATATGACCACGAAGCTAAGGTATAAGAACCAGCATTTCAGGCGCATTCCCCAGAAATGATCAGCGTCATGAAATGTCCACATCGTTTTTTTTCCTTGTTTTAAGTGTTTCATCAACTCCGCTCTTGCCCGATACTTTGTCTAATTCTCTTTCAAATAAATAGGCCCAAAGATAATTTGCGATGTATACGTATAGGATTTTTATTCGTTGTTTGCGAATGTATATAGCCAAAAGGCAGAAAATTATAGTTCTGCAGTTTGTGTAATAAAAGTAACTTATGTTGAGGGCAAAGTGTTACATAGTTTCTAAAATAGGTTACATAATTCACATATTTTGTTGACGGTAAATGGTCTTTTGAAGCGATAGCCAAGAGGTTTTCCGCTTTTTTCATTTGCTCTCAGTAGAACTGCGATCCTGTTCATACAGTATGGCATTGCTGCCTACATTTTTTTTTACAAAGTGCCAATTTATAGCAGAATTATCCACGAAGCGGTGTTGTGTTAAGCTGACAACTAACATATGGCAGCTACCCAAAGGGCGGGATTTTTAACATAAACCTTGTCCCGAAAGCTTTCAGGAACTCGCGGTGCTACCTACTCGACTGGTAATAGTTATTTTTTTAAAATAATCTATTCTGTCCATTTCAAACATTGCGTAGATTCCGGAACGCATAAATCAATAGTGCCGATTTTCAATTGTTTCCGATGGTATAGACTTATCGATAGCAAACAGCATCCAACAGTATACCTTCTTTACATTCCGGCTTATTTACTGGCATTCTCCTGCATATTTCTTTACTAAGAATTGACCTCCAACAGTTGAACATGGTCGTGAAGCGGATTAATTTTATAGCTCATTCATAACCCTGAAAACTTCTCACGTATGAAATGTTTAAAAGATTTCTTTCAAAGAGAAATCACCCTTCCGGATATTCGTTCAGTGCATCAAAATTGGCGATGGTCCTTATTTATTCTTACAGGTTTTTGGACCTGCATATCCCACGCACAACCATTTATCTCTCCTGACTCCTTGCCTATCTGTTTTGAAATCGAAGCCCGTGTCCGTAATGGGAGTGCCGGATTTGAAGGAGCACTATTCACCCCCAGTACCCCACCTCCAGGACAACCTGGCGGAGGCCAGTGGCAGATGAATCCCGCCGGTGCTCCGGTGTGGAATTCCAATGGCAATCAATATGGGGATGTTCATTCATTTGAATTTACGTATACCAAAGCCACTGGCACCTCAGTTTGGAAAATCGATTTCAACCGTGATCTGGATTATACTGATCCCGCCGAAATGGTTTCTAACGTAGCACCCACTCTTATCGGGCGCAGTTTTACGTATATCAATATCTGGGGCCAAGGGAGTAATGCTGGAATGACGGCCTCGTTAATGAATCTGAACATTAATGGTGTTCCGTTTGGCAACTATAGTTCATCCAGCAGCACACCGTTTTCGGAATTATTTGAAGATATGGACGGCCTCTTCGGTAACATCACCGTAACGGGAGACTTTTCTTTTTCTGGTGGAGAAAGTCAGGAAATTCCACGCATCTGGGTGCGTCTTGCCAAGGCTAATGAATTTCCATCCTGTGTTATTTCTGCTCCCCTAGACAGTGCCATTGTCAACAATATTGATTCCTTTTATATTGAAACGATTACATCTGATCCGGATGGCAATGTCATCCAGGTTGATTTTTACGCCGATAACATATTGATCGCTCAGGACAGTTTACCTCCTTATGTTTTTCTATGGGATATAGCATCGGTAGGCTACCATACGCTCACCGCCAAGGCCACGGATAATCTCGGTGCTATGAAATTATCGGTGCCTGTGGTGGTCTATGTCAATTCATTACCAACTTGCGAGATTACGGTCCCCTTAGATAGCGCGTATTATTACATTGGAGATACCGTGTTCATATCAGCCATGGCCAACGATACCGATGGAACCCTGGATGTCGTCGAATTCTTTGCCGATTCGATGTTGATCGGAATAGACAGTTTTGCGCCTTATGCAGTTATTTGGCCATCGCCACCTGCGGGCAATTATGTATTGACGGCCAGAGCAACGGATGATCTTGGCGGCAGCACTGTTTCGCCGTTGGTTCACATCGTGGTCAATGGTCCACCGACTTGTACGCTTATCGAACCGGCGATGGACAGCATGCTATATTACGATCCGGCCATCCTGACATTGCAAGTACTGGCCACGGATCCCAACGATCAGGTGTCGGAGGTGGAATTCTATGTAGATTCCGTGCTGGTCGGATCTGACACGACCTCTCCTTTTGAGTGGTCGATCGTGAATCCCTCCTTGGGCACTTATACGGTCTATGCTAAGGCCTACGATACATACGGTGTCGTGACAGTCAGTACCGTCTTTCACTACACCATCCGTTGCATCCGCGAAGACCTCGACAATAATGGAATTGTCAATACCATTGATTTTCTATTGTTTTTAAGTGTTTTTGGTGATAATTGCCCGGTGAGTTGTCCAGCAGATTTCAATGATGATGGAGTAGTCAATACCACAGATTACTTGCATTTGTTGAGCGCCATCGGTTATATGTGTAATTGATGCAACTGGTCAGATAGTGCCGTTTAGCATAAGGGGCAACGGTGTTTCCTTGGCTTAGCTTTTAGATTTGATCCTTGTGGGCGCATAGAGGATTATTGGGCTTTGCGGTGTAGCGGATTAGATGCACTACTCGAATAGTGCCAGTTTTATTCTGCCCAAGCTTTGATGGCATCTATAAATAGTGTCTGCTGGTCAATGAAAACATTATGAGAGCAGTTGTCAAAATATTTTAAGTTGTCCGAACCAATTACGTTTTGTAATGCTAGCACTTGTTGGCTTGAATACAGTCCATCTTCTTTCCCATACAGGCCATTGATATTTATTTTTTCAGCCTTCAATTTTGTCAGGGCAGCCGTAAGATCAATCATTGTATATTTTTCATTTTGCCAAAAGCCCTGAGGGGCCTGGTAGGTCATTTGGGAAGCATATTTCACGAGCGTGGTGTCTGTTCTAAACATGGCATATATATGCTTTGCTTCATCAGTCGGATTTTTCGGGCTATAGAAGCCATTTTGCATGGCGTGGAAAAAGCAGTAGGAACTGTATTCAATGCTGGCTTTGTCCATCGTCTCCAGCATCGAAATGTACTTTAAATTAATACTATCATTTTTTGACTGATAGATACTTTTTGATTTTAGGATGATGGTTTTAAATGTTTCCTGGAGTGATATGGGTGCGCCTACGAGAAGTATGGATTTGATTTGGTCTGGATAGTTTGCTGCAAATAGAGTAGCAACCACGCCACCAAAACTGTGTCCAATCAAAATCGCCTTTTTAAGATTATTATTTTGATAGAGGGTATTCAAATCATCAAATGTTTCTTTGAACGTAAACGTGGCAGTAGGGTCCGGGCTTCGGCCTTCACCTCGTCTGTCATATACAATGACAAAGAACCCATGATCAGCAAGTTTTTGTGCCGTTGTTACCTCAAAGTTTACACAGTTATACCCGGGTCCGCCGTGTAGAAAAATGACAGGTGTGTCTTTGGCATTGCCAAAGGTCTTGCTGTACATAGTTTGTCCGTGGGACAAAATGGTCACCAATAGGAAGATGGTCGTGGTGATGATTGGCTTCATTTGTGTATCGTTTTGGAGTTTTCTAATTTTCGTTTTACAGTTGACGATCTGAGATGCCTGACGTTAGCCCATATAGGCTGGAGGATATGTCCTGTTAGCGAATGCCAAAATTACTCTTTTCATTTTCAATGCCCATGAGCCAGCGATAAGGTAGGCGCTGTGTACACTTTGAATGGTAAATATACTTCTTTCGCCAAAGAATTCCCGGACGGGGAAAGATACTTATGAGCGTAACGACCGGAAGTATTAGTAAGTCGCAAGGTGGTATTGTTCCACACCTGTAGTCTTCCCCATCATTCATGTCTTTCCCAATTTCGGAGACCCTGTAAATGGACAACGCACCAATCAATCCCAAAAGTAAAATTTCTTAGTTGGGAAATTAAAATTGGATATGGTTTTTTAAGTACGCCTAGTACATACGCAAATGGTAACTTCTACCCCAGGTAAAATTTTATGGATTCGAAGAAAATATATGCATTCAGCACAAGAAAAAATACTGCCGGTAAGGAAGCCCACAAACCATCTTTAACTTTTAGCCGTACGATTACGCCTAAAAACATTAACAAAGCCAAACCGCCTGAGGATAGTAGTAAAAAAAAATTAAAGAGTAATCCGACCAGTAAACCTATAGCTCCCAAAATTTCTAAAATGGCAGTAACCATTCCGAATCGGCTTAAGCCGAAGCGGACAAATTCACTTCTCATTTTTGAAGAGGTGAAGTACGTAATACCGTAAGCTAAAAAGGAGAGACTCGATATGAGCACTAAAACTTCAAATAAACGCATTAAGAAATTAAGTTAAGGGATACAGCAATAATAAAAAGACATAGCAGCAAAAGTAAAAATGAGGGCATTCGCTTTGTCCATGGATTATTTACTTTATAATGAAAGTACTGTGCACTTAACATCAGCAAAGCCATCAAAAGTGCAGGAATAAGAACCAGCGAAGGATACCAAATACCCGCTACAAGCAATGTGGCCAAGGCTATTTTAGTAGACCCAACCATTGTGCGCGTCAAATCACTCAACCCATATTGGCTAAATTCTTTCACGATATTATCATATCGAAATACCCAAACAAAAACAACAGAAATCGCAACAATGAGTTGCGCAATTGCAGATAAATTTGCCATCTTTTATATTTTTTAATGTCTTTACTTATTTGGCTGATCAGGTTTTGCCCCGTTTTTTTGAGTGATTTCCTGAATTTGCCCGGTCAGGCGATTTTCTTCAAATCGTTTCATGTCAAAGGCTACAAAGTCAGATATTTCTTCTGCTTTGTCTTCAGGAAGTTGATTGATAGCTTCAATGGTTCGGTCAATACAAGCCTGTCGAGTCATGATTTTGAATTATATAACAAATTAGTGTTTTCTTTCAAGGTATGCAAGGTCTTGTGGCATTGCATACAACGGTTCAAGGCTTGCCGAAGTGGGGGGTTTCTATCACCAGAGGCCAATAGAAGAACTGCATTTTATTCTTGCACAAAATTGTCAAAAATGCTATATTCCTATCTACACATTTCTAAAGCAGCCCTTCAAGAGCTAAACTTTATAAACATTTCATAAGTGGTGGCCATTGCAGGAGCAAACAGTTCAACTCCGCTCTCTGCTACGCTCCTGCCACGGCCAGAGACAAATGCGCATAATGTGCAGTAATATTTACGTTTAGAAATTCGTGATTTCTATTTTAGTGGTCCCTATGACGCCGGCACCTTGGTAAAACTGGAGAATATAGATTCCCTCTGGTAAGTCACCGCGGCTGAAGGAATAGGTAGGTCCCAAGATGTGATTGTCCTGCCGGAGCAATTGGCCAAGTACATTATACACCGATAAGGTTGCATCCTCTAACAATAGGTCAAATTGCAAAATAGTTTCTGAAGAAAATGGGTTGGGCGACACCTTGAAATTTGATGGTTTCGCTATTGGTGCTATTCCCGTTATTTCCTGGAGATTGATCAGATCAAAATAGCCAAAGCCTTGAACCGGTCCGCCAGCGATGCCGCCAAATAAAACCACTAAAGCAGTGTCTCCCGGAGAAAGTGTAAAACTGGATTGTATGCTCAAGGGTGTCCATTGGGTGGAGGTTGTGGTGTCACCTGCAAGTGTTGTAATCGTGTCTTTATGGATCTTGCCAAAATATAGGCCAACCGGCAAAGATGACTGAGTGTGTACCCATCCGGATAGGGTATAGGTCTGCCCATCGGTGACCGCAGGTATTTTTTGATATGCATAGCCCGGAAAGCAACCTTTGAGGTTGCCGCCGGCAACCTTGATACACCAACTTCCGCCGCCTGCCGGTGCATCTTCAACCGACTCCGCACCACAGGTCCACTCCCATCCCAACAGGTCAGGTGATGAGCCATTCTCAAAACTTCCGTTCATGACCTGCGCCATAGATGCTGTTGATAGGACGCAGCATACAAGCACTATTATATTTTTTATATGGTGATTGCACATTAGTATAGAATTTCGCCGCATAAATATTGAGGATTCAAGGCTAGCATCTTAATGAATAAACAGATCTTCCAATAACACGAGCTTTTTACCCGGTATAAGTATAAAGTTGGCTCCTGTCGCTATATGCTGTATGATATCCAACATGCATTCTCCTTCTGTCACAGGGTCTATGACGATGCTATATCCGGCAGGCAGTACGGCAGGGGGCTTGAGACTATTGGTCCAATGACCCGTAGTGCTCCACGCTCCATTCCCGGAAAATATAAACGTGCTCACAACGGGTTTTGCAATAAATATGCCTTCACTCATATTCTGATAGCTTCCCGAAGGCGTGGTTTCTGATTTTACGGCTCTGACCATATATACATTGCCGGGCATCAGCGACGGCATACTGTCTGTATACGTTGTCGAGACCAGGATGGACGCATTGAGTTTGTCAAACGTTCCTGACATGCTGTCTGCCTGGTATACATTGTACCCGAGGATATCGGTATCAGCAGAAGCCGTCCAGTTTAATTGCACCATCGCTTCAGTTTGTGTAGCCGTAAGCTGGGTCACCGGATATACCATATGCAGCCGCAACGAAGGATCTCCCATGAGGGCCATATGTATGCCGCCCAACCATTGGATATTGCCCGGTTCATAGATGCTTTTATTATTCTGGCTCTGCATCGTGGAAAAGCCAATGCTTTCCCCCAGCCCCATGTGATGGAAGTACCATTTCGGACTGCCTCCGGTCCAGCACGTGGCGAGTGGCATGCCTGCATTGGCGAGAGGTGCCCTTAGCAAATGATTGGTGGTACCCGTGACACCTCCTTTCGCCCATTCCACAAAATAGCTTCCATACAATTGCATGAAGACCGTGTTGAGTTCGAGGTTGATGCAATGTGAACTGGCCATGACGGGGTTGGCGCAACTCGTATCACTCCCGCCTCCAGCCATATACGTCCAGAGGTACGAATGTGCTTGCAGGGAATCCATAAAAATATGGCAGGTACCGTTACCCGAACAACCATTCGTGTTGATCGCGGCTATATTGCTGCTGCCCAGCATGGGTGCAAAACTGCGCCATGCCACGGAGGATGTCTGAGGTAAGCCGTTATCGATGTGGGTATTGAGTAAAGCCCTTCTGGCCGGGTTGATGATCTTGTGACGGAAGGCATGATTTTTATTTAAATATTGCCTGGTCAGCTCCACTTCGGACAATGGAAATCCTGTCATACTACGCATATCAATGCGGCCCACCTCAAGCTCAGCAGGAGAGGGGATGACACTTTGATCCCAGCGGCCATCATTGGGCACATTGGGGGTATATATAAGCCCTGTATTATTGGTGGTCACGGTGTTGTCCGTCCAGGTCCCATCGATATCCGCATAAAAAACATCTGCAGGTTGCGCGCCGATTCTTTCCGTATGCCCGTCAGGTGCATAATTGCCGGAATAAGGAATGGCAAAATGCCCGATGATGAGGAGTGATTTGACCATGGCACCGGGTTGAGTGTAGGTATCGATCACCCAGTTTTTTATAGTGGTATCTTTTGCCGTGGCAGGAAAATCATGTCGTATGACTTTCCATCCATCCCCGATGAGATCGTCTCTCAACTGATCAAGCTCCGTCAGCAGCGGCACCGCATAGCTATCATCCACCGCGAGCAGTAACGTGCCCCTTGTATCTGTTGCAGGGATTTCGATCCCCGCATAGACGTATCCATATCCCGTAACCAATGGAGTAGTCTTGACC
>Ga0163149_10003836_pt1 | contig 16818 bp, 19 predicted proteins | sample OliLakLV19MP5G1_FD_148604 | JGI IMG/M metagenome (GOLD analysis project Ga0163149, IMG submission 148604) | Freshwater microbial mat bacterial communities from Lake Vanda, McMurdo Dry Valleys, Antarctica - Oligotrophic Lake LV.19.MP5.G1 | ecosystem: Environmental > Aquatic > Freshwater > Lake >...
GCTTCGACGGGCGGCGCAAGTCGAATGGCAGCCGCCGGTGCGCCGCCCGTCGAAGCTGTGCTGTATCGCGCTCAACAACAGCGCCAATGCCGAGCGCATCATGAGCGGTCCCAAGCACCCGGCCATGTTCATCAAGCCCTCCAGCAGCCTGATCGGGCACAACGGCGCCATCGTTTGCCGTCCCGAGTACGGGCGCGTGCATCCCGAACCCGAACTGGCGGTTGTCATCGGCAAGGAGGCCAAGGACATCACCGCCGAGCGCGCTTACGACTATGTGTTCGGCTACACGATTCTCAACGACATCACCTCGCCCACCATGCGCGTGGAGGACACGTTCCATTACCGTTCGATTCATCCCAAGGCCGGCGCGAGCATGGAGATCGAGTACGTCGACACCTGGACCAGTTACCCCGGGCGCTACAAGGGTTGCGACACCTTCAGTTGTCTCGGCCCTTGGATAGTGACGCGCGATGAAATCCCCGAGCCGCACCGGCTCGGGGTGCAATGCCACCATCAGGGCAGGCTGGTGACCGAGGACACCACCGAGAATCTTTTTTTCAAGACCCCCGAGGTGCTGGCCTTCCTGTCGCGCTACGTCACGCTGTGGCCGGGGGATATCGTCGCCCTGGGCACGGCGCTGAAGAAATCGGCCGCGGGCGGCGCGGTGCAGAACGTCGACCTCAACAAGCTCGGCGGGCCGGTTTCGGTGAGCATCGAGAAAATCGGCACGCTCTCCAACTCGGTGGTCAACCGGCCGTATGCCGGGCAGGTGCCATGAACCCGATGCTCATTTGCGTGTCGCATTCACCGATCATCATGATCCGCGCGAAGGCGCCCGCAGACGAGCCGAAGATTCTGGCGTTCTACGACGAATGCCGGCGCGCGATCGCGGATTACGCACCCGAGCAGGTGATTGTTTTTGGCACCGACCATTTCTCCGGGTTTCACTATTCGCTGATGCCTGCATTCTGCGTCGGCCTGAAGGCGGGCGCCGTCGACGATGTAGGGGGATTCCCGGGAGCACTGCGAGTCCCTGCCGAAGACGCACTCAAGCTGGTTGGGCAACTGCGCGCAGAAGGTTTCGACCCTGCGGTGTCCTGGGACATGCGCATCGACCATGGCTTTTCACAGCCGCTGCAGCGCCTGCTTGGCGGGCTGGATCTATTCCCCACCATTCCGATATTCATCGGCGCCCTGTCGCCGCCTTTCCTGCCGTTCGCGCGCTCGCGACATTACGGCGCCGCGGTCGGGCGCCATGTGCGTGAAAGCGGCAAGCGCACTTTGTTGCTCGGTTCGGGCGGCCTGTCGCATCACCCGACGCGCTACTACCCGTTGATGGGCGCGGCCGAGCCCGATGTGGACGCCTGGCAGATGCATGGCGAGGCCGGTGGCAGCATGAGCAGCGAGGTCTGGTTTTCGCGCTTGCGGCGTATGCACGAAGAGGGCGCGGTGATGCTGACCGACGGCCGCCGTACGCCCGCCGATATTCGCCTCAACGAGGAGATCGACCGTGGCTTTCTCGATGAGCTAATGTCGGGAAACCTCGGCGTGGTCGATGCCTGGACACCGGAGACATTGGTGGAACGCGCCGGTGTCGGCTTTCTCGAAGTTCATACGTGGATCGCTGCCGCTGCCGCGCATGCGGCCGCAGGCGGCGGACTGCCCGGCAAAAGCATTTACTCGCCGACACTTGAATACGGCATCGGCTACGGCATGGTGTTGGCAACACACTGAAAACAGGTGCCCGCGGACACGGGCTCGCACTGACCTACGATGGGATGGCGGTCACGAACAAGTTAATTCGGTTCGCTTGAGTCACGGTGACGCTGGCTGTGGGTTCGCAGATGTAAACGGAAGCCTGCGCGCAGGCCTATCCCTCCAAACCGGTGCGGGTCATCGTTCCCTATCCCGCCGACATCGGCTTCGATGTGTTGGTGCGCGCCATGGCCCCGGAAATGAGCTTCGGCATACGCTGCGTGGTCGTGCCGAGCTTCGGTCCGCTGTTCCACAGTTACTGCTTCAAGAACGGCGTGCTGCCGATCACGCTTGATGCGCTGGAAGTTGCCCGCCTCGCCGAGGGAGCGGCACCCGTTGCGCCGCAAGCGATGTTCTGCGTGGATGTCGCGGCGCAGACGCTGGTCACGCGGTCTGGCCGAAAGCTCACGTTCTCCAGTCCCGGCTTTTGCCTTCAGCAGTTGCTCGAAGGGGGTGACGAGATCGACATGAGCCTGCGGTTGCAAGCGAAAATTTCCGATTTCCATGCGAACGCCGCGCAAAGAAAGCCCTGGCTCTATCATCCATGAGGCGGTCGCGAATCTGCTTCGGTGTTTTACTTTTGCTGTCCGCCTGTGCCGCCCCGGAACAGAACGCCGAGAAAGTCGCGGCTTTCATCAACGAGAACTACGGGCAAGCCTGCGAGAAACTCGGCTACACGGCAGGTACCGATAAGCATCGTGACTGCATGGTTTCGATGTGCCAGGCGGCTGAAACTTTTCAATAAAAATATATCCGATTGTGGGGGGTCTTCGGTACCTCAGCCACAGCGCGCCAGAGGATCGGGCCGAAACTCGATTTGAACCGCGCGCGGCATGCTGCCCTTGCCGCCCTCCATCAGCCACCGCGTGCGATCACCGTTCGTGCGCCTTGAGCCGCGGCCCTTCCAGCCGGCGTTCGGATCATCGATGCGCCAGTCCAGGCCCTTGGCGTACAAGCCCATGGGATACGGGATGCGGATCGTCACCATCTTGCCGTAAGCCGGGTGAAGCCCCACGGTATTTCACGCAGTGAAATTACGCCGAATTCTATTGCGAGAATGGCAGGCGAAGACGCAAAACGCCGAAAGCGCATGCTAGGCTGCATTTGCATCCAAAGACTTGAAGTACCAATTGCTTGTTATCGAGATGCCGGTGTGTCGCGATCCGCAGTTGCCGGATTATCTGGCCATCTATGCGCGCACCAAAGAAGAAGCGCGGCAGCAGGTTCGCTGGATATTAGAGAAATAGTTCAACGCAGTTTCATTTCATTACCAAAACGGGAGGTCGCTTGAAATTTTTTACTGGAATGCATGGCAAGATCAAAGGGCTGTATGTCGCCGCAGCATGTTTTGCACTGTGCGGCGCAGCGATGGCTCAGGCCCCCTACCCGACGAAACCGGTTCGCGTCGTAGTTGCCGGCGCCGCCGGCGGTTTCATAGATACCATTTCGCGCATGGTGGGGCAGAAGCTGAGCGAACGGCTTGGTCAGCCTGTGATCATTGAAAATCGTGGCGGCGCAGGCGGAAATATCGCGGCCAGACATGTCGCGGCGGGCGATCCCGACGGCTATACGCTGCTCGCAACGTCCCCCCAGATAGCCATCAATATGAGCCTATACAAGAATCCCGGATATGACCTCTTCAGGGAATTTGCACCGGTCGCGCTTACCGGTTCCACCCCAGGGGTGTTCGTCGTGCATCCTTCCAACCCCGCCAACAGCCTTCAGGATTTGATCAGGCAATCCAAAGGGAAGCCCCTGAACTATGCCACCCCGGGTGTGGGCACCTCTTCGCATATCGCCGGCGATTATTTGTTCCGGTCGCTCGCCGGCCTTGAGGTCGTTCATGTTCCCTACCCCGGCGGCGCGCCGGCCATCAATGCGGTGGTTGCGAATCAAATCGAGGTGATCAGCATTTCCATGCCGCCGATGGTCGGACTGATCAAACAGGGGCGGCTCAAACCATTGGCGGTTTCGAGCCTAAAGCGAGTCGATGCCTTGCCCAACGTCCCGACGGTCAGCGAAGCTGGTTTCGCCGATTTTGAGGAGCGTTCGTGGGTGGGCTTTTTTGTGCCGGCCAAAACCGGCAGAGACGTCATTGATAAATTGAATGCCGATATCAATCTGATCCTGGCCCTGCCTGAAATTCGCGAAAAGTTCGCCGCATTGGGCATGGACTCGGAGCCGGGTTCGGCAGCACAATTTGACGCCTATGTGCGCAAGGAATTCACCAAATGGGCCCGATTCGTGAAATCGACGGGAGTATCGGTCGACTGAGTTCTTGTTTTGCCATGAAACCAGGCCGCCGCCCGGATTCTCTGGTCAGCGCTCGACTGCTCCGACGAAGTTGCGCGTCGCAACCGATTGAGAGTGGGTTAAGCGCATGCACACGATTTCCCGCGATCCGGAAGTTATGGGCGGCGCGCCGGTGTTCTCAGGAACGCGGGTGCCGGTGCAGACCCTGCTGGACTACCTTGAAGCCGGTGACTCCATCGATGAGTTCCTGGCCGGGTTTCCCACGGTCAGTCGCGCCCAGGTCGTTGGGTTTCTCGAACAGGCGAAGGATCGTCTGGTGGCCGCCCGCTCTTGAAAATTCTGCTGGATGAGTGTGTTGACCGACGACTCGCCCGCGAAATCACCGGTCATCAGGTCAAAACAGCCCATGAAATGGGATGGGCCACTATCAAGAACGGTCAATTGCCGACATCGCGTAAGGACGGCGCGAGGCTCGCGGCTGGCCAGCCACAGGCCTCGTGGGCTGTGCGCGCATCAGATCGAGCCCGGGGGCGGGGTTTGGGGATCGACGCGATTGCCAATCGTGCGGCACGGGGGAAAACTACTCTCGAACTTGATGCTGCAAGCTCGTCGTTGGGGCTATGCAGATGGCCACAAGCGGGTGACTGGGGAAAGGAGCGGGATTGATTTTCTTATCGCTTCACGCCGTAGACAATGCGCTCGATACCCATGGTGTTCATACTGCGGCCCTCATTTTTTTGACGCCCGGCACGCGCCGGATAGGCCTGCTGATTCTGGCCAAAGACGCCGGTCTCTTGCCATCATATTATGACGCGATTCAACGAAAGGAATGCGCAATGCTTGAGCTCTACCACAACGGATCTTCCACCTGCTCGACCAAGGTTCGCATCGTACTGGCCGAGAAAAATATTGAGTGGAAAGGCCATTTCCTCAACCTGCGCGCCGGAGATGCGCAGGCGCCCGCCTATTTGAAGCTCAACCCGAACGGCGTGGTGCCCACGTTGCTGGTGGACGGGCAACCGATCATCGAATCCACCATCATCTGCGAGTATCTCGACGATGCCTATCCGCACAATCCGCTGAAACCGGCATCAGCTTTCGACATCGCGCGCATGCGCCTGTGGATGCGCCAGCTTGACGACAACGTGCATGCGGCGACTTCGACCGTTTCCTCCGCCATCGCCTTCCGCCACCAGCATCTGTGCAAATCGCCCGAAGACTACGAAGCCTACTTCGCGCGCATACCCGACCCGGTGCGGCGCGAAAAGAAAAGACGAACCATCGAAGAGGGCATGGATCATCCGGCCTTCGGGCCCGCAGTGCGGCGCTTCGCCAAACTGATTGCCGACATGGACTCGGCATTGGCGCATACCTCCTTTCTCGCGGCAGAAACCTATTCACTGGCCGATGTCGCCTATACCGCCTACATGAACCGCCTTGAGCACCTGGGCATGAACGACATGATCAACGCGCGCCCACGGGTGGCGGACTGGGCGAAGCGCCTGTGCGAGCGCCCGACCTATCAGGGCGCGGTCAAGGACTGGGAACCACCCGAGTACCTCGCCATCTACGCACGCACCCAGGAGGAGGCGCGGGTGCGGGTAGGCCGTATTCTTGCCGGACCGGCAGGATAAAAGGCTTCGGCAACGAATTGCAGACAGGCGCAATTGCGCGCTTGTTTGCGACAGATCAAGTCGCCTGCCTTTACCGTGCTCACGGCACAAGCGGCCAGTGCGATAATCGCGCATTGACGCCAACCCACTGCCCGCCTTGGAAATCGAACTCAAGCTGCCGCTCGACGATCGGGAAATGGCGCGCTTGGGACGACCCAAATTTCCCGGTACCGGGAAATGCCGAAGATGAACGTCAAGAGCATTCGCTTCGAGCAGGTAACGCGATTCTTTCGCGAGGGCTCGATGGTCATGGGAACCATGCGCGCAGGTGGTCTTGGCGTTGAGAGCCGGGGCGAGTTCGAGTCAGACCAACCGGAGGAAAATATCCGCAAGGTGATGCGCGTTGGCGAGCAAAGCTGCTGCGCGCTGGGATCGCTTACCGGCGTGGTGCCAACCGAAACGCACCTCACGCTGAACGGTGAGCCGCTCGAAATCAGGAAAGGCGATAACTGACTGACACGCTGGCGGCGACTGGCATTAATGGAATCAAATATGTTTTATCGCCGGCATGGCGACTGCGGCACGCATGCTGCTTTATGAGATTAGCGGCTGAGCAGCCGTAAGCAATTCAGGGGCTAAACGAGGTGGTTGTGACAGTGCCTGCGTAGCGTTTTCATAGTCATATCACCTCCTGTCCCTAGCTACGTTCATCATCTCGGCCAACAATCGTCCGCATAGCCCCGTCTGCCGCGGGTATCCAGCCATCGACCCATTATCGACAACAGCGCGGCACCGTCTGTTTGCCGCTCTGCTGTACGTGTTTTAGCGGTCTTATTCGCCCCGCTGTGCGCCCGCATCCAGACCGAACTTCGATGTCCGCTTCGGTGCTGCCGGGCAGGTGCAGGTCCACGACCCCCGGCGCGCCGGCATAGTACTGTGCTTGCATGGCCCCCGGCGCAGCCATCGCGTCGATGGGCTTTTTATTGTGAATGCGCGCGGCGGGCAAGTTGTGCAGGCAGTGGTTGGCGATGTCAGATGGCGTCATGCCGCCACTAAAGACGGTACCGACAGCTGGCTGGAAACCCTTGCCAATCGTGCCTTTCCAGCCATCGCCCTGACTTCAGGGACGCACGCCCGGTGTTTCCATCAGCATGCCGCGCGCGCGCCACATCAGAAAGGCCTCTAGTTCTACGAGTTCGGGCGAACCGAACGGCAGGTTTTCGGCGCGCGTGCCGGTGAGGCAGTTGCGCAGTCGCCGCTGCAAGGAACCTACACCCTGCCACTCCAGCCGGTACAGCGGGTAGCCGGTCGGATGGGCTTGCGGTATCGGTGTGCCGGCGAGGCTGCGTCCGGCATTGTCATCGTGGCATTGCGCGCAGGACAGATTAAGCTGGCCCTGGCGGCGGTTGTAGGCGATACGTCCGGCGTCGATGAACGGCATGGCGCGCGCGTCGGCGCCCACGGTGACCGGCATGCCGCGCGACTGGCGCCCGAGATAAGCGGTAAGCGCCAGCAACTCGCGGCTTTCATAGGCCAGTGCCGGTGCCTGCTGGCGCTCGCTGCGGCACACATTGATGCGCTGCTCCAGGTTCAGCAGCCGCTTGCCCGACGCATCCGGCGCGGGATGACGCGCCGCGACACCTTTCATGCTGGTCCGCGCATCGCCGTGACAATCGGCGCAGGCCTTGTTCGCGGAACCGGCTTTGCGCTGCCATAAGGCTTCACCGTCAAAAACCCACAGTGTTGCCGGATTGGCCGCGTCGTCATCCTGCATGGCCCGGGTTTCACGCCCCATGAAGTCATAGCCGGAGCGGCGTCCTGCGGGCGGCGGCGGATCGGCGGCGAACAGCGTGCCGGCAAAGCCGGCCAAGGCGAGGCAGCACAGCGCCCGGCGCCGGCCGGACAGTACAAGCCCGGTCAAATCAGGCAACGCTGACGGCCACTGACTCGGTGACCGAATAGCCCTGGTCGCCCGTCCACTTGCAGGTGATGGTGCCGCTGTCGCCAACGAGCAGGGTGAAGGCGATGTAGGGATTGGCGGCGATGGCCGGATGCAGTTGCGCGCTGAATACTTCGCGACCGTTATAGCTGCAGGAGAAATCGGTGATGATGTCGCGCGCAATCGGCACACCGAACTGGGTGTGGCGAAAACCCGTCTCCATGATGTGCGAGGCCAGCGCCTTGACCTCGATGATGTCGCCGCGACGCGGGTTGGGCGGCAGGCTGATGAGGGCTCGGGACATATTAGTGCCCCAAACGCTTGGTTCGTTGAAGAAAAGGCGCCGAGAATCGCCGCCATACCGCGTTGCAAATACTCGCAAGCCATTTACGCTTGCTGCGCTTTGCGCCTTGTCTGGCAACGATTTCGGCGCTTTTCTGCATCGACCACCGCCGCGAGAACAAATAATCGATCAACGAACCAAATGTTTGGGACACTATATTTCCTCCAGGCACGCGGCCAGCGTGACCACCGCATCGGCGGCACCCGACCAGAACGTGCCGTCCGACAATTCGCATATTGCCAGCACCGTCTGCGTGTCGGCGAGGCGCATGCGCGTCGCCACCTGGGCGCGGCCGCAACCCGGGCTGAGTCGAAAGCTCACGACATCGGGTTGCGGGTTTTTTTCGGTAAAGACGTGGATGGCGCGCACGTAATCGGTCGCGCTCATCGGGCTGTCAACCCTGACCGCGATGGAAACCGTATTGCCGTTATCGACGAGTTGCGGCAAATCAATGCTGACCTTGCCACGGTTGACGGTTGCACCGCGCGTGACGCGGCGTATCGCCTCGATGCGCTCCACCACCAGGGACTGTGGCGCAGGCGGCGCGCGCCCCGGCGAGGAAACCTGCGCCAGAGCGGCCGGCATGCCGGCGGCGCCGAGTACGGCACCGGTTGCCGCCATGAAGCCGCGCCGCGAGCGGACGCCGCTATTTTTTTCTATTTCGCTATTCATCTGTTCGTTTGGCATCTTTAAGGTGTGGACGTTCAAACTTTTGGTCATTCAATTGGCCCGCTTCCTCTACCTTGACGGGGAGCGGGTTAATCGTCGCTGTAAGGAACCGGTCACGACCATGAACGCGTTGTCGCGATGGCAAAAATCATCACGGGTTACGCAAAGTCTGCAAATACGCGATTACGTCCTCGACCTGTTCCGCGCTGAGCATCGGCTTGCCGCTGAACGCCGGCGCGACGCGCGTCAGCCCTGCCGATTTGAAATACGCCGGCATGATGGTCGCAGGATTGACCCGGCCCGAATCAACCAGGCGCAACCGCATCTGCGCCACGGTTAACCTGCTGCCCGCCCCTTCCAGCGTCGGCGCGAGATCGCCCTGGAAACGCTCCTCCGGAAAAGGCCCGCTGTGGCATAGCAGGCACAGCCCGACCTGGCGGTTGCCGACAATGACGCGACCGCGCAGCGCATCGCCGCCGCCACCGGTTAGTGACAGCGGTATGCCGTCACCAACAATCACCGGCGCATTGGCCGCAAGCTGCGCCCCCACCGGCATTGCCGCCAGCATGGCTGCAATGGTCGCTATCACTGCCGCACGTTTCACGCGCACCCCATCGAAACAACGCCCTCTTCACTGTTATGCGAAGAGGGCGTCAATGCAGTTGCGAACACGATCAGACCATCTGCAAACCGTGGTTCTTCAGCGGGAAAGTACGATAGCGCTTGCCCGTCGCGGCGAAAATCGCATTGAGCACCGCCGGCGCCGCGACGCAAATCGTCGGCTCGCCCACACCGCCCCAGAATCCGCCCGAGGGCATGACAATGGATTCGACCTTGGGCATCTGCTTGATGCGCATCGAGTCGTAGGTGTGGAAGTTGTCCTGCTCCATGCGGCCGTCCTTGACCGTCATTTCCTGGCTGAACACCGCCGAAAGGCCATAGACAAAGGAGCCGGCGATCTGGCGCTCGATCTGTGCCGGGTTGACGGCATAGCCGCAGTCGGTGGCGGCAACAATGCGATGCACCTTGACGTTGTTGCCCTTGACCGAGACTTCGGCCATGGCCGCGACATAACTGCCGAAGGCCCTGAAGTGCGCGAGGCCGCGGAAGCGCCCCTTCGGCGCCTTTTTGCCCCAGCCGCCCTTTTCCGCCACGGCATTGAGTACCGCGAGCGATTTGGGGTTGTTGGACATCACCTTGCGACGGAACTCCAGCGCGTCCTGCCCCGCCGCCAGCGCCATCTCGTCCATGAAGCATTCCATGAAAATGGCGTTCTGGTTGATGTTCACGCCGCGCCAGAAGCCCGGCGGCACATGCGGGTTGCGCATGGCGTGCTCGACCAGCAGGTTGGGCAGCGTGTACTCGAAGGAATGCTCGCCGTCCGGCCAGAAGCCCTGGAACGCGGCCGGATCCTTACCGTCTTTGCCCAGCGCCTCGGGACGAACCGCGGCGAGGATGGACTGGCCGGACAGGCGCACGTGCAGCCCGGTGATGTTGCCGGCAGCATCGAGCGCACCGGTCATCTTGGCCTGCATGATGGGATGGTAGCGGCCGTGCAGCATGTCCTCTTCGCGCGACCACAACAGCTTGACCGGCGTGCCGGGCATTTCCTTGGCAATCAGCACCGCCTGCGTCACGTAGTCGCTCATGCCGCGACGACCGAAACCGCCGCCAAGGTGGATCTTGTTGACGTCACACTTGGACACCGGCAGCCCCGAAGCCTCGGCGGCGGCTGCAAGTGCCGCCTCGCCGTTTTGCGTCGGACACCAGACTTCGCATCGGTCAGCCGTGTACAGCGCCGTCGCGTTGTTCGGTTCCATCGGCGCATGGTTCTGATAAGGATACGAATACACTGCCTCGATTTTTTTCGCCGCATTGGCGATGGCCGCCTTGGCGTCACCCTTCTGGTTGTGCACGAAGGCCTGCGGCGCGCTCAGGCCTTCTTTGAGCACCTCGGCGATGGAGGCGCTGGAGACCTTGGCGTTTTCGCCGCCATCCCACTCAACCGTGATCGCGTCGAGCGCCGTCTTGGCCTGCCACCAGGTTTCGGCGACGACTGCAACCCCGGTGTCGCGCACGCGCACGATCTTTTTAACGCCGGGCATTTTTTCCGCCCTGGCGGCGTCAAAACTCTTCAGCTTGCCGCCGAAAATCGGGCAGTCCTTGATCGCCGCGTTGAGCATGCCCGGCAGCTTGATGTCGGCGCCGTAGATCTGCTTGCCGGTCAGCTTGTCTATGGTGTCGAGGCGCTTGACACCCTTGCCGATGATTTTCCAGTCCTTCGGATCCTTCAGCGCGACGTCCTTGGGCGCCTCGAGTTTGGCGGCGGCTGCGGCGACCTTGCCGTAGGTGGTCTTGCGGCCCGAGGGCGTGTGGGTGATGGTGCTGTTGGCAGCGACGCACTCTCCCGCCGGAACGTTCCATTCGGTTGCGGCCGCCTGGACCAGCATCATGCGCGCCGCTGCGCCGCCCTTGCGCACATAGTCGTGCGAGGTGCGGATGCCGCGGCTGCCGCCGGTGCCAAAGTCACCCCAGACGCGTTTGCGCGCGACGTTGGTGCCGGGGGTCGGGTACTCGGTGATGACCTTGCTCCAGTCGCACTCGAGTTCCTCGGCGACCATTTGCGCCAGCCCCGTGAGCGTGCCCTGGCCCATTTCGGAACGCGCAACGCGCACCACCACGGTGTCGTCGGGGCGGATCACCACCCAGGCATTGACCTCGGGCGTGCCGTCGGCGGCATAGACCACGCCGGGGCCGAACGGAATATTGAGGCCCAATGCCAGCCCGCCGCCAATGGCGGCGCTGCTGACCATGAAGGCGCGGCGCGAAAGATTGGTCGTGGTCCCGGGGGCCTTGACGGTTGTGGTTGTCCTGGCGGTCTTGGCAGTCCTGGCAGTCCTGGCAGTCTTGGCCGCAGCCATTTTTTGCGTGTCGGTCATGGTCTTCTCCTCAGGCCTTGGCGGCATCGTGGATGGCAGCACGAACCTGCTGGAAGGTGCCGCAGCGGCAGATATTGGTGATCGCCGAGTCGATTTGCGCGTCGGTCGGTTTGGGCGTCTTTTTGAGCAACGCCGAAACGGCCATGATCATGCCCGACTGGCAGTAGCCGCATTGCGGCACGTCGTTGGCGAGCCAGGCCGCTTGCACCTTGGTCAGCTTGTCGTTGACGGCGAGGCCTTCGATGGTGGTGATTTTCTTGCCGGCAACGCTGCCGACCGGGACCACGCAGGAGCGCGTCGCCACGCCATTGACGTGCACCGTGCAGGCGCCACACTGGGCGACACCGCAGCCGTACTTGGTGCCGGTCAGACCGACCTGTTCGCGAATCGCCCACAACAGCGGCGTGGCGGGATCGACTTCGACCTCAATGTTTTTTCCGTTGATATTCAGGCGTGCCATCAGAGTTCCTCCTTGGTGAATCAGGTGTTCGGGCCCGCTGTGGACGGGCGGGGGCCAAAGCCGTCAAGCGCGCCATCGCTGGCGCTGCAATCGGGTTTTTTCAGCCTCGACAATATACGATGGCGGCCTCCGCAGGACAAGCGCATAAATCACGTGTATAGGGGCGCGTTTCACATTCCGGAAATAGCTTGGACAAACCGACTTTCCCGCAACAGCCGCAACTGTGCCACGTCGGCAGACGATAGAACGGGGGAAACACTGAACAAGCCCGTCATTACCGCGAATTCCACCCCGCAGACCAGAGCGGAGATGACGAATGAATTACCCGAACAGCGTTTCCCCAGCTAGAGCGCGGTCGTCTGCCAGGCATGAACCCAGTCGCGCGCGAATTCGGCTGCCTCAATGCCCGACTGCGCATCGTGCAGTGCACGCTCGCCCAGACGCTCAGCGCCCAACTCGCGCAGAACGTCGTCAAAGCGCTTGCCGCCGAAATTGAAGGTCTCGCGGTAATTGGCGTCACCGAGGCCGAACACGCCGTAGCGCACACCGCCAAGGTCGGGGCGTTGCGCGCAGAGCGCGACGTAAAGTGCCTGCGCGTTCTCGGGCACATCGCCCTCGCCATAGGTCGAGGTGCAGATGAGGAAAATGCGCGCCGTGGAGAAAATTTCCGGCCCCAGCCCTTCCATTAGCAGCAACTCGACCTCGCGGCCGTAGTCGCCGGCGAGCACCTGCTGCAAGTCCTCGGCGGCGAACTCGGCGTTGCCGGTCATCGATCCGACCAGGATGGTGATGGGTGTCATGCCGCGCAACCGGGAATATTCAAAAAAACTTCAGGTAGCGGTCCTTTTCCCAGGCCGAGACGTGCACCGAATACTGGTGCCACTCCTCGCGCTTGTAGTCGAGCCAGGACTTCATCATGGCCTCGCCCATGACGCGGCGGCTGAGCGGGTCGGCCTCGAAGGCGTCGAGCGCTTCGCCCAGCGTGCGCGGCAACATGGATACGCCGATTTTTTTCAGTTGCGCCTTGCTCTTGAGGTACATATTGTCCTCGTGCGGATCGCCCGGGTCGAGGCCTTCGCGAATGCCCTCGAGCCCCGCCGCAATGGTCATCGCCAGCCCAAGGTAGGGGTTACACGCCGCATCGGGCAGGCGCATTTCGACGCGGCCGCCGCCCAGCGGGATGCGCAGCGTGTTGGTGCGGTTGTTGCCGCCGTAGCAGACAAAAATCGGCGCCCAGGTGAAGCCGGCCTGGCTGCCGCGCGGAATCAGGCGCTTGTAGCTGTTGACGGTGGGCGCGACCACGGCGCAGATGGCCGGCAGGTGGCGCAGCACCCCGGCGATGTACTGGTAGCCGAGTTTGGACAGGCCGCAACCGCGCGGATCTTTCGCCGCCTCGAACAGGTTGCGCTTGTCTCCAGCCTTCAGGCCGAACATCGACATGTTGAAGTGCGCGCCGCTGCCGGCGCGGTCGCCGAAGGGCTTGGGCATGAAACTGGCGAAGCCGCCGTGGCGGCGCGCAATTTCGTCGGCCATGAGGCGGAAAAACACATAGCGGTCGGCCATGGTCTTGGCGTCGAAATAATTGAAATCGATTTCAAACTGGCCGATGGCATCTTCATGGTCAAACGAGTACACGCCCCAACCGAGCTGGTTCATGCCCGAGACAAGCTCGTCCATCCACGGCATGTTCTCCAAGAGGCGCACCACGTCATAGGCCGGCTTGGAAAGATGCGTCCGCGCGTTGAGCGGCGCATAGCCTGTCACCGGATCATCGCGCAGCACGCAAAACTCGGCCTCGATGCCGACGTTGACGCCATAGCCCAGTGTCGCGGCGTCGTCGAGTACGCGTCCGAGGATGTTGCGGCTGCAGGCCTCGAAAGGCTTGCCGCCGCACCACAGGTCGCTGGCAAACCAGGCCGTGTCAGGCTTCCACGGCAGGACGGTGCACGAGGCCGGATCGGGGTGGGATGCGACCTCCTCGTCGTTCACCTCCTGCGGCACGCCCTCCACCGCCGCGCCGGTGAACAGCTCCGAGCCGCCCATCATGCGGTGGTAATGCGAGATCGGCACCATCTTGGATTTGGAGCGCCCGTGCATGTCTGAATAAGTCGGCAGCAGGTACTTCACGCCCTGTTTTTCGAGCGACTTGCCTAGTGCGTCAGATTTTGATCCGGTTGCCATGAACATTTTCCCCAACGGGTTAAAGACAAAAGAGGACGGCAGGGTAGAACTCCCCCATCCCCGACTGGAACTAGAGTTGCAAATGAAGCGATCTTGCTTGGGCGGGTTTCGCCTGCGCCGGACGTGGCTTGGACCTGCGTGCGGCGCCGCCCGTGGGCGTCGGGCGGTATCCCAATTGGTTGAAAAACATGCGCTGCAGGTTGCGTATGGCCGCCGGGACATCGAATTCCTTCTGGATCATGGATCGAACCATGATGCCGTCCAGGTGCGTCGAAGCGAATAGCGCGGTCTGGCGTACATTGACCTGAGCAAACAGACCCTGCTTCATGCCAAGGCGGATACTGCCAGACAGTATCCGGTTCTCCTGCTGATAGAAGCTCTCGACGACTGCGTCGATGCTGCCGGTCCGGCTACCCGAAGTACTGTAGTCGAGCATGACCTTCACCAACTGGCGGATTTGCATGTACATCTGGGCGTGGGTCTCGAACCAGGCGGCGATCATCTTCACCGGATCGTCGTGCGCGCCCTCCAGTTTGCAAAACTTGCCAACCGTCCGTTCAATGCAGTACTTCAGGCAAGCCCGGAATAAATCGTCCTTGCTGTCAAAGTAATAGTAGATGAGGGCGGTGTTGACTCCGAGCGCCTGCGCAATGTCCTTGATCGTCACCGACGAAACATCCGTGCGCGCAAACAGGTCCAGCGCCGCAACCATCATTTCCTCGGTGCGGCCGGCGGTCTTGGACTTTTCTGTCTTCATATCAGGTTCGCCCGAAAAGGATCAGCCGGCACCTAAAATCCGCCGTATCGCTTCTTGTACGCTTCCGCGGCAATCTGGAAGCATTCGATCGGCGCCTGCACCGTCCCGGCGCCGATCTGCCCACCGTCGCGACCGGCGACCCCGATATTCATCACCGGCAGAATGCCGGTATCGAGCACTTTGAATATATCGATCCCCGTCGGCGTACCGCGATATTTCAGGAATGGAATTCTGAAGTCCGGATGCTCGCCGACGGTGATGTCGTATAGCGAAAGGTTGCGGCTCACCATGCCCTCGGGAGACCCACCCTGGTACTTTTGCAGCGCAAAGGCCGCCGCCTGCGCAAATCCGCCGAGGCCCACCGTCTCCGTGATCGGGCTCTCACCTCCCATCCAGGAAATCTCGTCCTTGGTGTGCCCCGCGAACAGCACAGCATCGACCGTGGCATGGGGACCGGTAAACCACTGCTCACCAAGACCCGCCACCTTGATCGAGAAGCCCTTGCAGTTGAACGCCATCGCGCTGACCACGCTGGAGCCTTCGATGCCGTTGATCGAATCGGCAGTGGACTTGGCCGCAGCCATCGACAGACGGAGAAAAAAATAATGATCCTCGGTCATCGCGCGCACAAGCTTTTCAACGCCGCTGCGATTGGTTGCGGACAAGGCGATCAGCGCCGGGAACAGTTCGCGCGAAAAAAGCAGTGACGCCGCGGTGTTGCGGCTGTGCAGGTCATCGCCCATGTGCAGCGCACTGGTCATGATCGGCTTGAGCGGGATGCCGCCGGTGGCCCGCACCGCTTCGCCCAGCACCGGCGCCACGATATCGTTGATGTAGCGAAGGCGCTCGCGAACACCGTCATCATAAACGCCGTAATTGAGGCGGCGGTGGTTGGTCCCCTCGTATATGTTGCAGTAGCCGACATTGCCACAGGCCTGGTTCTTTACGACGAACACCGGCATCGACGCCGAATAGACGCCGGCGAGCGAGCCGACGCACTTGAGTTCCTGGCAACCGCGCAAGATGATCTTTCCCGAAGCCAGTTTGGCATCGGCGTCGGATTCATCGCCGGCGAGTCCTTCGAACAGTGCGGCGCCGATGACCGCCGAGCGCTGGCCGCCGACGTAGGACGACCAGGGCATGGTCGGTCCGGAAGTCAGGATCGTATCCGGGGTAAATCCCGGAACCGCCTCCCCTGCCGGCAGCACGTCGGTGAGCACCGGGGTCGATTCACCCAGACATCTGAACGCCTCGCGGTTGGCTTGGATACGTTTGCCTGTTGTTGTCATAACGTCCTGGAGCGACCGATCATTGGTGACTCCAAGTCCTTCTCTTTTTTTTATTCATTCCGCAGAACCATCGGTTTTAAAAACAACAACTTCCCTGCTCACTTCAGGCGCGACACAGCAAACGGTATTTGGGCCGGATTTTCGATACATATCGGCCTACCGCGCCAGAACCCGGTCCAGTATCCAGTTGTCAATTGTGTGCACAAGCGGTTCGATGCTCGCGAATCGTCCGGATCGCGCGAGCGGATTCGAGATACCACTGAAGTGCTTCTCGGAAATGCCGTTGTCCTCGCCGATAACGAGATCAAAACGCTTGAAATAGCTCGACACCACTTCGTCAAAATCGGGGCGGGCAACGCAGTCCTGCGTAAAACAAAACGCGGCGATCAGCCGCATGCTGTCGGCACCGTCCGGGACCATTTGCTTGAACCACATGCAATCGAGATCCGCTCCGATAACCGTACACGGATACACCAGGATGTATTGCGCACCCTCAGCCGCCGGACCACGCAAGGTCGGAATGTTCTCAAAAGCCTTGTCTTTGCCCAATGTCGCACGCGAAGTCGCCGTCTTTGAGCGAAGGATCACGAAATTTCCCGGCGCACCATCAACGGGAATCC